>Ga0316188_10000598_pt1 | contig 15805 bp, 11 predicted proteins | sample Phiworburrow1_MG_FD_204933 | JGI IMG/M metagenome (GOLD analysis project Ga0316188, IMG submission 204933) | Coastal sediment microbial communities from Maine, United States - Phippsburg worm burrow 1 | ecosystem: Environmental > Aquatic > Marine > Coastal > Sediment | place: USA: Maine...
AACGGCTGATGACCTCGAGAATCTCCGCGGTCGCGGTCTGCCGTTCCAGCGCCTCCGTCGTGTCGTTGAACATCCGCGCGTTCTGGATCGCGATCACCGCCTGGTCGGCGAAGGTCTGCAGCAGCGAGAGTTCCTTCTCCGTGAAGGGCTTGGGCGGCTGGCGCAACGCGACGATCGAGCCGACGCCGCGGTCCTCCCAGATCATCGGCGCCCATGCGATCGAGCAGTTGCCGATCTTCTCGTAGACCAGGCGCACTCCGGGCGGCAGGTCCGGGACTGCAGACACTTCCGGGAAGTGAATGATCCGGCGCTCCCGGATGACGACGGCGTTGATCGTCTGCTCGATCGGCATCGGAAACGTGTTGAGCATCGCCTCGAGCGCCGATCCGCGCCACGCGCCGACGTGCACCTGGCCGTCGTCACCGACCACCATGATCCCGAGCTGTTCGGTCGCGAACAGGTGCTCGCAGCTGTCGAGGATCTTCTCGAACACCGGCGCGGTGTCGGCCACCGACTTGCCGATGACCTGCAGCACTTCCGACGTCGCGGTCTGCCGCTCCAGCGCCTCGCGGGTCTCGTTGAAGAGCCGGACGTTCTCGATCGCGATCACCGCCTGGTCGGCGAAGGTCTGCAGCAGATTGCGTTGCCACTGCGGTGTCTCGCCGGGCGTCGGCCATCCCAGAACGATGGCCCCCACCGGGGTATCGTCCTTCAACATCGGAACGCCGAGCATCCGACGCCACTGAGCGACCCGGGCGGTGGTCGGGTCGTACGATGGCTCCGCATGCGTGTCCGCGATGCTGTGAGCCTTGCCGGACAGGATGATCCGGCCGCTCATCATCCCGGGGTTCGGCGGCCCGGGGTAGAGCCGGCGCGCGTCCTCGAGCGCCTGCTGCGACCATCCGCGCGAGGCGAGCATCTGCACCAGACGGCCGTCGTAACTGAAGACGGCCGCGATGCTCGTGCCCAACATCCGTGCCGCGCTGTCCATCATCTCCTCGAACACGGGCGCCACGTCGTCGGGCGAGGTACTGATGACCCGCAGGACTTCGCTCACTGCAGTCTGGTAGCTCAGCGACTCCTTCAGTGCGATCGAGCGTTCCTCGAGCGTGTGCTCCAGGCGGCGGGTCGAACGGATGTTGTCAAGCGCGACGGCGGCCTGTGCTGCCAGCCTGGCGAGAAGATCGCGATCGGCATCCTCGAAACGGCCGAAGGCGCCTTCGACATCCGCATACAGGTAGCCCAGCAGCGCCCGTCGCGCGATCAGCGGCGCGATCAGGCACGAACGCTGGTCGACGGCGTCGGCGTCCGGCGGGCCGTGGCGCAGGCTCGGGGCGCGGGTTTTGCGCGTCTCGTCGAGCCAGGGGGCGATGGCGTCGAGCAGCGGCCGCGCCCGCTCGTCGCGCGGCAGCTGCGCGTCGGCCCCCGCGAGCCCGTCGGGCGTCTCCAGCACCAGCAGCACGCGCCGGGCGCCGAGGAGCCTGGCTGCCGCCTTGACCAGGAATGCGCGCAGTCGGCCTTCGTCATGCAGCGCGTTCAATCGCAGGCCGATGTCGAGCAGTCGCCTCTCGGGCTGGCGTGAGCGTCCCGACGAACGAGGACTACCTCTGCGCGATGCGCGCGTGCTCTTGGTAACGGCCATCTCCTCCCCGGTATCGCACGGGATGCCTGGCCGAGGCATCGACGGGGCAGTGTATCCCGTGCCCTTCGGCGATGACAACGCGTCAGGCGTGGGAATACAGCGCGACGCCCGGCGCGGGCAGGTCGGCGACGAGCACGCTGCCGGTCTCGGACTCGGTCATCACCAGCTCCGAGGTGCCGGGACGGAACGCCACGTTGGTGACCGAGCTGCCGGCCGGACTGCGCACGAAGTGCGTGACCTCGCCGCGCGCATTCACCACGAAGGCGCCGCCCAGGCTCGCGTGCGCGACCACCAGGCGGTTGTCGACGTCGACCGCCAGGCCGTCCGGTCCGCTCGTGCCGAAGAAGGTGCGGAATGCGCCGACCTTGGACAGCGTGCCGTCCTTCATCAGCGGCCCGCGCCAGACCGCATTGGCGCGCGTGACCGCGACGAACAGCGCCTTGCCGTGCGCGTCGAGCGCGAGGCCGTTCGGGCTGGGCACGTTGGCGAGCAGGCAGTCCAGCCTGTCGCTGGCCGCGTCCCAGCGATAGACGCGGCCGGTGGGGTCGTGCAGTCCGGTCTGGCCCTGGTCGGTGAACCAGCATCGCCCCTGCGCGTCGAAGATCAGGTCGTTGACGCCCTTGAACGATTCGCTGTTGCGGTGATCGAGCAGCGGCTCGATCCGGCCGCTCGGCAGGTCCAGACGCAGCAGGCCGCGCCGGTAGTCGCTGATCCACGCGCTCGCGTCGCGGTGGATCGCCAGACCGTTGGGCCAGCCGTCGTATTCGGCCACGAGCGACCATTGCAGCGACGCGTCGATGCGAAAGACGCGGCCGTGCGGGATGTCGGTGACATAGAGGTTCCCCGCGCGGTCGAACGCCGGGCCCTCGAGGAAGCTTTCGGCCACCTGGCCGGCCTTGTTCGCGGTCGCCCAGGCGGTCGGCTCGGGTCGACGAAGGCTGCCCGGAAGTTCAGTCAGTACGCGGGCTTCGATGATGGCCGGCGCGCCAAAGCTCAGATTCCACATCGCAATTCCCCAAGCGTCATCATTTTCTCAGGCCGGAGCAAGTCTCTTAGTTTTCGGTGGCCTGCCGCCCTTTGCTCCGTTCCTTCGCGCAGCAATCGCCTTCGCTTGCGAGGTCGCCAGTCCGCCGGCGCGACCGATGCGCGCCATCCACTGCCGGTTGCCCAGCGCACCGCGCAGTAGGCTCGGAACATGCAGATCGGCATCGAGCTTGGGCCAGTGCAGGCCAATGCCCGCGGGCGTGATCTCGATGACCTCGAGATCGGCGATGGGCGCGCCAGCGAGGCCTTGGGCGAGCGCGACAGGGAAGGCGAATGTGCAGCCATTGTCGAGCTCTACGACGATGCGGCCTCGTGCGTATCTTGCGGCGACCGCGACCGGCCCCCGGGCGAGGATGCGCCGCCCCCTGGCCGTGGCGGCGTCGAAACTCTTGCCCGTGATGCGTTCATCCATGGATCTGTCCCCACCTCTCGCACAGTTCGGCAAGCCGCCCGACGAGTTGCGATGCGGCGGATTGGAGCTCGCTCCGCCCGAAACCGTGGTTGTCGATCAGGCTCACTCGCCCCGAATCGCAGTGCAGTTCGAAACGCGCTTCCGCGGCCGGGCCCACGACATGCACGTGCGGCGGTCGGTGATCGTTCGGGTAGATCCGGACTGCCCAGCCCCGCAACAGTCGGCAAATCGTCGGCACGATGCGATGGGATCGATTATAACCGAAGCGATGCTTGGGTAATTCACGATCGTCGGAATGCGTTCGAAACAGCATTTCATGTCCGATCTGCCAGTGCTATCGATCTGACGGCCGACCCGGCGCTCGCGCTGCGCCGCGATACGGTTGCGCGAGACGATTCCAGGTGCTGATGTCAGAAGATGCGCCCGGGATTCAAGATCCCGCGCGGATCGAGCGTCGCCTTCAGCGTGCGCATCAGCGCGATCTCCCCGGCGTTGCGCGACAGCGCCAGCCAGCGCCGCTTCTCCAGCCCGATGCCGTGCTCGGCCGAGACCGACCCGCCGGCCGCCTGCAGCGGGTCGTAGACGATGTGCTGGACGGCCTCGTACGCGTCGTCGGGCAGTCCGCCCCAGCTGAAGACCAGGTGCAGGTTGCCGTCGCCCATGTGCCCGAACACCCAGTACCTGCCGTCGGGCCAGCGCCCGTGGAAACCGGTCTCGACGCTGTCGAGGTAGGCCGGAATCTGCGCGATCGGCAGCGACACGTCGAAACCCCAGACCTCGCCGAACTGCCGGGTCTGCAGCACGTCGTCGCGCAGCGCCCAGATCGCCGCCGCTTCCGCCTGCGACTGCGCGATCGCCGCGTCCGCGATCAGGCCCTGCTCGAGCGCCACCTCCAGCGCGGCGTCGAAGCGCTGCGCGTCGGCCGCGGAGTCGCCGCCCATCGCCTCGATCAGCACATAGAACGCGTGGCCGTGGGGCACCGGCGGGCGGCCCTTGGCCGGCGGCGTGGTCACCAGGCGATAGAACGGCGGCCACATCACTTCGAACGCCGACAGCGAGCCGCCCAGCGCACGGTCCATGTGCTTGAGCAGTCGGGTCAGCGAATCGAAGTCGTCGACCGCGGCGAACGCGACGTCCTGGCGCGCGGGTTTCTCGCGCAGCCTCAGCACCATCCGCGTGATCACGCCGAGCGTGCCTTCGGAACCGATGAAGAGCTGCTTCAGGTCGTAGCCGGTGTTGTTCTTGATCAGGCGGTTCATCGACGAGACCACGGTGCCGTCGGCGAGCACCGCCTCCAGCCCCAGCACCATGTCGCGGGTCATCCCGAAGCGCAGCACGCGGTTGCCGCCCGCGTTGGTCGATGCGTTGCCGCCCAGCGTCGCGGTGCCGCGCGCGCCGAGGTCGAGCGGAAACGACAGGCCCTGCGCGTCGGCGGCCTCCTGCACCTGCTGCAGCGTGACGCCCGCCTGCACGATCGCGACGCGCTGCGTCGCGTCGATCGATTCGATGTCGCGCATGCGCTCGAGCGAGATGACGACGTCCGTGTCGGTCGTGTCGGCACCGCGCACGAGTCCGGTGAGCCCGCCGTGGACCACGACAGGCTGCTTCGCCGCATGGCATTCGGCGAGGATCCGCGACACCTCCGCGGTGTTCGCCGGGCGCAGCAGCAGCGGTGCGGCGATCGGCTGGTGGACCAGCCAGTTGGTGCTTCGGCCCGTCAGATCCGCGCCGTCGACCACCGCCGCAGCCGGCACCAGGGACTTCAGCCTGGCGACGAGATCGCCTGAAACCATCGTGTCTTCCTCGTGGGTCGGTGTCGTCAGACCGCCTTCGGCTGTTCCTCGGGGGGCGCCGAACTGCGCGAGCAGTCGATCGCGTTCACCGGCCGACGATGGCACGGCCGGCGCGGACCGACAAGTCCCTCGCTCGGCGCCCGTCGCCCGACCTCCGGTGCAGCCGCGGCGTGGGCGATCGGACCGATCGATTCGTCGGCGTGCCAGCGGCCCGCTAGAATCCCGGTCATCCGGGTGTCGACGTCGTCGTGTGCGGGCGGCGCGCATCGGATGCGATCGATACCAACACAAGAGGGGGAGATCATGACTGTCCATCGGATTCGTAGGGCCGCGGCGTTCGCGCTGGCGCTGCTGGGACATTTCGCGGTGCACGCACAGACGGTCACCGTCGTGACCTCGTTCCCGAAGGAACTGACCGCGGCCTACAAGGCTGCTTTCGAGAAGGCCAATCCGGGCACCAAGGTCGAGATCCTCAACAAGGGCACGTCGGCAGGCGTCGCGTATACGCGGGAAGCGTCGGCCGGCAGCCGACCCGACGTCTTCTGGGCCTCCGCGCCGGACGCGTTCGAGGTGCTGGCCAAGGAAGGGCTGCTGGAACAGTACGACCCCGGCGTCAAAGGCATCCCCGAGAAGATCGGCAACTACCCGGTCAACGACCCGCAGGGGTACTACCGGGGACAGGCGCTGGCCGGCTACGGAATCATGTGGAACACCCGTTACACGAAAGCCCACAAGCTGCCCGATCCGCGCGAATGGGCCGACCTGGCCAAGCCGGTCTACCACGGCCACGTCGCGATGTCGTCGCCGTCGCGCTCGGGGACCACGCACCTGACGATCGAGACGATCCTGCAGGGCGAGGGCTGGGCCAGGGGGTGGTCGCAGATCCTGCAGATCGGCGGCAATTGCGCGGCGATCACCGAACGCAGCTTCGGCGTGCCCGACGGCGTGTCCAACGGGCAGTTCGGCCTCGGACTGGTGATCGATTTCTTCGGCCTGGCGGCGCAGAACTCCGGGTTCCCGGTCGGCTTCGTCTATCCGTCGGTGACCGCGATCGTTCCTGCCAACATCGGACTGGTCAAGGGCGGCAAGGACCTCGAGATGGGCAAGCGATTCATCCAGTTCACGCTTTCGCCGCAGGGCCAGGAACTGCTGCTCGACCCGAAGATCAGCCGGCTGCCGGTGCTGCCCGAGACCTACGCGAAGGCGCCGGCCGGTTACCCGAATCCCTACGGCGGCAAGATCCGCGCGAAGGTCAATTTCGATTCGAACGCTTCGGCCCGTCGCTACTATCTCGTGTCCGCATTGTTCGACCAGACGATCACCTTCCGCCACAAGGAACTGGCCGCCGCTGCCGGGGCGATCGACGAGGCCGCTGCGCGGCTCGCGCGCAAGCCGAACGCGGAGGGCGAGAAACTTCTCGCCCAGGCGCGCGCGCTGGCGTACACACCGATCGTCGACGAGGCCAAGATGGCCGACGACGGCTTCGTGGCGGTGTTTCGGGACACCAAGCGCAGCGCGGCCAAGCAGAAGCAGATGACCGCGCTGGAAGAGCACTGGGGCAACGAGGCGCGCCAGAATTACGAGCGCGCGACCGAACTGGCCGGCAAGGCGGCAGCGATGGCGAAGTAGGCCGCGGCCGACTCGAGCGCCCATGCCGCGCTTCGGACTGGCGATCACGGCGGTCGCCCTCGCGATCGCCGCCTTTCTCGTCGTCTTCCTGATCGTCCCGGTCGTCACCGTCGTCTGGGTTGCGTTCTCGAACCCGGAGGGCGGATTCACGCTGTCGCATTTCGCCGGGTTCTTCTCGCTGTCGCTGATGCGCGAGTCCTTCGGCAACAGCCTGTACGTCGCCGCGATGGCCGTGCTGTTTTCGACGATCGTCGCGGTGCCGCTCGCGTATTTCACCGTGCGATTCCAGTTCCGCGGCGCGATCCTGATCCAGACGCTCGGGGTGCTGCCGCTGATCATGCCCGCCTTCGTCGGCGCGGCGGCGCTGCAGTTGCTCTTCGGGCGCTCGGGCTCCGTCAATCTGCTGCTCGGCGAGTGGTTCGACTTCAGCGTTCCGGTGATGGACGGGCTCAACGGGGTCGTGTTCGTCGAGACGCTGCACTACTTTCCGTTCATCCTGATGAACCTGTCGGTGGCGCTGAACGGCATCGACACCTCGATGGAGGAGGCCGCGCAGAACCTGGGTTCGTCGGGCTGGCGGCTGTTCCGCCGGATCGTGTTCCCGCTCGCGCTGCCGGGCTACCTCGCCGGCGCGTCGCTGGTCTTCATCAAGGTCTTCGACGACCTGGGCACGCCGCTCGTGCTCAACGTGACCAACATGCTCGCGCCCCAGGCCTATCTTCGCGTCACCTCGATCGGGCTCGAGGATCCGATCGGCTACGTGATCTGCTTCATCCTCGTGGGGTTCTCGGTCGCGGCGATGGCCGGATCCGCGATGTTCCTGCGCGGGCGCGACTTCGCGACGCTGCAGCGCGGCGCGACGTCGCTCCTGCGCCGCGAGCTGCGTCCCTGGCAGTCGGCGCTCGCCTACCTGTGGATCGGCGCGCTGCTGCTGCTGGTGCTCTCGCCGCACCTCGGCGTGCTCCTGCTCTCGTTCTCCAAGGTCTGGAGCTACAGCGTGCTGCCCGACGTCTATACGCTGGACAATTACGCGACGGTGTTCCAGGACTCGACGCGCATGATCTGGAACACGTTCGTCTACTGCGGGGCTGCGGCACTGATCGACGTCGTGATCGGCACTGCGATCGCCTATCTCGTGCTGCGCACCAGGCTCCCCGGGCGCCAGCTTCTGGATCACATGGCGACCGTCGCCCTGGCCATGCCCGGCGTCGTCCTCGGGATCGGGTACCTGCGCACCTTCCGGGAGGTGGAGCTGCCGTTCACCGGAACGATGCTCACCTCGAGCTGGCTGATCTTCGTGCTCGCGTACTCGGTGCGACGGCTGCCTTACGCGCTGCGCGCGTGCACGGCGGCGCTGCAGCAGGTGCACGTCTCCCTGGAGGAGGCCGCGCAGAATCTCGGCGCACCCCGGGCGCGCACTGTCTGGCGCGTCATGGTTCCGCTGATGATGGGCGGGATTCTCGCAGGGTTCGTCACCAGCTTCGTCACCGCGGCAGTCGAAATCTCGGAGACCATCCTGCTGACGAGCCGCGAGAGCCTCGCGCCGATGTCCTACGGCATCTATCTCTACATGCAGTCGATCGCGGGGCGCGGTCCGGGTGCCGCGCTCGGCGTGATCGCGGTGGTCGTGGTGGCGCTGGGTACGTATGCCTCGCACAGGATCGTCGCGTCGCGACAGGCGCACAACATCGCAAGGAGAGCCGCATGACGGTTCCGGTGAGAGTCGAGGCCCGCGACGTCAGCCTCGCGTTCGGCAGGAACACCGTGTTGCGCGACATCGGGGTGACGGTCGAACCGGGCGAGTTCTTCGCGCTGCTGGGCCCGTCCGGCTGCGGCAAGTCCACGTTGCTGCGCCTGATCGCCGGGTTCAACCGGGCGCAGCGTGGCGCGATCCTGATCGACGGCGAGGACGTCACCGCGGTGCCGCCGTGGAAGCGCAACGTCGGCATGGTGTTCCAGAGCTACGCGCTCTGGCCTCACATGACGGTCGGCGAGAACGTCGCGTTCGGCCTGGAGGAACGGCGCCTGCCGCGCGCCCAGGTCCGGGAACGCACGGCACGCGCACTGGATCTCGTGGGCCTCGCGGAGTTTTCGGCGCGACGCCCCGGCCAGCTCTCCGGCGGCCAGCAGCAGCGTGTGGCGCTCGCGAGAACGCTCGCGATCGAGCCCCGGGTGCTGCTGCTCGACGAGCCATTGTCGAACCTCGATGCCAGGCTGCGCACGCACATGCGCCGCGAGCTGGTCGTGATGCAGAAGAAGCTCGGGATCACCACGATCTTCGTCACCCACGACCAGGAAGAAGCGATGACCACCGCCGACCGGATCGCGGTAATGCACCAGGGGATCATCCAGCAGGTCGGTGCTCCGACCGAGCTGTACGACAACCCTGTGAACCGGTTCGTGGCGGAGTTCGTCGGCACCATCAATCTCGTGCCAGCACGCGCGTCAGGCGGATCGGTTTCTTCTGCACTGGGTACTGTCGATCTGTCGGGCGTCGCAGGCACTCGCGCGGGCGCCGTCGAGATCGCGTTTCGTCCGCACAGCATCCTGCTGAGCGCGGCTCCCGGTGACGACGCACGCCACTGGCTCGGGGCGACCGTTGCCGAGCGGGAGTTCCTCGGCGAGTTCATCCGATATCGGGTCAGGGTCGCCGACCTGGAACTGATCGCCGATCAGCCGCACACGCTGGGCGATCCGGGCTTCGTTCCCGGCGCGCGGGTGCATGCGGGCATCGATCCGACGCAGTTGAGGCTGATCGCCGCCTGACCGGCGTGTCCGCAAGACGGCCCGGCCCGCGATCGGCGCCGGGCGACGAATTCGGCGCGCCGCCGATCAGCCGGCTGGCTCCAGCGGATACAGCGCGTTGCCCGCGTCGTCGACCCGATGGCAGGCCACGCGGTGCCCGGCCAGCACCTCGCGCAGCTGCGGTTCTTCGCTGTGGCAGCGCGCGTCCGCGAACGGGCAGCGCCCGGCGAAGCGGCAACCGGGCGGCACGTTGATCGGACTCGGCGGGTCGCCCTGCAGCCGGATCCTGCGGCCCCGGCCGCGCGCGCGCGGGTCGAACGACGGCGCGGCGGACCACAGCGCGAGCGTGTACGGGTGCAGCGGCCGCTCGAACAGCGACTCGCGATTGGCCTGCTCGACGATTCGTCCTAGGTACATCACCGCGATGTCGTCGCACATGTGGCGAACGACGCCGAGATCGTGCGAGATGAACAGATAGGTCAGACCGAAGTCCTTCTGCAGGCGCTGCATCAGGTTGAGCATCTGTGCCTGGATCGCGACGTCCAGCGCGGACACCGGCTCGTCGCAGACGACCAGATCCGGGTTGGCGGCGAGCGCACGCGCCAGCACGATGCGCTGGCGCTGTCCACCGGAAAACTGGTGGGGGAAGAGCATCAGTTGCTCCGGGCGAAGACCGGTCTGCAGGAAGAGCTCGCGGGCACGCTGCGGCCTGCCGGCCGGGTCTCCGACGTCCATCAGATCGAGCGCTTCGCGGATTGCGTCACCCGCGCGCTTGCGCGGGTTCAGCGAAGCGTACGGGTCCTGGAACACCATCTGGAATCGACGGCGGACCTTGCGCAGCGCCTCGCCTTCGAGCGCACCGATGTCCTGGTCGCCCAGCAGGATGCGCCCGGAAGTCAGTTCCACCAGCCGCATCACCGCCAGCGCCGTCGTCGTCTTGCCCGAGCCGCTCTCGCCGACGATGCCGAAGGTGGTGCCCCGGCGCACCGAGAAGCTCACGCCGTCGACCGCGCGCACCAGCGCCCTGGGACGGAACAGCCCGCCGCCGACCGGGAAGTGGACCTTCAGGTCCTCAACCTGCAGCAGGGCCTGCGCGACGGCGCTCACCGCGCGCCACCGTCGGCGAACAGCCAGCAGACGACGCGGCGCCGCCCGCCGGCGATCCGCAGCTCGGCCGGTTGCAGCTCGCGGCAGCGCGGCTGGACGTGCTTGCAGCGATCGGCGAACGCGCAACCGCCGCGGCGCTCGAGCAGCGACGGCACCGTGCCCGGAATCTCCTCGAGCGGCTCGCCGCGCGCTGCGGTGCGCCGGCCAGGCGCGCAGGCGATCAGCCCTTGCGTGTAGGGATGCAGCGGTTCCTCGAGCACCTCCTCGACGCTGCCTTCCTCGACGATGCGTCCCGCGTACATCACGGCGACCCGGTCGGTCATCTCCGCGACCGCGCCCATGTCGTGCGTGATCAGGACCACCGAGGCCCCGGTGCGATCGCGCAGGTCGGAGATCAGGTCGAAGATCTGCGCCTGCACGGTCACGTCGAGCGCGGTGGTCGGTTCGTCGGCGATCAGCACGCCGGGGTTGCAGGCCAACGCCATCGCGATCATCACGCGCTGGCGCATGCCGCCCGAGAACTGGTGCGGGTACTCGTCCACGCGCCTGCGCGCCGCCGGAATGCCGACCGCCTCGAGCATCTCGACCGCGCGCTCGTGCGCGGCCCTGCGCTCGAGCCGCTGGTGCAGCCGCACCGCCTCGGCGATCTGCTCGCCGACGGTGAAGACAGGGTTCAGCGAGGTCATCGGTTCCTGGAAGATCATCGACACGCGGTTGCCGCGCACGTCGCGCATCGTGGCGTCGTCCAGCTTGAGCAGGTCCTGGCCGTCGAAGACGACTTCGCCGGAGGTGATGCGCCCCGGGGGATCGGGAATCAACCGCATGATCGCCAGCGCGGTCATGCTCTTGCCGCAGCCGGACTCGCCGACCAGCCCCAGCGTCTCGCCGGGGCCGAGTGCGAAGCTCACGCCCTCGAGCACCCGTGCCACGCCCTTGCGCGTCTGGAACTCGACGCACAGGTCGCGAACGTCGAGCAGCGGCCCGCCGTTCGCCGCGCTCGCGCGCGTCGCGACCCCGGCGGCTTCGCGGGCGGGCCCGTCGGCGCGGACGTCGGCGCTCATCGCTGGTGCAACCTCGGATTGAAGGCGTCGTTCAGGCCGTCCCCGATCAGGCTCACCGAGAGCACGGTGACGAAGATCGCGATGCCCGGAAAGGTGACGCCCCACCAGCACTCGAGGATGTTGCGCCGGTTCGCGCCGATCATCATTCCCCAGCTCATCACGTTGGGGTCGGACAGCCCGAGAAAGCTCAGGCCCGCCTCGAACAGGATCGCGACGCCGATGATCAGCGTGGCCGAGACGATCAACGGCGGCAGCGCGTTGGGCAGGATCTCGCGCAGCATCAGCCGCACGTTGCCAGCGCCCAGCGCGCGCGCGGCGCTCACGTACTCCAGCTTGCGCAGCCGCATGAATTCCGCGCGCGCCAGCCGCGCGGTCGAGGTCCAGCTGACCGCGCCGATCGCGATCGTCACCACCAGCAGCGACGGCGAGAACAGGGTCACGAGCACCATCGCGAACAGCAGCGAGGGCAGCACCTGGAAGAGCTCGGTGACGCGCATCAGCCCCTCGTCGACCCAGCCGCCGAAGTAGCCGGCGAGCGCGCCGACCAGGATGCCGATGGTGACGGTGATCAGCGCGGCGGACAGGCCCACGGTGACCGTCGCGCGGCCGCCGACCACCATGCCGGCCAGGATGTCGCGTCCGAGGTAGTCGGTGCCCAGCCAGACCTTCGCGTCGGTGAAGGGCTCGGTGAAGGGTGCGCCCATCAGGTCGAATGCGCCGACCGGGTACAGCGTCGGGCCGACGATCATCGTGAGCACGACCAGCGACAGCAGGCACAGGCCGAGAAGCGCGGCCTTGTTGCGCCGGAACACGCGCCAGGCCTCCTTCGATGGCGACAGCGCCTCGAACTCGGGGTGCGGAGAGGCGTTCGCGGCGGCGTCGGATCGGGGCGCGTTCATGTCGTCCGGTCAGCGGGTGCGCAGGCGCGGATCGATCCACCGATAGGTGAGATCGGTGAGCAGGTTCGCGACGATCACCAGGATCGCGGAGAAGGTGAGCGCGCCCAGCAGCGTCGGGTAGTCGCGCCCGAGGATCGAGTCGAGCGCGAGCGTCCCCAGCCCCGGCCAGGAGAACACCGTCTCGACGAGCACGGCCCCCGAGATCAGGTTGCCGAACTGAAGCCCCGCAATGGTCACGATCGGCATCAGCGCGTTGCGCAACGCGTGCTTGTACACGACCATGTGTTCAGCCAGCCCCTTCGCCCGCGCAGTGCGGATGTAGTCGGAGCTCAGCACCTCGAGCATGCTCGCGCGAGAGAGCCTGCTGTACTGCGCCAGGTAAATGATCGCCAGCGTGAACGCGGGCAGCACGAGATGGTGCGCGACGTCCACCGAAGTCGTCCAGAAGTCGCCGTAGATGCGCGGGTCGCTCATGCCCGCGATCGGCATGATCGGCCACACCTTGCCGAACAGGATCACCAGCAGGATGCCGGTCCAGAACACCGGCATCGCGTAGCCGATCAGGGAGAGGATCGTGATCGCCCCGCTCGCGACGCTCTCCGGGCGCTGCGACGCGTACACGCCGAGCAGCGTGCCGATCAGGATCGCGGTGAGCAGTGCGGTCAGCACCAGCAGGATCGTGGGCCCGAGCCGCTGCAGGATCAGGTCGACCACCGGCTGGTTCAGCAGGTACGACTTGCCGAGGTCGCCGGTGACGGCCTTGCTCATGTAGGTGACGTACTGCTCGGTCACCGGGCGGTCGAGCCCGTAGTTCTTGCGGATCTGCTCGAGCACCTCGGCGTCGGCGCCGCCCATCTCCCCGGCGATCACCAGCGCCGGATCGCCCGGCGCCGCGTGGATCAGCACGAAGTTGACGGTGAGGACCGCGAGGATCAGCCCGAACGCGTATGCGAGCCGCTTGATCAGCAGGGCGATGAAGCGCACGGGCAGGCTCGCCGCAGGTCTTGCCCGGTCTCAGGCCTTGCGGATCCCCATCTCGTCGAGCGGGGAGATGAGCCCCCAGACGCTGGTCGGACGGTTCTGCACGTTGGTCCGGAAGCCGACGTTGAAGTTCGCCTCCTGCACGAAGGCCACCGGGCAGTCGTCGACGACGATCTTCTGGAACTCCTGGTAGAGCGCCTTGCGCTTGGCCATGTCCATCTCCTGGCCGGCCTGCGCGAGCAACTCGTCCACCTTCGGGTTCGAGTAGTTCTGCGTGTTCGACCAGATCACGCCCTTGCGGATGTTCGAGCTCAGCCAGGTGCGGTGCACGCCGATCACCGGGTCGCCCCAGTTCCAGACCGAGTCGAGCGTCATGTCGAACTCGAAGCTCGAGATGCGCCGCGCCCAGGTCGGAAAGTCGGGCGAGGACCGCAGCGTGACCTCGATGCCGAGCTTGGCGAGCGCGGGCTTCAGGTACTCCTGCATCACCTTCATGTCGCTGGAGCCCGGGATCGCGTCGACGGTGAGCCCGAAGCGGGTGCCGTCGGCCTTGGCCTTCAGGCCCGCGGCGTCGAGCAGCGCGCCCGCCTTGGCCAGGTCGTGCTTGTAGGGCTCGACCTTCGCATTGTGGAATGGGCTCGCCGAGACGATCGGGCCGACGGCGCGCTTGTGCACGCCGCCCAGCAGCGTCTTCAGGATGAAGTCCTTGTCGATCGCGTAGTTGATCGCCTGGCGCACGCGCTTGTCGGAGAGCTGCGGATGGGTGGTGTTGAACGCGAGCCAGATGATCGGTCCGATCGCGGGGCCGCTGTTGGACTGCACGAAGACGTTGGGCGCCTTCTTCGCGCGCTCGATCTCGCGCGGATCGGTGATGCCCGAGTGGATGTCGATCTCGCCGCGCTCGAGCGCGAGCAGCAGGCTCGCCGGGTCCTTGTACTCCTTGATGATCAGGCGGTCGAGCGGCGGGCGGCCCTTGACGAAGAAATTGTCGAAGCGCTCCAGGATGATGTGCTCGCCGGGCTTGAACTCGACCAGCTTGAACGGGCCCGAACCGACCGGGTTCGCGTTGCGCGGGTGGGTTTTGATCTCCTGGCCGTCATCGAAGATGTGCTTGGGGATGATCGGCAGAAAGGAGGTCGACATCGCCAGCACCAGCGCCGGGTGCGGCTCGGAAAGGCGAACGACCGCGGTGTGCGGGTCGGAGATGGTCACCGCGTTCACCGGCGCGAGCATGGTCTTGAACGGATGGTTGTCGCGCACCGTCTCGATCGAGAACTTCACGTCCTCGGCGGTAACCGGCTTGCCGTCGTGGAACTTCGCGTCCTTGCGCAGGTGCAGGGTGACGCTGCGCGAGTCCTCGGACACCTCCCAGCGCTCCGCAAGGTAGGGCTGCGCCTTCCAGTTCGCGTCCATTCGCACCGGCGTCGCGAACAGCTGCGCGGCCGGCATCATCGTCGCGATGCCGGACTGCACCGCAGAGTTCAGGTGCCGCGGCTTCTGCGTGGTGCCGATGACCACCACGCCGCCGCGCGCGACCTGCGCGAGCACGTGCAGGGGAATGCCGAAGATCGAGGTGGCCGCACCCGCGGCGCCGGCCTTGATCAGTTCGCGTCTGCTCCATTTCTTCATCGCCTGTCTCCCGTGTCTTCGCCCTTGGGGTCCGAACCGCGTCGATTCGCGCGGCTGTAAGCCCGGTGGCGTGTGCGGCTGTAAGCCCGGTGGCGTGTGCGGCGGTTCGCATCGTGGTGTGTGCGGCCGTCCGGCCATGCCTGCGCGGTCGATCATAGTCCACCGAGTCGAAGGTGCAGCACCCCTTTGGCAGGAAATGGAACGTGCGATACTCGATTCGTGCAATCGGTGCAATTTGAATGGCTCGGGCTTGGCGTCGCGCTGGGCTGCGGTCTGCTCATCGGGGTCGAGCGCGAGCGACGCAAGGGGCACGGCGTGACCCGCGCACCGGCGGGCGTGCGCACCTTCGCGGTGACCGCGCTGGCCGGGGCATTCGCCCAGGCACTCGACGAACCTTTGCTGGTCGCCGCCGGCGCGGTTCTGGTGCTGGTGCTGAGCGCGATCAGCCACTGGAAGTCGACGTCGCCCGATCCCGGCATGACGACCGAGCTGGCGTTGTTCGTCACCTTCCTGCTCGGCGTGACGGCCATGCGCAATGCCGCGTTCGCGGCCGGCGGCGCGGCGGCGGTGACCATCCTGCTGGCCGCGCGCCATGGGCTGCACCGATTCTCGACCCGCACCCTGCGCGAGAGCGAACTGCGCGACGGGCTGATCCTCGCTGGCGCCGCGCTGATCGTGCTGCCGCTGGTGCCGGCGCAGCAGATCGAGTGGCTGGCGGGATTCAATCCGCGCACGATGTGGCGCCTGGTCGTGCTGCTGCTGATCCTGCAGGCGGCGGGATATGTCGCGATGCGGCTGGCCGGCCCGCGAGTCGGGTTGTCGCTTTCCGGGCTGGCTTCAGGGTTCGTGTCGAGCACGGCGAC
>Ga0316188_10000599_pt1 | contig 15795 bp, 13 predicted proteins | sample Phiworburrow1_MG_FD_204933 | JGI IMG/M metagenome (GOLD analysis project Ga0316188, IMG submission 204933) | Coastal sediment microbial communities from Maine, United States - Phippsburg worm burrow 1 | ecosystem: Environmental > Aquatic > Marine > Coastal > Sediment | place: USA: Maine...
TTACGGCTGCGAGGCCAACGCGAAGTCCTCGACCCTGGCATCGATGATCCCGCTGGCCGAAGCGACAGGCCGTTGCGAGATCCGCCCGCTGTCCACCGTGTTCCGGATCGAGACGAACCAGCAGGGCCGGGTGAGCGAGGTGGCCTATATCGACGCAGGCGGTATCCAACAGGCGCAGAAGGCCAAGGCCGTCATTGTCGCGGCCAATGGCGGTGAAACGCCACGACTGCTGCTGATGTCGGAGTCGCCAGGGTTCCCGAATGGGCTGGCCAACAGCTCCGGCCTGGTGGGCAAGTACCTCATGCCGAACAGCCATTCGCTGTCGCGGGCGCTGTTCGATGAGCCGCTGAACGAATACAAGAGCGTGCAGGTCACGCGCATCATCCATGATTTTTACGACAGCGATCCCCAGCGTGGTTTCTATGGAGGCGGTGGCATCGACGCCCGGTCTGGCGGGGGTTCGCCCATAGTGTTCGCCGAATTCGGCCTGCCACCAGGGTCAGCCCGCTGGGGCAAGGCGCACAAGGACCTGCTGCGACACCTGTACACGCGGGGGATGGCTCTGCTGACCAGCTCCACTTCGCTGGCGTTCGAATCCAACAACGTCACGCTGGATCCGGAATTGAAGGACCGTGTCGGGCGCCCGGCGATGCGCATCACCTACCAGGACAGCGAGAACGACATGGCCCTGATGCGCTTCATGCAGGACCGGGCCGTGGAAATTTTGGAAGCGATGGAGGCCAGGACGATTTGGCGCGAGCCGGTGGCTTCCGAAACCGCGTTCTATCACCTGCTGGGCACCTGCCGCATGGGTGCGAATCCGGCTACCTCGGTGGTCGATCCATTTCACCGCAGCCACGATGTGCCGAACCTGTTCATCTGCGACGGTTCCAGCCTGGTCACGTCCGGCCGCGGACAGCCCACCATGACCATCCAGGCACTGGCCTTTCGAGCAGCGGAACACATTGCCAACTTCGCCCGGCGCGGCGAAATCTAGTTTGATACGGAGGAGAAAGAAATGAAATCAATGACCACCATGCTGGCGCTCGCCGGCCTTTTGCTGACAGGCGCTGCCCTGGCGGGCGATCTCGAGGTCAAGCACTACAGTTCCAACCCGGGCATGCAATTGCCGTTCTCGGATGCGGTCCAGGTGGGTGACATGCTTTACCTGTCCGGCAAGCTCGGAAACGTGCCCGGCACCTCGCAACTGGCCGAAGGCGGCATCCAGGGTGAAACCCGGCAAACGATGGAGAACATCAAGGCTGCCCTGGAGAAGTACGGCTCATCGCTGGACGAGGTGGTCAAGTGCACGGTGTTTTTGGCGGATATCGCCGAGTGGGGCGCGATGAACGAAGTCTACAAGACCTACTTCCCGACCGATCCGCCGGCAAGAAGTGCCCTGGGGACCAGTGGCCTGGCGCTCGGCGCGCGCGTGGAGATCGAGTGCTTCGCGGCGATGCGCTGAGGCACATCAGCGCAGGCCGCCAGGGACGGCCGGCCGCTGCGCGCCGCAGAAACGCCTGGGTGCTTCGTTAGCGGGTGTCCATGCCGGCAATCCGCTGCTGGATTGTGGCCAGGTTCCGCTCAACCGACTCCATGTAAGGATTGTCCCCGGTGACTGGATGTTCGAGATACTCCCAGACGCCGGCACACTCGATGTCCAGTTTTTGCTTGACGAAAAGGTTCCAGAAATCCGGAGTGCTGCGGAGCAAGGCCTCGTAGCTGGCGAACGGCCACTCCTCGAGGGGAATCTGCTGAAAGCGGTAGCTTTCGGCGAACTCGTTGAACAGGATTTCCAGGCGGTCCGGATAGTTCGGGTCACTCATCTGGCCGATGTAATCTGCGGTGCAAACCGCCTGACCCAACATGCGTTCGGCCTCGCTGCGGTATTCGATGTGCGCAAGGTCGACGCGGGGGCCGGTGGAGCTGATCAGGTTCTCGATGAAACGGATATCGTCTTCCGCCCAGTCGCGCTGCTCCAGGAAGGCGCGCGCGAATTCACAGGAACGTTGCTCGTGCAGATGCGTGTACTTGGCGCCGCTGCCCTCCAGGTCGCCAGCTTTCTTCAGATAGCCGATATCGTGAAACAGCACCGCGATCAGCGCGCGCCGGAAGTCGTCCGCAGTGATGCGTGGTACAGCGTCTGTGTGGTGCCGGTGATGGATCAGTTCGACGAGGCACAGGGTGGCCTGAAGGGTATGCGTGATGTCGTGGTACGCAGTGTCGATCGGCTGGTATTCGGGGTAGCGCCCGGTGAACAGGTCTTCGACGGCGTCCATGTATTCGTCGATATAGCCGTCATCGGCCGGGTTGAACAGGTGCCGGCAGCGTTCCCGCACCAGGGCGCGCACATCCGCGGTTGACGAAAAATCAATCGCTGAAAGTTCGGGCAAAACCGGAAATTTGACAGCATCTCGCATGTTGAAACCCCTTTGCACGCCTGAATGGTATCCCCGTTGAACGCAGCCCAACCCCGACTGCTTCCGGAGGTGGTGGATCGATTATAGCAAATGGGCACCGAAACGGTTTGTTTTCCCGCGTGATCACCCCCAGCTTGATAACCCCCCCAGCGAGTCGTGACCATGACCTGTCTACAGGAACGCATCGAGGTACCTCGCACCATCGAGGACGTGTTTCGCTACACCAGTGACTTCTCATATATCGAGCAGTGGGATCCGGGCGTCTGCGAGTCGAAAAAGCTGACCGACGGACCGGTCGGCGAGGGTACCGAATTCCAGGTAGTGGTCAGGTCGGGACTGTCCAGTACCGCAATGCGTTACCGGATCACGCATTTCGAACCGCCACGCCGGGTGGTGCTGGAGGGGCAGGGTGGTGCCATTCACGCCACGGACGACATTCGCTTCACTGAAATCGAAGGCGGAACGCAGATTGACTACACGGCCGATATCTCCCTGTCCGGCTTCGGGGGCCTGCTGCAACCCTTGCTGGGTGGCTTGCTGGAGCGGATTGGAAAGCAAGCCATGGCCGGCCTTCAGCAGGCCCTGTCGGCCGAACCGCCGGTGCCCGGTGACTCGCTGCTGCGCGACCTGCTCGATCGAATGGTGCTGCCCGGTGCGCTGGGCTTCACGCGTTTCGGCTATGAACGACGCAAGGCGTCCTGGCAGCCGCTGGCCGTTTCGCTGGAGGACCGCACCGTGATCATCACCGGGGCCACGTCGGGCCTGGGCCGGATTACCGCCGAGCGCCTGGCCGGCCTCGGTGCGCGTGTTGTCCTGGTTGGCCGCAGCCGGACCAGGCTGAAGCAGGCGCGCGGCGAGATTGTTTCGGCGACCGGCAACGATCGGGTCGCCTCGGAATGCGCGGACCTGAGCCTCATGTCGGAGGTCCGGGCATTGGCTCGACGTCTGCTCGAGCAAGAGCCCGAGATCCACGTGCTGATCAATAATGCCGCAGTGCTGCCGGTGGCGCGCATGGAGACCGCCGAGGGGCTGGAAACTGCGTTTGCCACCGACTTGCTCGGGCCATTCCTGCTGACGCAGTTGTTAATACCGCGACTACAGGCATCGGCGCCGTCACGTGTCATCAATGTGTCTTCCGGGGGTATGTACCTGAGCGGTATCGACCTGGGTGATCTGGAGAGCGAGCAAGGCGACTACGATGGGAGCCGGGCTTATGCCCGGGCCAAGCGCGGCCTGATGCTGCTGACCCAGCACTGGGCCAGGCAGCTGGAGGGCACCGGGGTGGTGGTCAATGCCATGCACCCGGGCTGGGCCGATACGCCAGGCGTGCAGAATTCCCTGCCGGGATTCTATCGGCTGATGCGGCCTTTGCTGCGGACCGCTGAGCAGGGCGCTGACACGATTGTCTGGCTGGCCGCCGCGCCGGAGGCGGGCAAAGTGAGTGGCAAGTTCTGGCTGGACCGGCAACCCCACCTGGCCGCCATCCTGCCCGGCACCGCGGGCAATCGCCAACAGCGCGAACGGTTGGTTGCGGAGCTGGTTCGAAGAACTGCTGCGTGAGTGGCCTTGCTATATTGTACAAATATTATACAATGCGACTCTACAATCCCAGGAGAATTGCATGAAAACCTTGCTCGCCGTTGTAATCGGACTGCTAAGCTTCCCTGTACTGGCCTGCGACAGTGCGCTGCTGGACCAGGATTTCCGCCGGCTGGCGTCCAGCGAGGACGTAAACCTGTGCGAAGCCTACTCAGGAGATGTCGTTCTGGTGGTGAATACTGCCTCCAAGTGCGGCAACACCCCGCAGTATGACGGCCTGGAAAAGCTCTACGACGAGTACGGCTCGCAAGGCCTGGTGGTGCTCGGTTTTCCGTCCAACGACTTCATGGGCCAGGAGCCGGGCACGGAGGCGCAGATCGAAGAGTTCTGCCGCCTGACCTACGGCGTACAGTTCCCGATGTTCGAAAAAACCACGGTGAAGGGTGATGGCGCCCATCCTTTTTACGCAGCGCTTGCCGAGGCTTCCGGGACCTACCCGACGTGGAACTTTCACAAGTACCTTATCGGCCGCGATGGCAAACTCATCGCCGAATTCAGCCCGCGCACCAAACCTTATGACGACGAGCTGGTGGCTGCGGTGAAACTGGCGCTGGAGACCAGCGCTCCCTAGTGCGGGTTTTCATCGGCGAGATAGGTCGCCAGGTAAGCGATGCCCGCGCGCTTCGCCTCGGCCAGCATCTCCGGCGTGATCTCCCCGTGCTCGATGACAGAGAGGGAGAACAGCAGGTCGGTGATTTCAATGAAGTAGTAAAATGCTGCGCGTATTTCGTCGCTGTCCGGAATATCGAAATGAAGCGCGAAGACCTTGTGCATGACGTCACCCACCGCGCGGTCGTTGATACGGTCTGCCTGCTTCACTTCGGGTGGCGTTTTGCCGCCGATCAATAGCTGCCGCGCAGGCGGGTTTTGCGCGTAGACTCGCGCGCCCACCTCGACCAGGTATCCCGCCAGACCCCTCCAGTTACGCCGCTGCCGCGCCGGGACTCTGCGCTGGTGCGCGGTAACGAACAGCTCGCTCAGTTCACTGGCAAGGGCCGTGAAAAGGTCATAGCGGTTGGCGTAAAAGTGATACGCCGAGCCTTCCGGAACCCCGGCCCGGGCCGCGATATCACGGAAAGTGACCTCCTCGATATCCCGCTCGCACAGCAAGTCGTAAGCCGCCTCGAGCAGTAACTGACGGCGTTCGCGCCCGCGCTGGTGCGTGCCGGTAGGGGTTTTGCGCAACCCGACCTGTTGCCGCGGACACATGGAGTTCAGGCCGCCGCTGGTTGCTGCTGCGTAATGCAGTGAATGCCGCCGCCGCCCAGTGCGATGTGGCCGATCTGCACCTGCACGACGACGCGCTCCGGATAAAGTCTCTGATAGGTCTCCACGGCAGCGGCGTCCCGCTCGTCGCCATAGCCCGGCACGATGACGGCGTCGTTGGCCAGGTAGGAGTTCACGTAGGACTTGCACTCCCGGGTCCACAGTTCGGGGTGATAATGGCCCTCGTGTATGAATTCGATTTCCAGCCGGCGTCCGCGGGCATCGGTCTGGCCGCTCAGCGCTGCGAGGTTGCGCTGGCCCGTGTCGTAGTGTGAAAGTTTCCGGTCAGGACAGATTTCGAGCAGGACCCGGCCGGGTTCGATAAACGCGGCGATGCCATCGACGTGGCCGTCGGTCTCGGTTTCCCCGGGGTCCCCCGGCAGCCAGATGACCTTTTCCGCCCCCAGCGTGCGGCACAATTCCGCCTCGATCTCGGAACGGGTCATGCCCGGATTGCGATTCGCATTGGGAAAGCAGGACTCCGTAGTGATGACCGTGCCTTCTCCATCTACCGTGATGCCACCGCCTTCGGCCACCAGTGTCGAACTGAATTCCCGCGCACCCGCCAGTCGCAGAATCCGCGAACCCATTTGGGCGTCCTGGTCGAAGGGCTGATATTTGCCGCCCCAGGCATTAAACGTCCAGGTCGAGCCGGCCAGTTCACCGTCCGCGTTAATCAGGAAGTTGGGGCCCGAATCCCGCGCCCAGGAGTCGTCGATGGGCATTTCGACCAGGGTGACGCCTTCTCCCAGCAAGGCCAGCGCCTCGTCGCGTTTGCCGGGAGGCGCCAACATGTTCACCGGCTCGAAGCGGGCGATGGCGTTGGCGACATCAGCGTACTCCCGGGCGACTGCGGCTGGATCCTCCCACAGGCCGGGGCGGCACGGCCAGGCCATCCAGCAGCAGGTGTGCGGTGCAAACTCAGCGGGCATGTAGAAACCCAGGCTGCGGGGGTCTTGCGTGTCGTATTTATCGTTCATGGCCTTGGTTACCTTGTGAAGTGCTAATCCATGACTGCCCGGCGACTGGCGAGCCAGAAACTCGCCAGCGCAGCCAGCAAGAGGCAGATGGAAAGCCCCAGGACGCGCGTGTAGGAGCCGCCCCCGACCGCCAGCGCGGCCAGCCCGGGGCCGATGGAGCCGCCGATCGTGGACGAGGCCGAGCCGGCGGCGACGGCGCTGCCGTGCGGATCCAGTTCGGCCAGCAGGCCCTGTATGTAGGGCAGACAAAATGCCCAGGAAAAACCCATCAGCGAAGTGCCGAGCAGATAGCTGGCAAAGGAGTCGCCCGTGATCAAAGTGAGCAGTCCGCAGATGCTCAGTGCAATCCCCAGGGTCAGTGGTGCGACCCGCCCAAAGCGGCTGCCCAGCAGGACAATAACGAAAGCCCCCGGGATGCCGGCCAGGGAGGCGATCAACAGCGCCGAGCCGACCTGCTGGTCGGTCAGCGCCAGCGAAACACCGAGGCGTTCCACGTAAGTAAACTGCGCGGTGTTGGCGGCTTCAAAGATCGCGAAACCAAGCGCGCCCAGCAAGGTGGCCCAGGCCAGCAGTACATGCAACTCGGTCTTGAGCCCGCTGAAGCCCGGTGCGTCGATGGCGCGGCCCGGCAGGAATCGCGTCATTGCCAAGCCGGCGACATCCAGCGCGGCGATCGACAGGAACATGCCTTCGACGCCCAGCACCTCCGAATAGACGGGCAAGGCATACAGCCCAAGGCCGCTGACGATGAATTGGAGGGTCACGAACAGGCCGTAACCGCGATCCACGTCGGGGAGGCGGGCGAACGCGGCGACCACCACGGTGTAGGCGGCACCGGCGCCGATTCCGGCGACCAGGCGGATCAGCAGGAAGACTGTGGCATGGTTTCCCGTGAACGCCGAAGCGAGGTCGCCGAGGGCAGCGACCGTGAAGGCCAGGATGGCGACCCGCCGCAAGTCCAGGTGATGCATGCGCAGGGCCATCGCCAGCGCGGCCGCCGCTCCGCCGAAGAAATTGAGCGACGCCGACCAGCCCGCCTGTGCTTCGCTCAGCGCCGTTTCGTCTACCAGCGTGCCGATCATGGCGGGCAACACCAGCAACGGCATCAGGCTGATGGTGCCGATGACCGAGTAGACGCCGAAGCGCTGCAGCAGGGTCATAGTTTGTTACCGGACCCGTCCATCCGCCCGCTGTGTGCCGTCGAGCGTCAGCAGCGAGCCATACAGGTCCGGGCGGCGGTCACGGAATACGCCCCAGGAGCGCCGGTATTCACGGACCGCGGCCAGGTCGAAGGTGGCGGTCAGTACCGTTGCGGAGTCGCGGTCCGCCGTGACGAGCGCATTGCCCAAGTGATCCGTGATGAACGATGAGCCGTAAAACGTCATCTTGATCTCGCCGCTGCGCTCCGTTCCAACCCGGTTCGACGCTACCACTGGCATGACGTTGGCCGCCGCGTGGCCGCGCATGACGTTCTGCCAATGGTCCCGGCTGTCGAGATCGGGCTGGAACACCTCGCTGCCGATCGCGGTTGGATAGAACAGGATCTCGGCGCCGGCGAGCGCCATGGCTCGGGCCGCCTCCGGAAACCACTGGTCCCAGCAAATAGCCACGCCGAGGCGGCCGTAGCGGGTGTCGGTGGCCAGGAAGCCGGTGTCGCCGGGGCTGAAATAGTATTTCTCCTCGTAGGCGGGGAACTGCGGTATGTGGCTCTTGCGGTAATGCCCGGCAATGCGGCCGTCCGCGTCGATGATCGCCACCGCGTTGTAATAGGCCGGCCCGGCACGCTCAAAAAAAGAGATGGGCAGCACGAGTTCATGCGCCTGCGCGAATTTCTGGAAGCGCTCGATCAGGGGATTTCCCTGCAGCGGTTGGGCCAGGTCGAAATGCCGCTCCTGCACATCGATGCAGAAGTAGGGCGTGGCGAACAGTTCCTGCAGCAGTACGATCTGCGCACCCTGGTCAGCGGCTTCCTTCACCAGGCGCTCGGCGCGGTCGAGATTCTCGGCGAGATCCCAGCTGCAGGCCATCTGCGTGCAGGCAACGGTGACGTTCATGGCGGGCTCCGATAGATGGCTTGATTCCGAAACTCAAGTTAACTCGACTTTTTCAAAATGTCAACGACCACACATTCCTCGCCGCATCATCGCGCCTAAACCGCAAGCTGCTTGCACCGGTCACCCCGTCAGCTTATAAAGGACGCCCCTTCACGCTGGATCGGAAATGCGCCACTGGACCCTGCTGGGCGAAGCGCCCATCCCGGGCACGGAGAAATCACTTTCTCTCTACCAGGGCAAGGATGACTTTTTCATCAAGCTGACCGGTGGCCAGGAGCTCATGAACACCCGCAAGCATGGCTCCGAGGACGCCCTCGGCGCGCTGCCGTGCAAGCGGCTCAAGAATCGCAACGAAGCTCGCGTGCTGATCGGCGGCCTCGGCATGGGCTTCACACTGGCGGCCGCTCTCGACGCGCTCGGGCCGCGTGCCGAAGTAACCGTGGCGGAGCTGATTCCCGAAGTAGTGGAGTGGAATCGCGGCCCGCTGGGCGAGCGGAGCGGCCGGCCGTTGGACGATCTGCGGACCCGCATCTACGTGGGCGATGTCGGCAAACTGTTGCGCCGCAGCCCGGCCAGCTTTGACGTGATCGCGCTGGATGTCGACAACGGCCCGGAGGGCCTGACGCGCGACAGCAATGACTGGCTTTACTCGTTCGCCGGCATCGCCGCCACGCAGAGAGCTTCGCGCCCTGGCGGCGTCATTGCCTATTGGTCGGCGGGTCCGGACCGCGACTTCGAGGACAGCCTGCGGCGCTGCGGCTTGCAGGTCGAAGAGGTGCGGGTATACGCCCACGGCAACAAGGGCGCGCGGCACACCATCTGGCTGGCTAGTGAGTCCGCATGACCCAGGCATCGAATCGCGTCAGCCCTCGCTTTCGAGTTCATCCCAGCGCGCGAAGGATTGCTCGAGCCGTGCAATCACGTCCGCAAGGTCCTGCGTGACTTGCTGCACTTCTTCCGCTGGGGACCGGTAGAAACCTGGAGCCGACAAGGTCTGTTCCAAACCTGATTTGCGCTGCTCCAGCGACTCGATCTCCGCCGGCAAACGCTCCAGCTCTCTTTGTTCCTTGTAGGACAATTTGCGTTTCTGCTTTGCCTGGGGTTTTTGCTGGCCTGCGGAGTTCGGCTTGGCCTTGTCGTCGGCCCCGGCTACAGGCCGTGGCTGCCCCTCGGACAGCCGGCCCCCACGTGCTTCCCAATCGCTGTAGCCGCCCACGTGTTCGCTGATGTTGCCGCGGCCGTCGAGCACCAGCAGGCTGGTGACCACGTTGTCCATGAAGTCGCGGTCGTGGCTGACCAGCAGCACGGTGCCTTCGAAGCCCAGCAGGATTTCCTCGAGCAACTCCAGGGTTTCGATGTCGAGATCGTTGGTGGGTTCGTCCAGGACCAGCAGGTTGGCCGGTTTGCTGAACAGCTTGGCCAGCACCGCGCGGTTCTGCTCGCCGCCGGACAGAGCCTTGACCGGCATGCGCACGCGGTTCGGGGCAAACAGGAAGTCGCCCAGGTAGGAAATCGCGTGCCGGCGCCGGCCGCCGATGTCGATGAAGTCCTGCCCCTCGCAGACATTGTCGATCAGGTCCTTGTCGGGGTCGAGATGGCCGCGCAGCTGGTCCGAATAGGCAACCTCCAGCTTGGTGCCCCGGCGGACCAGGCCCTGCTCCGGCTGCAGCTCGCCCAGCAGGATCTTCACCAGTGTGGACTTGCCGGCGCCGTTGGCGCCGACGATGCCGATGCGGTCGCCGCGGCGGATCTGCATGGAAAAGTCGCGGATGACCTGCTTGCCGTCGAAACCGTGGCTGACGTGCTCCAGTTCGGCGACGATCTTGCCCGAACGGCTGGCGTCATCCACGGCGAAATCGGCCGTGCCGCCGCGCTCCCGCCGCTGGCTGCGCTCCCGGCGCATCTCCTCGAGCGCGCGTACCCGTCCCTCGTTACGGGTGCGCCTGGCCTTGATGCCCTGGCGGATCCACACTTCTTCCTGTGCGAGCTTCTTGTCGAACAGTTCGTTGGCGCGCTCCTCGGCTTCGAGTTGTTGCTCGCGGTGCCGCAGAAAACCCTGGTAATCTCCCTGCCACAGGGTCAGGTGGCCGCGGTCCAACTCGGCCATCCAGTTGGCCACGTTCTGCAGGAAGCGCCGATCGTGCGTGATCAGCACCAGGGCTCCCTGGAAGCTGCGCAGCTGCTCCTCGAGCCAGCGGATGGCGGGGATGTCCAGGTGGTTCGTGGGTTCGTCGAGCAACAGGACGTCCGGCTCACTGACCAGCGCCTGTCCGAGAGCCACGCGCCGGCGCCAGCCGCCGGACAACTCCGACATCAGGGCGTCCCCTGGGAGCTCCAGTTGGCTGATGGTTGTCTCCACCCGTTGTTGCAGTTGCCAGCCATCCAGCGCCTCCAGCTTTTCCTGGACGCGCGCCAGCGCGGCCATGTCTACCTGGTCGCCGGCCTGCACCAGGTGGTGATACTCGGCCAGCAAGCGGCCGGTTTCGGCCAGGCCGGAAGCGACCACGTCATACACTGACTGCTCATCCGCCTCCGGCAGCGACTGCTGCAGCCAGGCGATCCGCGTGCCCGGCCGCAGCCAGCGCTCGCCGGTGTCCAGCGCGATGTCGCCGGCCAGCACCTTCAACAAGGTGGTCTTGCCCGCGCCATTGCGGCCCAGCAAGCCGATTTTGCGGCCGCGGGAAATGACCAGGTCGATGGCGTCCAACAGGACCAGGGGCCCGTAGTGCAGGGATGCGTTGTCTAGGCGGAGCAAGGGCATTGCGGCTGGTCGCGATAGCGGGGCGGGTGGCGAATTCTACGCCTTCGCGCCGAGCCTGGCCAGCGCGGGCGCACCGAATCGGCGCAGGCGAACGGGGCGGGTGGAGACACTTCTCCGTATAATCGTCGTATTGGCCGAAGCCCCTTCAGCGGGCTGACTGGTGGTTGGGAGACACGCCGTTGAACAGATCTCGTGCAATCGTTCTGTCCGCATTGATACTGGGCATTGCCGGTCATGCGCCGGATACAGCAGCGCAGGAATCGGGCGGCGGCGATCCGGTGTCCTCAACCCCGGTGAAGCAGGACAGGAGCTACGAGCTGGACTACGAAGGTAGCTTCCAGCCGGAGCAGGGCACGGTCCGGATGGCCGTGAGCATTCGACAGCCGCGGGACCTGGTGCGCCAGGTGCGTCTCCGTTTCGATCCATCTCGCTACCGCGATTTCGAAGGTGATGGCGAGGTAGCCGTGGAGGGCAACGAGATGACCTGGCGGCCGCGCGTGACCGGCGGCACGCTGCGCTTCTCGGTTGGGCTGGATCACCAGCGCAAGCAGGGCGGCTTCGACAGCATGCTGGGGAACGACTGGGCTGTTTTCCGGGGCGACGACCTGTTGCCACCTGTTACGGTGACGGCACTGAAGGGAGCCCATTCAGAAGCGCGCCTGCGCATGACCGGTCCGGACGGCTGGTCCTTCATCAGCGCTTACCCCAGAGCGGAAGACGACTCGGACTGGTTCGTGGTGGAGTGGGCCGACCGCAAGTTCGATCGCCCGGTGGGCTGGATGGCGGGCGGTCGCCTGGGGGTGCGCTGGAGCAAGATCAGCGAGCGCAGCGTGGCGGTAGCCGGCCCCATGGGGCAGGGTGTGAGGCACCTGGACCTGCTGGCGTTCATGCGTTGGAATTTGCCCGAACTGGTAAAGGTTTTTCCTGAGTTCCCCCATCGCCTGCTGGTGGTTTCCGCCGGTGACCCCATGTGGCGGGGTGGTCTGTCCGGCCCCAACTCGCTGTATATCCACGCGGACCGGCCGCTGATCAGTGGCAACGGCACCAGTACGCTGCTGCATGAGCTGGTGCACGTCGCCCAGGGGTACCGGGCTGCCCAGGACGAGGATTGGATCGTAGAGGGCATCGCCGAGTACTACACGCTGGAACTCATGCAGCGCTCCGGTACGATTTCAGCTGCGCGTCATGAACGCGGCTTCGACAAGCTGGACCAGTGGGCTGCGGGGACCGACGGGCTGGCGGGGTCCAATTCGACGGGGCCGCGCACCGCCCGGGGCGTCGTTGTCATGCGTGCGCTGGACGCCGAACTGCGCAGCCGCAGCAAGGGCAGGTACAGCCTCGACGACGTGGCCCGGCAATTGGCCGAGGACGGCAGGCCGGTCACCATAGAGCGCATGCGGGATGTGGCCGAACACCTCGCCGGCGGGCCACTGGACTCCATTTCCCCCGAGCGACTTGAATCCGGTTGATTCAGTCGGACTCCTGGCGGTTGACCCGCCGCGCACCTATCTGATCTGCGTCAGCTGCGAATTCAGTCGGCCTTGCCAAGGAATGGCGCGAAGCGCTCACTGCAAATATCCCCAGAGTGTCTGGTTTTGGAGATATTTCAATGAAGGCGCTCAATCTCAAGCCGTGGGCGTTCCTGCCGGTTTTCCTGTTTTTTTATGCAAGTCAATCGTTAGCGCAGTCGATCTGCGACGCACCGGAAGTAAAGCTGGGCAACAACTTCATCCAGATCGCACCCACCGGGGTCGACGATACGCAGAACATCCAATGTGCGCTCGACCTCGCCGTTGGGCGGAACATTCCGGAAATCCGCCTGGCTCGGGGTGAATTCTTCATCAGTTCACTGTCCGCGCGGAACTTCGTCGGCACCTTGCAGGGAGGCGGCAGGGACCATACCCGGCTGAACGTGCTGGACCAGTCGGTCGACTGCGCTGCCATCGAGGCCCGCGGTGAGCTGCCGGCTGCCATCAAGTTCGCCGGTGGCGAGCCCCGTATCCGCTGGCTGACCCTGGCTGTTGACCCCCACTTTCTGCCCTGCGCCACCGGCGGGAGCTGGGGTAGCCTGACCGCCATGGTCCACTTTACCGGCCACGGCGGGAGCCCTTCGGACTGTACGGCTGACGTAACGTACGGGACGATCGACCGCGTCAACCTGGAAGGCCCGAGGATTTACTCCGTGGTCCCACAACCCATTGACACGGGTATTTTGGCTTCGCCAGAGGAAAGCGGTAAGCCCGAGTGCCGGAACAGCCTGCTGGGCTCGATCAGGATCAATCGGTCGCTGGTCGACGGATTTTCCACCGGAGCCCGGATCAACATGCGTGGAGACGCCCAGGTCAGCGTTCTCAACTCGGACTTCGCCGGCAACCATCTCGGCCTTGGCATCATCGACTCCAACGCCGTGGTGACCGTGTTCGGAAATCGCTTCGCCAGCAAGGCTCCCGGTTCCTATTCATGTTGTGAAGGAGGTGGCATTGGCATCGGCGTCCACAATCACTTCGCTTCGACGGGCGCAACGCGCCTCGACATTCGTGGCAACACCTTCAATATCTCCTCGGGAGGCTTTGATTCAGCCTGGGGCGTCCAGCTGACCGGAAGTTCCGGTGCGACGGCCATGGGCTGCTTTATTTCTGATAATCGCTTCCAGCTATCCGGAGGGGAGGTTCTGACCGGGATTTCATCCTACGGAGTTTCGGGAGGCATCGTCAGCGCCAATCGGATCAGCAGTTACATGCAGACCGGCGGAGTGTTTTTCGACGTGAATTCAGGTGTCATGGGAGAGGCCGACCATTGGACTGTCGTGTCAAACAGGGGTTTGGCCGACGTGCAAAGTTGGGATCCCGAAGCCGCTGATATCTACCTGGGTGCGAACTCGAGCCATGTTCTGATCGGTCCGGGCCAGGCTGCGGTCGTGCGAGATGAAGGTGTCGAGAACATCGTGTTGCCGCAGTAAGGCGGCGAAAGTGGCTCAGTAGACTTACTCCATGTACACCGGGTTGTCGAACAAGGGCTCCAGCTCGCCATGCGCGTGTTCGCCAGTTTCCGTTTCGCGGTCGAGCAGCGCTACTGTCCGGCGGAACAAATCGTTCGCTTCATCGGGGCTGTTGCCGATACAGGTCATGCCGAGTTTGCCGTACTGCGACAGCGCTCCGATCATGTAGAACAGCACGCCGGTGCCGCTGTCGGGCTGGTACTGGATCTTGTTGCGGATGATGATGTCGAACAGGTCTTCCGGCAACAGTCCGCGATAGGCCGGGGACTTGAGGTTGTCCGTGGCGCTGTAGAATTTCTCCTGCCCGGTCGGGGCGCAGAAGATGCCGGTCTCGGCGTTGAGCGTGCCGGAGGTCAGGAACTCGAGCGCGTGGAAGGGCGGGGTGGTGCCGCCCATGCGCAGGTTGATTTCCAGGGCGTGCGCCTGCCAGGGCTGGCCGGCCGAACGGGTCAGCAGGAAGTCGATGCCGAAGCGGCCGATGACTCCCTTGCGGCTCAGCACCTCACCGATGCGCAGGGCGTGATCCTGGATCATCCGGCGGTAGTCTTCGCGGGCCGGGAAGCGGCAGCCGAGATAGACCTGCCCGGTCTTGCCGCCCAGGACCTGTTCGTGGCTGGACACCAGGACAGCCGTTCCGTCCGGATGGATGCGCATCTGCACACTGGGTGAGCGCACCTCTTCAGCTTCGACCATTTCCTCAACAATACCACCCATCTGTTTGTATTTTCGAAGAAATGATTTGATATTCTCCTGGATTGAGGACCATTCCAGCGCCTGCAGCGACTGCCGGATGGCGTCCGGGTCGGTCTTTGATTCAGGGTAATTGAACACGCCGTTACCCTCGCCGGAAAACCCTTCGTTGATCTTGACCACGGCGCGGCGGATCGCCGGGCGCAGTTCGGCCAGCCGGCACAGGGCATCGACGATGTCGTCTACGCTGTGCAGGTCCTCGAAGCCCGCCGGGTGGGGCACACCGGCGGCGGCGAAGGTCTGCCGGCTGCCCGACTTGGTGCCCAGCGGCAGTAACACCGGATCGACCCCGTTGAGCGGGATGTCGAGTTCCAATGCCAGGCGCCGCTCCAGCATCGTGGTGTTGTAAACGGTCAGGTAGGCGGGGCCGTGCTCGGCGATCCACTCGCGCAGGCGCTTGAGTACCCGTGGCCGCTCCAGCACTTTCTCGGTCAGGGCCCGGGGGCTGTCGTCGTAGAGGCACAGCATCTGCAACCGGCGCTTGGCATGCGCGGCCGGCACGCCGACCAGCAACTGCAGGTAGTAATCCACCACGTCCGGATGCACCGGCTGGCTGGTCACGTAGATCAAACGAGCGTTCGGGTTGCGCAGACGGATCAGCGCAAACAGCAGTCGTTCCTCGTAGAACGAAGCGCCTTGTACCTTGCTGAGTTCCTCCTGGTCGACGCTCAGCGACGGCACGATCAGCGAGGTGTGCGAAAACGAATCGTTATCGCGTACGGAGGTCCAGATCGACTGCAACTGTTCCTGCAATTGCGCGAATGCGACATTGCTTTCAGGCGGCATGGACTTTCACCGTTTTTCCGATCGTGTCCATGATGTCGCGCAGGGTGTCGTAATCCGGATGCCGCAAGCGCATCCATGCGTTGGCCATGTAGCCGCCCTCGACCGGCTGGGTGGGGCTACCCACCGGCGGCAGGTGCGCAGCCACGATGCAGTCGCCATAGCGTTGCTGTATTTCGTCCAG
>Ga0316188_10000600_pt1 | contig 15795 bp, 2 predicted proteins | sample Phiworburrow1_MG_FD_204933 | JGI IMG/M metagenome (GOLD analysis project Ga0316188, IMG submission 204933) | Coastal sediment microbial communities from Maine, United States - Phippsburg worm burrow 1 | ecosystem: Environmental > Aquatic > Marine > Coastal > Sediment | place: USA: Maine...
AGACCGTCCCCATGTTACCGAGGAACTCGTAGGAGGAGAAGTCCTTCTCCTGGGAGATGCCGATCTTCTGCAGGATCAGTTTCTGATGAGCCTCGCCAACCTGGTGACAGATGACTTTGTCGATCCGTTCCGTGGTCAGGTCGAGCTCTTTGAGGAAAGCGTCCCAGGTCTTCTTGCCGAGCTCAACGCCGTACTTCATGACGGCAACGGCATCGGTCTGCATGTAGGGTACATGATTTTCCGGATCGTCCGACTTTATCCCCCAACGGCACAGGGTATGGTGTTGGGGTTCGGCCAGGTTGACTCCGCCAAGCAGGCGGGGGCGCCGCGCCGGGGTGAAAGAGCCGTCCGTAAGGAGCACGGCAGCCGCGCCCGAGCCGCCGGTCAGGGTTGCCAGCGACTTGGAAAAGCTCTCCATGGTCGGCTTGTCCAGCATCTGCTGGATCATGATCTCGTTGATTTCGCGGGAGCTCTCGCAAGCAACCACGAGCCCGGCGCGGATCTGCCCCAGCTCGATGCGGTTGGCGAGATCAAGCACACCGTTGAGCACACCGAGACAGGCGTTGGAAGTATCGTAAACCGCCACGTCACCCTGCACACCGAGGGCCGAGGCCACCTGGCAGGCCGTAGCCGGCTCGAAATGTTCACGGCAAACGCCGGCATAGATCACCGCACCGATGTCCGCCGGGGAGATGTTACGTTCGCGCAGCGCCTTTTTGGCGGCGGCGATCGCCCCTTCAGAAATGCTTGTATTCGGTTTCCACCAGCGCCGTTCCCTGATCCCGGTCAAGGCTTCCAACTGCCCGGGCGGGATGTGCAACGCCTCGTACATCGGCTTCAAGCGGTTTTCCAGCTCAGTCGACGTGACGACAATCGGCGCCAGCTCGTAGCCGACCGATTCGACAAAGACTCGTGAGTACCTCATTCACACCACCGTTCTGCATCATACCTGCTTGGCATTGGTTCCGCACATACTACAAGCAAGCGAAAAGGCTGTAAAGCTGTTAGGCGGTAGGGGAGAACACCTTGCGGCTATTAAGCTTTACGGCTTGAATCGCAAGGAGAAGTCCTTCATCTGATAAATAACCTTACCATCCACCGACAGGTAACCGTCAGCTTTAAGAAGCTTTTGCTCATCGTCAATCGCCGTAACCACGGTCTCGACCAGAACCTGACCGTTACTCGGGATAATCTGGCCACGGTAGTTCCAGCTGTGCTTTTCACCGCGGGCGACGGTCTCGAACGCGCTGCCGGCATCGCACCCCCAGCGCTGCACCGCAACCACCTTGAGCAACTGCAGATACGATTCGAGCCCGAGCGAGCCGGGGCAGACCGGGTCCTGGTAAAAGTGGGCCTTGAAAAACCACTCGTCAGAATCGATCAGTTTGCTGCCGCGAATAAAGCCCATCCCCTGCGGACCACCGTTGGGCACGAATAAGTCAATATGGTCAATCATGCGCAGCTGACTGTCCGGGAAAGGCGCATCGACAGGGTAATTGAACTGCTCGCCCCGTGCGACTTCGGTTTCAGTCGGCTGATAGGGCTTCGCCTCGCGGATGCCGACCTGCTGCGCTAAGGATTCCGCCGAGAAGAAGCCGAACACCGTGTCGCCGGTGTAGACCGGTCCCAGATCGTCGTTGATGGCAAAATCATAGTTCTGAATAATCATGCCGCCGCTACTAGCGATCCGGGTGATTTTGACACGGGTCATCAGGGTGCCCGACTGCGGAGTGACCGGACGATGCTGCACGGCGTTGCCGTCGAGGTTGCGGAACTTCAGGTCGGTCTGGCTAGTCAGTGCCGAGCCGAGATAGGCCGCCAGCCAGCCGCACGGCTGCAGGCCGGTCTCGAGCAGGACGCTGAAGGGCATCTCAGGCTGACGCGCCGCCTGAAAATACCAGGCGTCGCTAGGCACATCATATTCGGCTACGCAGGTCGCCCCCTCTAGCAGTTTGAAAGGCTCGCCGGTGACCGAGGTGATACGGTCGAGGAACTGAAACGGTGGGCGAGGCAGGCGGGCAATCTTGCGCTCTCGATCAAAGATTCTGTATGGCTCGCCAAATGCCTCCGAAGGGTTCCCGGCCGAAAAGGCCAGGATCTTGTCGTAGTCGTATAAAGGAACTTTTTTTGGACTGTTCCCGCACGGGAACTGCCCTTTTTCCTTTAACGGCGGGACAAACGGGACAGTCCCCTGAGAACCGGGAACAGTCCCTGTCCACAGTCCCTCCACCTTATCACGGTTCAGTCCGGCCAGACGGATCGACATATTGGGGATCTCGACGATCGGCTTGCCGTCGGCGAACATCAGCGCGTCGACGATGGCAAAGGGCTCCGGGGCGTAGCCCAGCTCTTTGATGCTCACCTGGTAGGTCACGGTTCTGGTCGTATCAATCACCTGGCCGCGGCATTTCAAGCCGCTGTCGACACCGGGCACCGGCTCGCACCAGGTGGCGCCCTCTTCACCAATCCAGCCCATGCGCAGCAGGTAGATGCGCAGGGTGTGCATGCAGCACTCGTACATCAAGGTGCCGGGCATAACGTTGTCGTCGCAGAAGTGACAGGTCAAAAACCAGTCATCCGGATGGATGTCCATCTCGGCGCGGATCTGGCCGAGGCCGTAGCGACCGCCATGCGGGTCGAGCTCGACCACCCGGTCCACCAGCTTCAAGTAGCCCCCTGGCAGGGTATAAGGACGCTCGAGGCCGAGATCGGCGAAGAACGGCCCGAAGGCCGTGCCGAGGTCACCAGCATAGATGGCGTCGACCTGGGTTTCATCATAGGACTCCACCGCCAGCGGCGCCAGTTCCCGCCAGTTATCAGGCTTGATACCGGGCTGTGGCAGCAGATCGAGTTTAGTGTGGACGATCCCCTGGCCGGCCGCCAGCTCCTGCGCGGTGAAAAACCCGGCGCAGCCGTTCTTCATCGATAGCAGGGGTTCGCCGTTGACGGTCCCTTCGAAGTTGAAACGGAACAGGTAGGTCTGGTCCTGGCGGAAGAAATGATCGATCCTGATATCGTAGCGGATAACATCTCCAGGGACAGGCAGGCCGCGATGGAAGGTGACCACAGCGTCTAGCAGCCGGTAGACGGCTTTGCCCTTGCTGATGAAATCGATGCCCAGATAGCCGGACAGAAAGAGATCCGCCTGACCGGCCTCAACCGCAATACAGGTCGGAATCCGGCCGCCATCGAGATACCAGCGCTCGGCAGTAACGTCATGTTCCGTGACCACCCGGCCGCTTGTCATGGAGCGCGCCTCCCCTTCGACCGTCATGATGCGGTCAACCAGCATCAGCGGTTCATCGGGGAGCCGTACCCGGGTCGAGTAGCTGTCGACCTCGGCAAATTCCGGCCCGAGCACTTTAGCGATCGAGCCAACGGCGAACTCCATGCACATCTCACGGTTGAACCGCGGAGATGGACTAGAGACGACTCCTGGGACCGTCTTCTGCGCAACCAGTTCCAGAGGGCCGAGGGGATTTCGTCCCGCGCCCCGCGTGCCGCGTGCCGCTGTCATTTCGCCATTGGCAGCCATCTGCTGAAGCAACGCCATCTGCAGGTTGATATTCTCCGTAAGGGCCTGCGCCATGGTGCTGGCGAAACGCAGGTAAGTCTGGTGGCTTTCGGCATTGAGGGCCGCCGTCTCCGCAATCTGCGCCGCCAGCGGGTCAACCTGCACATTCACAGTTCCAGAAGGTAGCTTTTTTTCGGACTTGATTTTAAGGTTCCCACGTCCTGCGTCCCGCGTCCGGCGTCTCGTTTCCTTGTCCTTGGGCTTCTCAGCTCCAGGTTGACTCACCCGCTGCGTTGCCGGCGGCGGAGCCGGAGTAAACGCTTTGCCACCAAGCATGGCATGGATGCGCGGACCGAAGGGCGTCTCAACCATGTCGAGACTCGATGGATAGAGGATCGACAGGTCCACCGGCACCCGTTCTGCCAGGCAGTTGGCCAGCAGTCTCAGGATCAGCGATGTCGCCTTCTGGCCGGGATAACAGGCAGCCCTGGCCATATGCGGCTTGTTCTCGAGAATACTGCCGATCATGCGGCTGCAGGAGTTGCCCGGGCCCATTTCAAGGAAGATGCGGACCCCGTCTGCGTAGGCGCGCTCGACGACTTTGGTGTAGTCAATCGTCTCCAGCGCCTGGCCGAGGATTACATCGGCGGCGCTCTCCGTGGTGACCTGATAGCTCGCACCGCGGGCACAGCTGTAGAAAGTGATGTCGGCCGGGGCTGTCACCGGGAAGAGGTGCAGATCGCGATAGGCCTTGGCCACCGGCGCAGCGACCGGGCAATGCACCGTGGTGACGCCGCGCAATGGAAAGAAATGCCCCTTGACCTCTCGGGCCAGCGCCTCGACCTGCTGGCGATCGCCGCCTACCACGCATTCACGGTGCGTGTTGATGATCAGCAGGTAAGCCCTGTCCTTCCCCGCCAGCGCCTGCTTCACCTGTGCCGCGGGAGCGTCCACGAGGCCAAGCACCCAGTCAACCTTTTCTCCCTTTTTCAACCCCCAGACCTTGCATGCCGCCTTGCATTCGCCGGCGAGTTCTGAGGTGAACAGCTGCGACTCGCTGAGCCGCTGCGCCATGCCGTCACGGTCTTTCCAGGCTCCGAAGGAGAAGAGTCCGGCCGACTCGCCGAGGCTGTAGCCGCTGACCACCTGGGGTTCAATGCCGAAGCTGCGCACCAGGTCGCTGATGGCAGTGCCGAGCGCAACCTGGCCGATGACCAGGGCATTATGGTTGTCGTGCAGCGTCTCGGCCAGCTCCGCTTTCCAGAAATGCTCAGGCAGGAACTGTCGGGCCAGAAAGCCGCTATGTGCATCCTGATGATCGTAGATAGCCGGCCATTGGGCTGAGAGCTCTCGCCCCATACCGGCAAAATGGTTGCCGGAGCCCGGGAAGATGAAGGCAACCTTGCCCTGCGCCGCCAGTGGTTCGGGAGCAAAGAAGAGGCGATCGCGGAGTGTCGCCGGCAGGGGCGTACCGCTGCCGCAAAGGGCGTTGTTGGGATTGCGCCGCAGGGCGTTCAGGGCATGATCGAGCTGTTCGAGCAGCTCTGCGCGGTTTGCTGCAACCATGGACAGACAGAGCTGCATGTTGCGGTCAAGCGCTGTTTCCCTGAACCACTGTGCCGCCAGCTGGTCGATCCCGCAATCAGGCGCCAGGGCGACAAAGTCCTTCAGCCCCGCGATCTTTTCGAGCACCCCCTGGACAGTGTCCGCCTCGAGGGCGAAGAGCCCTTCCTCCAGGGCACCGAGCGGGCGAGCAGACAAAGGCCCCTTGGCTTTGACCGCCTTGCCGTCTACCCCTTCGAGGAGCACATGGGAGCAGGTGCCATCTATACTGAGACCGCAGACCAGCGCCCGGCGCGGACCTTCGGCCCGGTTGCGCAGCCAGTATTGTGCCGTAGTGGGGATGATGAAGCTGCGCTTGCCGCGGACCCAGTCATAGCGCATCGTCTGCAGGTTGCGCAGCGGCGGCAGGATCTGCTGCTCCAGGCAGAGCGTCGCCTTGATCAGTGAAGCCAGTCCGGCCGCCGCGCCGGCATGACCAATGTCCGCCTTGGCACTACCTATATAACAGGGATTCCGGGTTTGCCTGGCACCGAAGAAGGCCCCGAGAGCGTTGGCCTCCAATTCATCTTCCAACGGCAGCCCGCTGCCATTGGTTTCCAGGTAGCTGACCGATTCCGGGGGAGTGCCGGACTCGCGACAAGCTCGTTCAACGGAGGTGGTGTATGCGGTTCTGTCCGGAACGTTCTCGGCAACCGGGCCGCCAACGGCGGTTCCGAGGCCTTTGATGACAGCGTAGATCCGGTCGCCATCCTGCTTGGCGTCATCAAGCCTCTTCAGGACAATGGCCGCCGCGCCCTCGCCGATTACGCTGCCATCGGCGTGCTTGTCGAATGGGCGTGTTATACCGCTTCTGGAAAATGGTCGCTGCGCATGCTGGCCAAGGACAGAACGAAGATCTCCCGCCATATCGGCGGCACCGACAATAGCCCGGTTGATGGACCCCTCCTGCAGGGCACGCACCCCGACCTCGAGGGCCCTCAGCCCCGAATTCTCTTCACTGGATAGGGTAAAGCTGGGGCCACCGACCTTGAATTCCTTGGCCACGCGGCTGGCCACGATACTGCCGAGCGCCCCCATGACCCGGTTGGCGGTCAGGGCCGGGCCGGCCGAATCGCGCAGTGCAGCAATCCACTCCTCGAGTTCTGTCTCTGTCAGCTCAAGTTCAAGCTGCTGGGCCCACTGGCGGGCAAATTTCTGGATTCCCCAGCGAAAGCTGAAGTTGGTGGCGTTCAGATCGAGTCCGGTGCCGATGAAGACGCCGGTAAACAGAAGGTCCTCCTTCTTCAGTCCGGCATCCTGCAGCGCCTCGTCGGCAACCTTGAGCATCAGCAGTTGGCGGGGGAGCATCTCTTCGATTTCTCTCGGCGGAATGCGGAAGGCTCCAGGCGCGGTGTGCGCCTCGGCAACAAAAAAGCCCTTGAAGTCGGTTTGGTCGTGTCCACGGTCGCGAAACCAGCAGGTCTCCTCGGCACCCCACCAATGCGCGGGGCGCTGCGGTGTGACCTCGGGGCCACCTCCCAGGAAGCGCTTGCGCAGAGCCGCTAGGGAATCCCAGGAGCCGAAATGGGCGCCCAGGCCGACGATCGCCACCGGCTGGTTTTTCTTCTTGAAGGACGGGTGAAAGGCCACAGTGCTTTTCACCGGCTTATGCGGAATCCATTCTTCGACCAGCAGGTGGGCGTTGATGCCGCCAAAGCCAAAGGCGCTGATAGCCGCCCGTCGGGGCTGGCCCTTATCGCGAGACTTCCAGGCTCTGGGCTGCCGCAGGACCCGAAACGGGCTTGCTGCAAGGTCAATCCCCTTGGCCGGCTGCGTAAAGTTGGCCGTCGGCGGCAGGGTCCGCGCTTGCATCGCGAGCAGGGTCTTCATCAGGGCGGCAGAACCTGCGGCGGTCAGAAGATGCCCGATGTTCGACTTGACGGAGCCGATCACACACTGCCCCGGTTGCCAGCTATCAGCACCCCACAGCTTTCTCAGGCTGGAGAATTCGACCACATCTCCCACCGGTGTGCCGGTCGCATGACATTCGATCATATCCACGTCAGACGGCGACCAGCCAGCTTGCTTGTAGGCCGCGCGCATGGCCCGCAGCTGCCCCTCGGATGCCGGCGCCAGCAAGCTGCCTCCAAGGTCGTTAGAGAGGCCTATGCCGCGGATCACGGCATAGATATGATCACCGGCACGCACCGCGTCCTCGGTTCTCTTGAGCAGGAACATGCCACTCCCCTCGCCGACCACCAGGCCGTCACCATGGGTGTCGAAAGGCGAACAGGTCCCCGATGGCGAGAGCGCGTGCAGCTGGGAAAAACCCATCTGCGTGTAGAGCGAGTCGGGACGGGACAGGCCACCGGTGAGCATGGCATCGGCCCGTCCGGCGAGCAGCTCATCGACAGCCAGCTTAATCGCGTAGAGAGACGAGGCGCAGGCGGCGTCGAGGGTGTAACAGGTGCCGCCGAGGCCGAGGGCCCTGGCGAGAAGGCCCGCGGGCAGGCCGGCCACGTAACGATTCAGCGGATCGGCACCCGGCAATTCTGATCGGGACGCTTTGCCAAGCAGTTTTTCTTCGAAAGTTCGACCGAGATAATCCCTGGCCATGGCCGAGGCCTTTTCGCTGGGCAGGGCCAGGTTACCGATGATGACACCAACCCGGCTGCGATCGAGTTGGTCGATGCGACCATCGCTGAACGCCTGTTGGCCGGTGCGCAGCAGCAGTCGGAACATAGGGTCAAGGCCACGCAGGAAAGCGGGGTCCACGTCGAGGCCGTCAATGCAGGACGGATCGACTTCGTCATCAATGAAGCAGCCCTTTTTCGAATAGACTTTGTCCGGTGTGCCGATAGACGCATCGAAGGCTTCTTCGGGGCTGAGAAGCCAGCGTCCCTGCGGCGGTGGTCGTGAGGTGTCGACGTTTCCGGTAATCGTTTCCCAGAAACGGTCCAGGGTCGGAGACATGGGAAAGATGCCGCCGACCCCGACGATTGCAACCGATTGGCCGTGCTTCATCCTCAGGCAGCTCCCTGCAGTTTGTTGCGCTGGAAGCTCGCGTTCAGCGAGGCGTCAATGACACATTGGTAATCTTCGATGCGGGCAATCAAGGCGCCGCTGGACGGGTCGACAAAATCAATCTCCGCGGCGGCCTTGCTGGCGCTCTGGCTGGTCACACGCACCCTGATCTCAGCACCGCTCTCCGGGAATTTCTCCCGATACTGGCGGTAGCGCCCGGCAAACACCGGCAGGGATCCGGACTGGTAGCGTTCGAAACTCCAGAGGATCATCAGCTGGAAGCTGCTGTCAAGGGCGAGAGGATCGGCCAGCCAGGCATTCCGCAACGGCTGTTTGATCCATTCGCCGGGCCGCGGCGCCGGGCGGACGACCGAAACGATGCCGTCGCCGGAGCAGCCGATGACTTCGCGGATACCGTGGAAGTCGGCACCATGGAAGAGACGGTCTGGTCTGTAGATTTCTTCAACGGCACGACTGTAGGCCGGCAGTTCCATGCGTTCCATGGCTGGCTTGCTTTCCGGCAATTTGGCGGCGAGCACCATCCTCGCCCGGGAGTGGACAAACTGCTGGCCGCCGGCCGTGATCCCGGACAGTTCCACAGGCACGACATGCACGCCAGCGCTCTTGAAGGCCTTGCCGGTCATCACCTGCAGGGTGTGGGTCTGCCCCTGCTCGAGGATGATCCCCTTGAGAACACGCAGATCGTTAAACCCGTGGAAGCGCAGCCCTGGATTGTTATGGATCGCGCCATGCGCCATCCATTCGATCATCACAGCCATCGGCAAAACGGCCTTGCCATCGATGACGTGGGATTTGAGGAAGGGGTACTGTTCGATAGAGATTTCCAGATCGAACGCCTTGGAGACATAGATGTTTTCGTGAAACTGAGAGAGACTGTCGTTGGCAGCTTCATGGCGACCGCCAAGGATGACCAGCTCCACAGGGCCGCCCGCCGGAGTGGCAATTTCTTCCAACAGGTAGTCAGCGCCGGCCTTGAGGTCGATAACGGCGACCCCTTCTTCGGCAAACACTTTTTTCAGGGCCGGCGTCACCATGCCACCGTCCCACGGCCCCCAGTTAACGGCAAGGACCCGGCATTCGGGTCGCAGACCGGCCTGTTCCTGGGCAATCTTGTTGAGAATCTCGTTGGCCACGGCGTAATCAACTTGGCCGGTCCGACCGTAACGACCGGTCGAGGACGAGAACATCACCATGAATTTCAAGGCCTCGCCGTCGAGCGCCCCCAGGAGGCTGCGCAAGCCGGCAACCTTGGTGCTGTAAACCTGCTCGAACTGCTCCGGCGTCTTGTCCTTGATCAGGCGATCAGCCAGCACGCCGGCACCGTGAATCAACCCCTTGATCGGGCCGTATTCATCGCGGATCTGCTTGATGACCGTGGCGACCGCCTCACCATCGCGCAAATCCACAGAGCGATAGACGGCCTGTCCACCAGCCTGCTTAATGCGGCGTAAGGTCATGCGGATTTCACGGTTACCAAGAATTGTCTGGCACTGCTTACCGACCTCTTTCGGCTTGGGCGGAGTGTCAGCGTGGGCGATCAGCGCTTTTTTGATCTCGGCTTCACTCTCCAGCCCCTTGAGCCAGTCCGGCTCCGACTGCGGCACTGCGCTGCGGCCCAGCAGCAGGAGTGTGGACCGGCTGGAAGCGGCCAGAGCGACCGCAACCTCGGCGGTCACACCGCGGGCGCCGCCGCTGATCGCCACCACGTCGCCATAGCCAACCGGCGAGTCGAGCGTTTCACCGGCGAGCGATTCTTCGACCAGGGAAAGGGTGTAGAGCCCATCGGTCGAGAAACCGACTTCCTGTGCACCGTCGAGCAGCAATTCATTCACCAACCTAGTTGCAGTCTGGTCGACATCGCCCAACTCTGCCGGAAGATCAAAGGCGCGGCAGGTGACTTCAGGCCATTCGTGCCCTGCAGTTTTCACAAGTCCAGCCAGTCCACCGGAAAGGGCGTCCTTGACCGGCCCGCTCACCGCCATGCCAAAGCGCCCGTTCAGGCGCGACACGGTCGCCAGTACGGCGCCGACCTGCGTGGCCGCGGCATTAAGCGCCGGGCCAACTAACTGCACGAGTCTGAAGGCCGCCCTTATGAAATCATCGTCAGCACCGGCCTGCGGGGTCAGGATGATCAGCCCGGCGAGCGTCTCTGGGGCGACGAGCTCCCCGGGCCGCTGGGGGGAAATTTTCTCGGCGAGCAGATTGCGTGACCGCAGCTGCCCGCACACGGCATCCGCCAGGGCCGAACCGTCATCGCTGACCCAGATCACAGCATCATGCGGCAACTTGAGAGGGTCACGCTCCTCGCCTCCTTGCAGCGGCACATCTTTCAGTACCCTGCGTTCCACTCCGCTGCCCACTGATGGCAGTTCAAGGGGCACCTCCGGTTTTGTCGCCTGTCCTGCCGAACCTGATACGCTGACGAGGAAATCGACGATCTGCCCGACCGTCTGCAGGGTGCCGAGATGCTCAGGCTTGACGGCTGGAGCCGCCGGCATCTGGTCCTGCATGGCTGAGAGGATCTCCACCCGTTTGATCGAGTCGATGCCGAGGTCGGTATCGAGCGCCATCTCCAGTTCCAGCATCTCCACCGGGTAGCCGGTCTTGCCGGCAATCACTTCGAGCAGAGTCGCGGCGACGGCCTCGCGATCAAGGAGGCGGCCCGCGGTGGCCGGCGTTGACGCAACAGCTGCCTTGCTGCCGGCCGCGGCCAGGTGGGCGACGATCTGGCCGAGGGTCTGCAGGGTACCGAGGTCCTCCGGCTTGACCGCCGGCGCCTCGGGGAGCTTTTCCTGGAGGGCGGAGAGGATCTCCACCCGCTTAATCGAGTCGATGCCGAGGTCGGTGTCGAGTGCCATCTCCAGTTCCAGCATCTCTACCGGGTAGCCGGTCTTCTCGGCGATCACGGCCAGCAGGACGCTGGCCACCCGGCCGCTGTCAACAGGGACAGCAGCCGCTGCCGGTGTCGGGGCTGTCGCGGCCGGAGCCATCCCGGCGCCCAGGTGGGCAACGATCTGGCCGAGGGTCTGCAGGGTACCAAGGTCCTCCGGCTTGACCGCCGGCGCCTCGGGGAGCTTTTCCTGGAGGGCGGAGAGGATCTCCACCCGCTTAATCGAGTCGATGCCGAGGTCGGTGTCGAGCGTCATCTCCAGTTCCAGCATCTCCTCGGGATAACCGGTCTTCTCGGCGATCACGGCCAGCAGGACGCTGGCCACCCGGCTGCTGTCGATGGCAGGAGCCGCCGGCACGGCACCAGGTGCAACCTGCATGGCCGGAGGCACCACGGTTTGGGGCGCAACGGCTGACGACTGCGACGGCGTGGCGGCAACAACCGGCGGTTCCGCAACGGCAGCCAATGGCTGACCCTGCATCAGGCGATTCTGCTGCTCGACCAGACCGAGGAAAGAGCGTGTCGCCGATTCCTGCCCGGCCAGGAACTGCTGATGCAGACGTGCGGTCTGTTCCTGCAGATTCTGCAAAGCCTGCATGCTCTGCCGGGTGATCTGCAGTGCTTGCTGCAGGGAGCCGGCCGCGGCATAAGGCATCGGGGCGACGACAGGCTGGGCAGGGGCAGGTTTTCGTTCGGCAGGCGGTTGCACTGCGGCAGCCGTCGTAGTCACCTCCGCCTGTAACGGCGCTCGTTTCTTCGTTGGCTTGAAATAGTTGGCGCCGGTCAAGGGTATCGTCATGCCGGGCTTTTTGACTTGACCCGCTTGTCGGAACGCGGCATAGCCCTCATCCCAGCGGGACAGTTCGACCGGATAACCGAGCACCGTCAACTGTGCAAGAGCCCGAGCCAGATCATGGATGCCCGAGCGCTTGCCGTTGGAGGCATCAATGGCGATGGCTTGGTGAACGCGCTCGCCGAGGATCGCCTTGACCATTCCGGTCAAGCGGGCGCCGGGGCCGACCTCGAGGAAGGTGCGGATGCCAGAGGCGTGCATTGTCTCGATTTCTTCGACAAAATTGACCGGGGACGCCAATTGAGCGGCCAGGATCTGGCGGGCCTCTTTGGCGGCTCCAGGATAAGCGGCGCCGGTCGTGTTGGCATAGACGCTGACCCTTGGTTTATTGAAAGGAATCCCTTGCAGTCGCTCGCGGAAGGGGCCGCTGGCATCGGCTACCAGTTCACTGTGGAAGGCCGCGGCCACCGCCAGTTGTTTGAAGCGCAAGCCTTGCTCGTCGAGGAGCCTGGTTGCTTTCTCGATTTCGGCAGTTGCCCCGGAGAGGACCCCCTGCGCTGGGGTGTTGCGATTGGCCAGTACGAGCTTAAGTCCGGACGTCTCGAGGAAGGCCTCAACCTGCTCAAGTGGCTCTGAAACAGCCAGCATCGAGCCGCGGTCGCCAGCACCGGCGGCCATCAGTTCGCCACGCAGGCGGGACAGCGCGTGCAGCGCCTCCACGTCAAAATAACCGCCGGCACAGAGCGCGGTCAGTTCGCCATAGCTGTGGCCGGCATAAGCAGCAGCCGTCACGCCGAAAGCCGCGAGCACTGCGTGCGCTCCCAGGCTGACGGCCCCGAGCGCAGGTTGAGCGACTTCAGTTGACCGCAGTCTGTCCTCATTACCCTCCCGCGACGCCTCTTCAAAGACCGGCCGGGGATACACCAGCCCGGCCAACCGGCCCTGCGCACCGCTGGTATTCGCGGCAAACGACCGGTCGGCGGAGATGAAGGCTTCGAGGAATTGGGGGAACTGAATTGCCAGGTCGCGGAGCATGCCGGTGTACTGGGAACCCTGACCTGGAAACAGAATTGCCAGCTCGCCGCTGACGCCTTTGGCAAAGAAGCTTCCGTCCGGAGTGCTCCAGGAGTCTACCCCGCGTTTGCTGCGCAACATGGCCAAAGCACTTTGCACGCGAGGCGCAAGGGGGGTGTTCTCCTGGTCGAGCACCATCGCCAGACGACAGGGCAGCTGGGCATCGAAACGGCTGCGACTCTGAGCTGCAGCCAGGCGCAGGCTGGCCCAGCTGTCCTGCACCGGGAAATCTTGCAGGGCACGTTCCAGCCCCGCTTCGTCAGTCGCGCTGAAGGCAAGAATCTGCACATCGCCCTGCCAGTCGGCGGCAGCCTTGAACGGTTGGTGTTCTTCAAGCACGCAGTGGAAATTGCTGCCGCCGAAACCGAGAGCACTGATGCCGGCCCGGCGCGGATGATCGCCGCGCGGGACCCAGGGGCGCGTCTCGGTATTGACGTAGAATGGGGAGCCTGCGGCCGTAACCGTCTCCTGTGGCTGCTTGACCTTGATGGTCGGCGGCAGGGTTTTGTTATAGAGCGCCATAGCCGCCTTGATCAGGCCGGCCGAACCGGCTGCGGCCTTGGTATGGCCGATCTGCGATTTGATCGAACCGATGGCACACCAGGGGGTCTCGGCCGATCCGAAAACGTCCTTCAGGGCAGTCACTTCGACGGCGTCGCCGACTTTGGTGCCGGTGCCGTGGGCTTCGATCAGTTCGATGGTCTGCGGATCGACTCCGCCCTGTTCGTAGGCCCGTCGCAACGCTTTCTGCTGGCCAGCGGCACTCGGCTCATAGATGGCGCCGCTGCGGCCGTCACTCGACGCACCGATCCCCTTGACGACCGCATAGATCTTGTCGCCGTCGCGCTCGGCATCGGCCAGCCGCTTGACGACGACAATGCCAAGCCCCTCACCCAGGGTAGTGCCGTCAGCATTGGCATCGAAGGGCTTGGCCTGTCCGGAGGGCGACAATGCCGGTGTCTTGCTGAAACAAGTGTACATGAAGATATCGTTGAAGGTATCGATACCACCGGTCACCACCATGTCAGCCTTGCCCGCAGCCAGCTCCAGGGCGGCCAGGTTGAGGGCGCTCAGGGAACTGCCACAGGCGGCGTCCACTACGCAGTTGGTGCCGCCGAAATTGAAATGCTTGCTGATTCGCCCGGCGACCACGTTGCCGAGTAGACCGGGGAAGGAATTTTCCTGCCAGGGAACGTAGGAGTCGCTAATCCGCTGTATGACATCCTCCGCGATGGCATCAGCGATGCCGGCATCCTTGAGGGCTTCGCGCCAGCGGGGATGCCCCAGGCGAGCCCCTAGGGGCACCACCAGCTCCAGTGTGCCGGTCACGCCGATGATCACGCTGACCCGGTCCCGGTCGAATGCCTTCTCCGTGGTATAGCCAGCATCCTGGAGCGCCTGGTCGACGGCCACCAGCCCGAGCAACTGCGAGGTATCGATGGCCTCCAGGGCATTGGGCAGGACACCATACTCCATCGGGTTGAAATCGACCGGGGACAGGAATCCGCCGTACTTGGCGTAAACCTTGTCGGGCGTCTTGGGGTTCGGATCGAAATAATCATCGGATCGCCAGTGGCTCTCGGGAACCTCGATGATAGCATCTCGGCCTTGCTTGATGTTGGTCCAGAAGGTCCCTTTATCCCCGGCTTGGGGAAACAGGCAACCGATACCGACGATAGCCAGCGGCGTCGTTGCTGCGGCCAGCCGGTTCTGTTCTCCGCTGTTGTTCTTCAACTGAGAAACTCCTTGATCTGAGAAATTTCAAGGGGCGTGGTCAGTGCCGCCTCGTCTTCGAGGCAAACCCCTTGGCGTTTAAGTTGGTTGGCGCGTATCAGTACCGCAGCACCAAAGAGAATATTCCAGGCAACGGCGGCAACCCGTCTCTGTGCGGGCACTTGCAGAAAAGAGCCCTTGACCCATTCGTTGAAAGCCCCCATCGCCGGGCCGCACCAGATCTGGTAATCGAGTTTGCGGTCAGGCACGCCGTGGTTGGCCCAGACCGGTGACTGCCCGAGGTACCAGCGGAACACCAGGGCCAGCTTATATTTCGGATCGCCCTCTGCCTTCACCAGCTGACGCGGGTCGCGCTGGTTGAAATAACTGCGCGTCTCTTCCCAGACCTGGGTGAGGCTTTTGCGAAAGACCGTCTTTTCCAGTTTCTGGCGTTCATCAACGGGCAGCTCCTCGATGCTGCCGTAGGCACGGTACAGCTCGTAGAGCTTGGCAGCACGCATCGAGAACATGGTGCCACGTTTGAGCACCTGGACCTTCACCCCCATCTCGAACATATCACCCGAGGGTGCCATGGTGATATCGGCCTGCCGGGTCTCTGCGAGCATCTGCCGGACGTCGTCACAGGTGCCCGACTCGATACAGGCCTGGTTGATCGTCCCGGTCACCAGGTAAGCAGCACCAAGAGCGAAAGCTGCCGCCGCTGAAGCCGGCGTGGCAATTCCGCCGCCAAGCCCGACCCGCAGAGGCTGCATATAATTATACTGCTTCTGAAAAGTGTCTTTCTGCGCCTGGATCGTTGGGAAAAGCGCCAGCGCCGGACGGTTGTCAGTGTGCCCGCCGGAATCAGCCTCAACCGTGACATCCTGGGCCATCGGGATCGTTCCTGCCCATTGCGCCTGTTCGGTGGTCAGCTCTCCCGCCGTTACCAGCTGCCGCAAAAACCGCTCCGGCGGCGGGGCAAAAAATTTCGCGGCGACCTCCTCCCGCGAGATTTTGGCGATAATCCGATTCGGCGCAATGATCTGCCCCCCGCTATCACGCATGATGCCATGGGTTCGGAAACGCACCAGTGCCGGGGTCAGGTCAAGAAACGCCGAGGCCTCCACCAGAGTGATGCCGCGGCGCAGGTAAAGATCGACTAGGGCGTTTTCAAGTCCCGGCTCATTTGGGCTGTGAATCAGGTTAAATCCGTAAGATCCGCAG
>Ga0316188_10000601_pt1 | contig 15791 bp, 10 predicted proteins | sample Phiworburrow1_MG_FD_204933 | JGI IMG/M metagenome (GOLD analysis project Ga0316188, IMG submission 204933) | Coastal sediment microbial communities from Maine, United States - Phippsburg worm burrow 1 | ecosystem: Environmental > Aquatic > Marine > Coastal > Sediment | place: USA: Maine...
ATAATGGAATCCATGGGTGCATTTTGCATCGATGACGTCATCCATTTTTTGGCCTCATCCACCTCACCCAGGCGCAGCAAGGCGAATGCACCCATATTCAGGGCGCGGTTGTCGTCCGGGTTGAGTTCAAGTACAGCCCTGACCTTTTCGATACCTTTTCGTGACACCTCGATGGCTTTTGCTTCTTGATTAAGGCTGGTATACAGCTGAGCCTGCAATAACACACTCTGAAAGTCTTCAGGACGAACATGCGATGCACGATCAAACAGCTTCAGTGCCCGCTTGAGGTCGCCTTCATGCACCTTGGTGCGACCGAAAAAATACCAGGCCTCGTAGTTTTTGGGATCCGTTTCAATGGCCTTCTCAAATTCAATCTCGGCATTTTTATAGTCCTGATCCATGCAGTACGCAATAGCGGCGGCAACATGTGACTCGGCAAGATCTGGCGCAAGCCTGAGTGCCTCTGCGCTGGTACGTTTAGCCTCGGCCAGATTCATTTCGGTAGCATTGAAATACATATATGAAAAGCCATAGGTATAGGCGATGCCGGCCCAGGCTCGTCCGAATTCCGACTCGATATCTATGGCTTGTTTGAACATCTGGCGGGCATAAACGTTGTCCTGCGTGGTGTGCCGGGCGAAATAACCCAGACCACGCAGGAAAAAATCGTAGGCTTTTGGGTCCACATGTTGCTGTATTGACCTGGGCCTGTGCTTTAATGAAAGACTCAGAGCCGTAGCAATCGAATCCGCTATCTCCTCCTGAATTTCAAAAATTTCCACCAGTTTCCGGTCATATTGGCGCGACCACATGTGGAATCCATCGCGGGTATTGATCAATTGCACGGTAATACGCAGGTTGTCACGGGATCTGCGCACACTGCCTTCCAGCACTGTCTGTACCTTCAGCTTCCTGCCAATTTCACTGATATCAACATTTTTGCTTTTGTATTGAAATGCCGCAACCCGTGAAGCCACGCGCAGGTTGGCAATCTTGCACAATGCATTGAGTATTTCCTCTGCCATACCTTCGCAAAAATAAGCCTGGTTTCCTTTCTCGCTCAGGTCATCGAAAGGGAGCACAGCAATCGAAGGAACTTCTTCGTCATCTTTTTCGGATTCGGTAATGGATTCTATGTAACCCGCTGAATCCTTGCGAATACCGTCTGTCGTTACTTCATAAGCCCAGGAAAGGACCAGCACAATGGGGAAACCGAGCAAAATGAGGACGACCAGCAGGGTGAGTGCCCAGGGCGGCATTCCCAAGCCTTCGAAAACCACCTCGCCGACCTGCATGACGACCCAACCAACAAAAATATAAGCTAACGCAGCACGGACGACTTTACGCTTCTTAAGCTGAATCCAGAATCCCTTGGCTCTCAAGTTATTCATAATCATTACCGTATTTCTACGATACACAAAATCACTTGGTATTGGTATGTGTTTATAGAACTGTTTGCGTGCAGTCTATTCTGGGAAGTTCTTGATGATTTCTTTGAACCTGGGATGGTCGCGTATATTGTCCATATCCGAATCGTGCTCAAGCCACTCACGATTGATGTTGCCGACCTTGATCAGGCAGTGCTCGAGACAGTCCAGCGCGTGCTGGGTTTCCCCTGCCAGCGAGTAGAAACAGGCGCCGTTATACTGGATGATGGAATCCATGGGTGCGTTTTTCAAGGAGTTCGACATCCAGTTTTTCGCCTCTTTCTCCTGGCCCATCCGTAACAGTGCGAAAGCGCCCATATTGAGTGCGCGGTTGTCGTTCGAATTGAGCTCAAGCGCAGCCCTGACCCTTTCGATACCTTCGCGGGTCACTGCGTCAGCCCTGGCTTTCTGGCCAAGACTGGTGTAAAGCTGAGCCTGTAACAGCACGCTTTGGAAATCATCCGGACGGATCCTGGAGGCCCGTTCAAACAGCTTGAGCGCCCTCGGCAGATCACCTTCCTGCACCTTGGCCCGGCCATAGAAATACCAGGCCCTGAAGTTTTTGGGATCCAGTTCAATCGCTTTCTCAAACTCGTCTTGCGCCTTCGTGTAATTCTGATCCATACAGCAGGCTATACCGGACGAAACATGTGGCTCGGCCAGCCCGGGCGCGAGCTTCATAGCCTGTTTGCTGGTGCGTTTCGCCTCGGCCAGGTTTACATCGGTGGCATTGAAATACATGTAGGAATAGCCGTAGGTATAGGCAAGTGAGGCCCAGGCACGTCCGAATTCGGGTTCGATATCGATCGCCTGCTTGAACAGCTGGCGCGCATAGACATTGTCCTGGGTGGTGCGCTTCGCAAAGCAGCTCAGGCCGTGAAGAAACAGGTCATAGGCCCTCGGGTCGACATGTTGACGGGGCGTATAAGGCATGTGCGAGTTGGCCACGTTCAGGGTTTTCAATACCGCAGTCTCAATGTCTTCCTGGATATCAAAAATTTCCTTAAGCGGCCGGGCATACTGTTCCGACCAAAGCAGGGTTCCGTCCGAGGTATCGATCAGTTGCACACCAATATGCACTTTTTCACCCGATTTGCGGCACGTTCCCCTGAGTTCCGTCTTTACCTTGAGCTTTCTGCCCACTTCCCTGAAGTTGGACTTTTGTACGCTGGGTTGAAACGAAGACACCCGTGAGGCTACCCGGAGGTTTGGAATCTTGCGCAAACTATCGAGAATCTCTTCCGCCAGACCTTCGCAAAAGTAGTCCTGGTCTCCATTTTCACTCACGTCTTCGAACGGCAGTACGGCAAGCGAGGGTCCATCGTCCGGGATGTCTTCAACTTCTGTGATGCTTTCTATGTCACCCGCAGAATCCTTGCGTATACCTTCCGGTGTTATTTCATAGACCCAGGCAAGCACCAGGGCAACGGGGAAGCCAAGCAATATGGCCACGAGCAACAGGGACAGTACGAAGGACGGTACACCGAATGATTCGAAGGCAATCGTGCCGACCAGTATGAGCAGTAAACTGAAAATAAGATACGCCACTGCAACACGCACGACCTTGCGTTTTTCAAGTTGGCTCCAAATATCTTTGAGCTGCAGTTTATTCATTGTCGTTGCCTGAATACAAAGATACACAAAAATTGTCAGTGTTGGTACAAAGCAAATACTAAATTTTGAAATTACACAAGTTAAATATACAAATTAACTCTTTACGATCGTGCGCATGCGACTAAGCCCTTGAAGCCGACCCTGCGACCGGGCGGCCGTTAAAGTCAAAACCAGCCTAAACACGGGGTGCGTGCACCTGCCCTTTTGCGTAAAATGGAAGCCTTTCTCGGTAACCGGAAATCACTAAAATGCTGCCCACCAGACTGCTTTTCACGATGTTTTTCCTCACCGCTCTGAATCTGCCTGTTTCCACCCACGCCGCCGAGCATCCGCTGGCCGGCATACCGCTGCGCAATATCGGACCGGCACTGACGTCCGGCAGGGTTTCTGATTTCGCTTTTGTGCCGGGTCAGCCACAGAGTTTTTACGTTTCCATGGCATCCGGAAATCTGTGGAAGACCGACAATAACGGTATCACCTGGACCACACTTTTTGAAAATGAAGGTTCATATGCCATTGGCGTGGTCGAAATCGATCCTTCCAACCCGAATATCGTCTGGGTGGGTAGCGGTGAAAACAACGCGCAGCGCAGCGTCGGCTATGGGGACGGCGTTTACAAGTCCATCGACGGCGGCAAGACCTGGAAGAACATGGGTCTGAAGGACTCAGGCCATATTTCCATGATCCGTTTTCACCCCGGTGACTCCAATACCGTTTACGTCGCAGCCCAGGGACCCCTGTGGAACCCGGGCGGGGACCGTGGCCTGTACCGCTCAACGGACGGTGGCGCGAACTGGAAACGTATCCTGGATATCGATGAAAACACCGGTATCAATGAATTCGTCATCGACCCGGCCAACCCCGATGTGATCGTCGCTTCCAGCTATCAGCGCCGGCGCCATGTCTGGACGCTCATCAACGGCGGGCCGGGTAGCGGCATCCATAAAACCATCGATGGCGGTGTCACCTGGCAAAAGCTCGCGGGTGGATTGCCGGCGGGTGACCTGGGCCGTATTGGTCTTGCCGCCGCCCCATCGGCACCCAACATGATTTACGCCATCATCGAGGCGGACAAAAAAGACAACGGCGTTTACCGCAGCACCGATTTCGGCGAGAGCTGGGAAAAGCGCTCCGACCATGGAACCGTCAGCCCGCAGTATTACAACGAGTTGTACGTCGACCCGCAAAACCCGGAACGGGTCTACTCGGTTGATACTTTTACGCAGGTTTCCGAGGATGGCGGCAAGACCTGGAACAAAATCTCTTTCAAGAACCGCCATGTCGACGACCACGCATTCTGGATCGATCCCGCCAATACCGACCACCTGTATATCGGCGGCGACGGTGGTGTTTACGAAAGCTGGGACCGCGGCCAGTTGTGGCGCCACGTCAGGAACCTGCCGGCGACGCAGTTTTACCGTGCCACGCCGGATAATGATTCACCTTTCTACAACGTCTGCGCAGGCACCCAGGATAACTTCAGCCTGTGTGGACCAACCCGCAATACCTATACCGACGGCATCACCAACTCGGACTGGACCGTTGCCCAGTTCGGTGATGGTTTCAAGGCGCAGATCGATCCGACCGACGCCAATATCATCTACGCCCAGGCCCAGTACGGTTCACTCGGGCGCTTCGACCGCATAACCGGCGAGCGCCTGCAGATCACGCCGATGCCCGGCGCCGATGAGAACAACTACAACTGGAACTGGAACGCGCCGCTGATCATATCGCCGCACGACAACCGCAGGCTCTATTACGGTGCAGAGCGCCTGTTCCGTTCCGATAACCGCGGTGAAAGCTGGGTCGCCATCAGTGGTGACCTGAGCCGGCCGATCGATCGCAATAAGCTGGAGGTGATGGGACGTATCTGGAGTGTCGATGCGATTGCCAAGAACACTTCAACCTCGACCTACGGCGCCCTGATCGCGGTTGACGAAAGCCCGTTGCAGGAAGGCCTGATATACGCCGGTACCGATGACGGCCTGATCCATGTCACCAGTGACGGCGGCAGCAACTGGAGCACGGTGGGGTCATTCAAGGACGTACCCGACATGTCACTCATCGAGGATATCATCAGTTCATTCCACAACGTCGATGTCGCCTACGCGGTGATCGACAACCACAAGCGCGGTGACTACAAACCCTATGTGCTGAAGACTGAAAACCGCGGCAAAAGCTGGGTCTTGATCAGCAACAACCTGCCGGAACGTGGCACCGCACATACCATCATCGAAGACCATGTTGACCCCAGGCTGCTATTTGTGGGTACGGAGTTCGGCCTGTTCTTCAGCAATGACGGTGGTAACAACTGGAATGAACTGACTTCCCTGCCAACCATCGCGGTCCGCGATCTTGAGATCCAGCGCCGCGAGGGCGACCTCGTGGTCGGCACATTCGGGCGTGGTATTTACATACTCGATGACTATTCACCGTTGCGGTCCAGTGATAGCGAACTGAAAAAGCCAAGCCTGTTCACTGTCCGGGACGCTTGGCTTTATGTACCGGACAGCCGTCGTGGCTGGGGCGGCAAAGGCGACTGGGGCGTGGGTCGTTACGCGGCAGACAACCCGCCTTACGGTGCGGTATTCGCCTATTATCTGCCCGAGGATTTGCAGTCACTGAAAGACCAGCGCCGCAAAGCCGAACAGGAACGCCAGAAGGAGGGCGGCGACAATCCCTACCCGAGCTGGGACCAGCTGCGCCGTGAAGACCGCGAGGAAGCACCCTCCGTCACACTGACCGTGCGCGATGCGTCCGGTAACGTAATGCAGCGCATCGACGCCCCTGCCGGCAAGGGTTTCCACCGGGTTGCCTGGAATATGCGCTACCCGGCGCCGGATCCGGTCGAACTCAAACCCGATACCGACTTTGCCCCGTGGGAGAGTCCTCCACAGGGGCCGATGGCCTTGCCCGGTCAATACACCGTGACCCTGTCGAAACGCGTGCAAGGTGAGCGGGTCGATATCTCCGCCGCACAGTCTTTCGCGCTGAAACCCCTGTTTGAAGGCGGGCTGGTCACCGATGACCGCCAGGCGCTGCTCGATTTCGAGATGCAATCCAACGATCTTTACCGCGCCATCATGGGTGCCAACAAGGCCCGCGATGAAATCCAGGCAAGGATAGACCACCTGCTCAAGGCCGCAACCGACACGCCATCATCCAGCGAGGAACAGGCGCGGGCCCTGCGCGCCCTGAATACCCGGATGCAGGATCTGAAAGTCAGGTTCAGCGGCGACAGCACCATTTCCAGCCGCGCCGAACCGGTGCCCATGCCCATGACCGATCGCATCAGGAACATCGTGGGAGGTCATTGGGACAGCCAGTCTGCAGTGACGGATAATTATCGCGATTCCTACCGGATTGCTGAACAGCAATTCCGGCAGGCATTGCCTGAGCTGAAGGCCGTCGCAGCCGATCTCGCTAAAGTAGAAGCCGCGCTGCAGGCCGAAGGCGCACCCTGGACACCGGGCCGGATACCTGAGTGGCCATAGTTAGCCCGCTAACAAAGGCAAGGTCATTAACGCTATAGCGGTAATGACCTTGCCATTCTCGAGGGCTTTATATGCCTTGGTTATCCTGGTTGTGTTGGCCCTTGCTACCCCGTCACCGGTGTTTGGCGAGCAAGACAACAACCAAAACACAAGCAAATACAAGGATCCCAACCGGGGACGCATTTTACCGATCCCGGTATTTATCACCGAACCCGCTATCGGCGATGGTCTTGGCCTGGCACTGGCTTATTTTCACCCCAAGAAGACCGTATCTGATAAAGACCGCCTGGCGTCCCTGGAATCGATCAGCAAAGTCTCGTATGAGCAGGACCCACCACCCACGGTAACCGCCGCTTTTGGGGCCTACACCAGTAACGAGACCGCCGCTTTCGGTGCGGGCCATGTGAATTCCTTTAAAGATGACCATATCCGCTTTACCGGGGCGGCAGCCTGGGCCAATGTCAATTCAACTTTCTACGTTTTGGATAAACCAATCAAGTTCAACCTGGAAGGCGTATTGGCGTACCAGGAAACCCGCGTTCGATTCGGTGACAGCCGCTGGTTCTGGGGTATTGGCCTGTCATACCTCGATGCCGACACCGCCTTAAGACTGGAACTGCCTGATGAAGCACCCATTAAGCTGTTTCCCAATACCCTGACCAATGTCGGTCTGTCCGGCAAGCTGGCATGGGATAGCCGCGACAATACCTCGATGCCAAATTCGGGCCAGCTGGTTGATCTCGCCCTGTGGCGTTATGACGACGCCATCGGTGGCGATTACGATTACTGGAGCGGCAAGCTGAAGTTGACGTCTTTTCACCCTATGAGTAAGAAGTTTGTCCTCGGATTACGGTTTGAATATTCGGCCATCAGTGGTGACGCGCCCTTCTTTGCCATTCCCTATGTCAGCCTGCGCGGAATCCCGGCCTTGCGTTACCAGGGCAACCGGGTCGCTGTTGGCGAGATGGAAGGACGCTACCGATTTTCACCCAAGTGGGCCATGATCGCATTTGCCGGGTCCGGCAAGGTCAACAGCAACACCCCTGTCTTCGACACGGAACAGAACATCTACAGTTACGGCCTGGGTGCCCGCTACAGAATTTTTGAAGCGCAAAACATCTGGGTCGGGCTTGATATCGCCAGGGGCCCGGAAGAATATAATTGGTACATCCAGGTTGGTCAGGCCTGGTAACAACTTGTTCAACCACATACCGTTAACCTGTCTCTCCAGTTTCGCGGGTTTCGACTATTATTAAGTGAAACAATGTCAATGCCAGCCCTGCAGGAACCGATATGGACCACAACCGCTTGACCCGTCGCCGTTTTATTATTTCCGTCATCGCCCTGTCAGGGGCGGCGGTGGAACCGGGCCTGTTCGCCTTGAGCCAGGCATGGGCCGAGTCGCCCGGACATATCGATGACAGGGTTCGCCGCAACATGGTACGGATGGCCCGCCTGCTTTATCCACACGATGCACTCGCCGATGAAGTCTATGCCAAGGTGCTTGAACAGACTTTGTCTGACATCGCTTCGGGTGACGCTTTCGCGCGGCAACTGGAAGCGGCGGACACCGCCCTTTCTGAACGTTCCGGTGGAGCCTGGCAGGAGCTGGACCCGGCCGCTCAGATCGAGGCCCTGCAGGGCATCGAATCGGAAGCCTGCTTCGCCGCTATCCAGAACAGCGTGCGCGCCGGGATATACAACGGCTCAGCATTCTGGAAGCACGTCGGCTACCCGGGGCCATCGAAGGATTTCGGCGGATACCTGAACCATGGAGCCGGTGAAATTGACTGGTTGCCGGAGAAACCGTGATGTCGAAACGCTATGAGTTTAATGATGATTCCGTTGTTGTCGTGGTTGGATCCGGCGCCGGCGGCGGCACGGTTTCGAACGAACTGGCCCAAAAGGGTGTCGACGTGGTATGCCTGGAAGCGGGCAACCGCCTGTCACTGGCGGACGTGGTCAACGACGCGGCCGTCATGGACGGCAAGATGGGCTGGCACGACAAACGCAATGGCGCGCCTGTGTGGCTGTGTAAAACGGTGGGTGGCACCACCATGCGCTGGTCTGGAGTTACACCGCGGTTGCGGGATTTCGAGTTTCGGCCGCGGAGCACCTATGCTGCACTCAATGGCACCAACCTGATCGATTGGCCACTGACGCTTGAAGAACTTTCGCCCTACTATGACAAGGCCGAGGCGAAGATGGGCGTCAGCGGGACCCACGGCACCCCCGCGTCGTTTGAAACCAGCAATTTCAAGGTGCTGAAGGCCGGTGGGCAACGTCTCGGCTACCAGCAGATCACCAGCGAAAGAATGGCGATCAACTCGGTGGCCCGCGACGGGCGCCCGGAGTGCCAGCAAATCGGGTTTTGCTGGTCCGGCTGTGCGGTTAGCGCGAAATGGTCAACGCTGTACACGGAAATTCCGAAGGCGGAGCAGACCGGTCACTTCGAACTGCGCACCGGTGCAATGGCGCTCAAGATCGAGCACGACGACAATGGCAAAGTGCGTTCCGTGGTGTACGTTGATTCCGGCGGTGTTGTTCGCGAGCAGAAGGCGCGCGCGGTGTGCGTTGCGGGCAACGTGGTCGAAACCACGCGCCTGCTGCATAACTCCAGTTCCAACCTGTTCCCGGAAGGCCTCGGCAACGGTTCCGGCCATCTCGGCCGGAACTACATGCGCCACGTGATGAGCCTGACGTTGGGCATCATGCCCGGTGAGGTCAATTTTCATCGTGGCACCCGCCAATCCGGCATCATCCTCGACGAGCAGCGCCATGACGATTCGCGGGGTTTCGCGGGTGGATACATCATCGAGACCATAGCGGACCAGCCTTATAGTATCGCCGCGTTGATTGGCGGTTGGGGTAAGGAGACGGCGGATTTCCTGGAAAATTACTCCCGTGTTGCAGGCTGTTGGATTACCGGCGAAGACCCGCCCGAGGCACACAACCGGATCACCTTCCACGACACCGAGCGGGATGCCTACGGCCTGCCCGTACCGGTGCTTGAGTACAGCCAGCACGCCAATTCCGTGGCCATGCAGCAACATGCGGCACAGCAATGTGAAGCCATCTACACATCCCTGGGCGCGAAGCGGGTCGAGTCACGGCCCGATATAGGCGGCGGTTGCCACAACATGGGTGTTGCACGTATGAGTGAGCGCCCCGCGGATGGCGTCACCAATCGCTGGGGCCGCCTGCACGAAATGCCGAACCTGTTCGTATCGGATGGCAGCCTGTTTCCCAGCAGTGCGGCGCCAAACCCGACCCTCACCATCGTGGCGCTGGCCATCCGCCAGGCCGAGCACATCGCGGACGCGATGGTACGACACGAACTTTGATGCTGTTTCGGCTATCCTAAAGGGGGCGTTGATATTGTCAATCTGACTGTATCTGCTTTTCTCGCCATTGAATTTATTCCAAAGCGCATGCAAATAATGAATAACGCTTGAAACATTAAGGAGACAGCAATGAACTCTTTTAATTTTCGATTGCTTAAACCAATGATTTTTATTCCTCCCGTTATGTTATTGGTTTCCTGCGCGGCGGGGGACGCGCAATTCACCCAGGATAACCCAGCGGGTTTCTGGTATGGCCTCTGGCACGGGATCATTGCAGTCATCAGCCTGATCATTCATGTTTTTAATGAGAGCGTGGTCATATACGAAACGAACAATACCGGTGGTTGGTACGATTTTGGCTTCCTGTTCGGCGTGATTACTGTCTGGGGTGGCAGTTCTCACGCAAATTGCAAATCCGCTGCGAAAAAGAAGCGTGAAAAGGAGTGGGAAGAAATTGGCGACAAGGTTGAGAAAAAGGTCATGCGTAAATTAAAGGCATGGGCTGAAGACGAAGAAGACAATGAGTCGACCGAAGAATGGAACGAGATCGGCGAAAAAGCAGAGAAAAAACTGAAACGTAAAATTCGTGAGTGGTCAGAGAAAGAATAAAGCAAACCTGCTGGGATTGAATCACGCAACCGCCCGGCAGGGCTACTCGTAACGCAGGGCGTCGATCGGGTTCAGTTGCGCTGCCTTGGCGGCCGGTACGATACCGAAGATGATACCCACCGCGGCGCAGAAGCCGAAACTCAGCCCCACCGCCCACAACGGGACGTGGGCTGGCGGGAAGCCCGGCAGCAAGGCAGCCACCAGCGCACCCAATCCATACCCGATGGCCACCCCCAGCAGACCGCCGATCATGGTTAAAGCCAGCGCCTCGATCAAAAACTGCAAGAGGATGTCCTGGCGGGTCGCACCCAGCGCCTTGAGGATGCCGATTTCCCGGGTTCGCTCGGTAACCGACACCAGCATGATATTCATGATGCCGATACCACCCACCAGCAAGGATATACCGACGATACCCGCGGATACGGCGGTCACCATGTTGATGACCGTATTGAACGATTCGGTCAGCTGCTCGGCGGTCTGTACCCTGAAATCGTCCGGTTCGCCGGGCTTGAGCCCATGCTCCTGCCGCAGAACGCGGCGCACCCGCTCCTTGACCTCATCCTGGCGGTTCATGTCATCGACCACCAGCTGGATCTGGATATCCAGGTCGCGCGACGCACCCATGATGCGCTTGGCGGTGCCGTAGGGCAGCAGTACAAAATTATCCTGCGAGAAGCCGAACAACTCACCCCGCTCTTCCATCACCCCGACGATCTTGCACCACTCGTTACCCACGCGAAAATACTTGCCGATGGCATCACCGGGTATTTCAAGATCCTCGATCACATCGACACCGACCGCGCACACCAGCCGCCGCCGCTCGTCATCGTCAGCCGTAAAGAAACGGCCCTGCTGGGGATAAACACTGTTGACCTCAAGATAGCTCGGGCCGATTCCGATCACGCGCGAAAAGGAAACCTGTGAGCGATAGCTGATGGCGCCCTGCGAGCCGGTCTGGGTAAACAACACCGGCGTGATATCGGAAATCCCTTCGATACGCTTCGAGATGACCTGCATGTCGCTGTCACGCAGCTTGGCCAGACGCCCCTGCAGCTGCTTTTTGAAGGGTGTGTAGGAACGGATGGTCAATGAGTTACCACCCAGACCCGCGAACTGCGCATTGATCGTATATGACAGGCCCTGCACGATGGAAACCACCGCGATCACCGAGGTCACACCGATGATGATGCCCAATGAGGTTAGCAAAGAGCGAAAACCATGGGCCCGGATCGACTCCAGCGCGGATCGAAAACTTTCAAACAGTGCGAACATCAGGCGGCGGCCGGTTGCATGCGTTCGTCCGACTCCACCTTGCCATCGGTCAGGCGGATGACACGCTCGCAATGCGCGGCGATATCGGGTTCATGTGTGACCATGATGATGGTCTGGCCCTGTTGATGCAGCTGGTCGATCAGGGCCATGATCTCCTGGCTGGTCTTGCTGTCGAGGTTGCCGGTGGGCTCATCCGCCAGCAGTATGGCCGGGTTGCCGACCAGCGCACGCGCAATCGCCACCCGCTGGCGCTGCCCGCCTGACATCTGGTTAGGCCGGGAATCCAGGCGATCACCGAGACCCACGTGACCCAGGGCATCGGTGGCCAGGCGTTTGCGTTCGGTACGTGGAATGCCACGGTAGACCAGTGGCTGCATCACGTTCTTCAGCGCAGAGGCGCGCGACAACAGGTTAAAGCTCTGGAAGATAAAACCGATTTCCCGGTTGCGGGCCTTGGCGAGATCCGCCTCGCTCATATCACCGACGTTGGTGCCATTGAGCAAATAGTCGCCTTTGGTTGCCCGGTCAAGGCAACCGATGATATTCATCATCGTCGACTTGCCCGAACCCGAAGCCCCGACAATGGCGACATATTCATTACGCGCAATGTCGAGGTCCACCCCGTCCAGCGCATTGAGCACCTGCTCACCCATCTTGTAAGTCCGGTAAATATTCTTTAAGCGGATAACCGGCGGTTCACTTACAGCCGCTTGCATTACTCGATTTCCACCGTGACAGAATTCTCACCTTCACGCTTTTCATCGGGTTCTTTTTCCTCGACTGCATCGCCATCTTTAAGGTCCCGTAATACCCTGAACGGGCCGGAAATAACCATCTCACCCTGCTCGAGACCGGATACGATTTCCTGGTCACTGTCACTGGATATACCGACCACGACGTCCTTGCGCACGGCCTTGCCGTCCTCCATCACGAACACGTAGGTCTGTTCCTTTTTATCCTTTTCCCTGTCTTTTTCATCCCCGGCCAGGTCTTCATCAAAGAGCACCGCCTGCACCGGCACCGCCAGCGTCTCTTCACTGCTTTGGGTATAGATATCGGCACGCACGCTCATACCGGGGCGGATGAGCATGACATCCTGTTCATCCAGCAGGATTTTTACCAGGAACGACAGGCTTGCCTGGCCCGGTGTCTGGCGGGCCACCGATGCAATCGACTGAACGGTGCCGGATAGCGGTGTATCGGGATAAGCCGCCGTGAAGATATCGGCGCTCTGGCCGACGCGAACCTGGGCGATGTCGGCCTCGTCGACCTGTACCTCGGTGAGTGTCTCCGATGGGTCGGCGATAACCATCATGGTGGAACCGGGAATATTCGTGGTTCCGGCAATGACGGTCTCACCCACCTTCAGGTCAAGCTGGATCACGACACCATCGATCGGTGAGAGGATACGTGTCTTGCTGAGCAGTTCTTCCGCCTGGTCCAGTGCGGCACGGGCCTGCGCGAGGGATTCCTGCAATGACCGGAGATCGACCCTGGCCAGTGACAGTTCACTTTCGATGGCCTGGTAGCTATCCTCGTCCACCAGGTTTTTGCTAAACATCTTTTTCTGCCGCTCGAAACGGTCGGACAGGGTTTTGATCAGCAACCGCTGCCGTTCGATCGCGATCTCCTGGATACGCACCCTGGCTTCGGCCTGGTCCACCTGGGCCTGGTAGGTCTTGGGGTCAAGCGTGATGACCGGATCGCCTTTCTTGACCCGGTCCGCTTCCTCGACATGCAAGCCGGTGACCTGGCCGATGACCTCGGAACGCAACTGAACCTGTTCACGAAACGCGAGTGTACCGGATGCCAGGATTGAGCTCTTGATCAGCTTGAACTCGACCTTTTGAACTTCAACCTCGCTGGCATCGGTGCCACGGGTGAGTTTCGAAATGAAGGGCAAAGCAACCAACAGTGCCGCCAGGGCGGCAAAAATCAGGATCTTTTTCATTAAAACAGTACTGTCACGCCATCGCTGCCCAGATACCGAAAATCATCGCCCACGGCAGTACCGCGATAACGGTCGATTTCATCAGCTCGGCACCGGTCCAGCGCGCATAGCCGATACTCATCAGGAAAAAGGTCCAGAAATTGACCAGGGTCAGTGAACTGGCCCAGGTGAACAAGGGGTCACCCGGACTCGCGTGTATAAACAAAGCGTTCAAGGATAAGGGCTGCAGGCTTTGCGTCGGCAGCTGATTCGTATCCGACATGAAAATCAGGATAAAGGCCGCCAGGGTACCAAACACACCCACGAAAGCCGTCCAGACACTGAAAGAAAACCACTTGCCGAAACCGATATCGGCCCCCGTGATCAGCTTATTGGCCAGGTGCAGGTAAGATGCCTGGATGGTGTAAATGATCAGGGACATGAGCACGATGGCAACCATGGTTGTCCAGGTGCTGCGGTCGGGTTGCATAAACTGCCGGATCGCATCGGCGCTTTCAGCGCGGTTTTCCGCCGGCACCTGGCGGATGGTTTCTTCAACCAGCCATGGAAAATCCACCCAGCTGTAATAGTAGGCAAACAGCCCGGACGCCGAAACGAGCGTGATCATCAAAGGCCACAGCAACCAGGACGTATGCGACTTGATTTCATCCAGGGCTTTGCCCGGCGAGGCGACGATATCCACCATCGCGTTGAATACCGTGTAGGAATGACCCGTCATTATTATTTCTCCCTCGTGAGCGGCGGCCGGCTTGCTCTGCACCAACTGGCCGTCGATTATTGACCGGCGTCCATTATCCACCGGTTGATGACCTTGTAACAGGGTCAAAAGTCGTGGTGGCCGTTACCGGCTGGCTCATCATGGCCCGGCCCGTTTTTGTCCGGATCCGGACGGGGAAGCGATGATACTCAAAACTGCAGCGTAGCGTTGCCCTGACTTTATTCAGGGTGTTACAATGGTCCGCTAATAGCGACAAGCTGATTTACCGCTTTCTGCTACTAAATTGGACACCTATTTCCCCGGTTGGGACGTAAATTTGAGAGCGGACTGTTATCCATGTCAAGCGGCACTGAAAACTTAACCACAGACACCATCACCACGGGCGAATACATCGGGCATCATCTGCAGAACCTGACCTTCGGGCAGCACGTGGATGGCACATGGGGTCTTGCCCATTCCGCCGCGGATGCACAGGCAATGGGTTTCTGGGCTTTCAACGTAGACACGATGTTCTGGGCGCTTATCCTTGGTCTCGCGTTCTACTGGATGTTCAGAAGTGTTGCCAAAAAAGCCAATTCCGGTGTCCCCAGTCGCTTCCAGGCGCTGGTGGAGATTATTGTCGAGTTTGTCGACACCAGTGTGCGTGAATCCTTTCATGGCACCAGCAAATTCATCGCGCCATTGGCGCTGACCCTGTTCGTATGGATCTTTTTCATGAATTTCATGGATCTGATCCCGGTCGACTGGCTACCCTGGCTGGCCAAAGAGGCGGGTATTCATTATCAGAAAGTCGTGCCAACGACCGATATCAACGCCACCATGAGCATGGCGCTGACCGTATTTATCCTGATCCTCTTCTTCAGTATCAAGGTCAAGGGCGTCGGCGGTTTTATTGCCGAGCTCACCGGTCAGCCGTTTGCCTCCAACAGCGCGTTTGGCAAGGCCATGTTCTTTATACCCAACCTGTTGCTGGAAACCGTGGCACTGCTGGCCAAGCCGGTATCACTCGGCTTGCGACTGTTTGGCAATATGTATGCGGGTGAGTTGATCTTCATTCTCATCGCGGTCGTTTTCACAGCGGGCTCAGGAATTATCGCGGCAGGACTCAGTTCGGTGTTTGGCGAGCACATCCCGGCATGGTTCTGGATATTGGCCACCGCCAGCGTATTCGCCACCCTGTGGTTGAACATGAAAGGCAAACTGGACACCAAAAAGACACTCTGGATACTGATGGTGGAGATGCTCCTGATCGGTGGCCTGGCGTTCCTGGGTGGCCAGTTGATGCATTTCATCTGGGCCGCGTTCCACCTGATCATCGTAACCCTGCAGGCATTTATCTTCATGATGCTGACCATTGTTTAC
>Ga0316188_10000602_pt1 | contig 15790 bp, 13 predicted proteins | sample Phiworburrow1_MG_FD_204933 | JGI IMG/M metagenome (GOLD analysis project Ga0316188, IMG submission 204933) | Coastal sediment microbial communities from Maine, United States - Phippsburg worm burrow 1 | ecosystem: Environmental > Aquatic > Marine > Coastal > Sediment | place: USA: Maine...
TCTGTGGCGTTACACACGCCACCCGAATTACTTCGGTGATTTCTGTATCTGGTGGTCGTTCTACCTGTTTGCCGTCGCGTCCGGCGGATGGTGGAGCATTGCGTCTCCGCTACTCATGAGCGTCTTATTGCTCAAGGTTTCGGGTGTAGCAATGCTTGAGAACACGATTACCGAACGCCGGCCCGAGTACGCCGACTACATTCGTAACACCAATGCATTTTTCCCTGGGCCCTCGCGCACCGGGTCGACAGTAAAGGAGGCAAAGTCATGAGGCGCAGGTACCTCGGCTTTCTGCTAATAGGCTTATTCACGATGACCTTCGTCACGCCGGCTCCCGCAAAGGAACGAGCCAGCGGCGTTGCCGAGTGGGATTTCAATGTTTATCTGAACGACCGGAAGATCGGCAAGCACTCGTTCAAAGTGTCGGAATCCGCTGGCATCAAGCAGGTGGAGAGCGAAGCCAAATTCAAGTACACGATCCTTCTGATCCCGGCATATCGCTACGAGCACCAGGCGGCAGAGCGGTGGTCGAATGAGTGCCTGGTAGAAATAGACGCTCGCACCAACGCAAACGGCGAGCGCATCGAAGTGTCGGGCGAACGAACCGGGTCGGGCTTCCGCGTGGTCAGCGGCAGCGCCCCGGTCGACCTGCCAGAGTGCGTGATGACTTTCGCGTACTGGAACCCGAACTTTCTTGAACAACCGCGCCTGCTCAATCCGCAGACAGGTGAATTTGTCGACGTCACTGTGGAGGAGCTCGGCAACGAGATGCTCCAAGTACGTGGGCAAACGGTTGACGCAACCCGCTTCAAACTGACGGCTTACGAAATCGATCTGACACTCTGGTACTCCCAGGATGACGAATGGCTGGCACTGGAGTCGATTGCCCAAGGCGGTCACATTATTCGCTACGAGTTGTCCTGATATGGGTATCAAAACACGCTTTCTCTTTATCTCCTTGTTCGCAATCGGCATTGCCGGATGTGCCTCAAAAGGACCGGAAATGAAAACAGTTGAAGAGGTTGACCTCGATCGTTTCATGGGGCCCTGGTATGTAATTGCCAACATTCCTACGTTTCTCGAAAAAGAGGCGTACAACCCGGTTGAGACCTACAGCCTGAATGACGACGGCACGATTGCCACGCACTTTACGTTCAGGAAAGGTGGCTTTGACGGCAAGGTCAAGGAGTACCACCCCAAGGGGTTCGTGCTGGACAACGAGTCCAATGCGCTCTGGGGTATGCGTTTCGTCTGGCCTGTCAAGGCAGACTATCGAATTGTTTATCTCAACGACGATTACACCCAGACGGTTATCGGCCGCCAGGCGCGCGACTACGTCTGGATCATGGCGCGCACACCGACAATTTCGGACCAGGACTACGAACAACTGGTCGAGTTTGTTGAGTCGCTGGGCTATGACATGACCAAGCTGAAGCGCGCACCGCAGCGTTGGTAGCATTATGAAGATCGCGATTATTGGCACGGGAATAGCCGGCAACGTAGCCGCCTACAAACTGCGGCAACAGCACGACATCACGGTATTCGAGGCCGGCTCCTATGTTGGTGGCCACACGAATACGCTTGATGTCGAAGAAGGCGGCACGCGCCTGGCCGTTGACACCGGCTTTATCGTATTCAATGACCGGACCTACCCGAATTTCATCGGCTTGCTGGATGAAATCGGGCAGGCGTCGCAGCCGAGCGTGATGAGCTTTAGCGTTCAGCAGGAAGGCAGCGGGCTGGAATATGCAGGCTCATCTCTGAACTCCCTGTTCGCCCAGCGCCGCAACATTCTGCGCCCTGCTTTCTATCGCATGATTCGCGATATCCTGCGCTTCAACGACGCCACGCTGCAGCATGTCGAGGAGCTCGACGAATCCGAGACTATCGGCGCCTACCTGGCCAGGAACAAATACAGCAAGGAGTTCATCGATCAGTACCTGGTGCCCATGGCCGCAGCTATCTGGTCTGCCGAGCCCGTCGCCATTCTGGATATGCCCGTCAAGTTCCTGGTGCGCTTCTTTGCCAATCATGGATTACTGCAAACCACCGACCGCCCCATGTGGCGGGTCATCAAGGGCGGTTCGCGCGAATACGTAAGCAAGCTCGTCGCCGGACATCGCGATCGCATTCGCCTGAACAGCCCGGTGCAATCCGTGCGCCGAGTCGGCGACGGTGTTGAGCTGCACTCGGCATCGGGTGGCAGGGAATCTTTCGACTATGTGTTCATTGCCTGTCATAGCGACCAGGCACTGTCCTTACTGGCCGATGCAACAGACACCGAGCAGGATGTGCTGGGTGCGATTCGCTATCAACACAACGAGGCGATTCTGCATACTGACGACTCACTGATGCCCAGCAGGAAACGCGCATGGGCTGCATGGAACTACCATATCCCGCAGGACCCCGAGCGTCACGTCGCCGTCACCTACAACATGAATATCCTGCAGGGGCTGGAATCGCGGAACGAGTACCTGGTCACGCTCAACAATGACCAGCACATCGACCCGACAAAGATCATTCAGCGCATCGCTTACGAACACCCGGTCTATTCGCAGGAAGCCGTGCGGGCGCAGAGTCGCCAGGCTGACATCAACTGCGATCGAACCTTCTATTGTGGTGCCTACTGGCGAAACGGGTTCCATGAAGACGGTGTGGTCAGCGCACTGCATGCTTTGCAACACTTCGAAGAGAGGCTTGCCAGTGAACAGCTGCATCTACGAAGGGCGGGTTAAACACACGCGCACAAAGCCCGCAGTGCATCAGTTCAGTTATCGCCTGTTCATGATGTACCTGGACCTTGATGAGCTGCCGACCTTATTCGAAAACCGCTGGTTCTGGTCCGTATCGCGGCCTGCACTTGCGCGCTTCCGGCGCTCCGACCATCTGGGCGCGGAGCACGAGCCTCTGGCCGACACGGTTCGTGGTCTGGTTGAAGTGGAAACGGGTGCGCGACCTCGCGGGCCGATTCGCTTGCTCACCAACCTGTCGTATTTCGGTTACTGCTTCAACCCGGTGAGTTTCTACTACTGCTTCGCAGACGATGGCGAGACGGTCGAGTTCATCGTTGCCGAAGTCAATAACACGCCCTGGGGCGAACGCGACACCTACGTCATGGACTGCAGAAGTGAATCCGGGATGGCCTCATCATGGCGGTTCCAGCCCCGGAAAAAAATGCACGTTTCACCTTTCATGCCCATGGAACTCGAGTACAACTGGGTTTTGTCTGCGCCGGCAGATCGGCTGGCCATTTTTATGGCCAACTCCAGGAACGGCAAGCGCTTTTTCGATGCGACACTCACTCTTGATCGAACCCCGATCTCAGGTCGCTCCCTGGCGGGACGACTGATTCGCTTTCCATTCATGACTGCCCGAATCATTTTTGCGATTTACTGGCAGGCGCTTCGCCTTTGGATCAAGCGCTGCCCTGTCTACAAACACCCTGGCGAAAAAAGCGAGGTAACCGCCCGATGAACACACGATCAGTTGCGATAGACGCCCCCGATCACGTCAATGAGAAGGCCAGCCCCTCCCTCATCGACAGGTTCGCGCGCCGCCTGGTCCTGTCTCGTCTGGAACAGCTTCAGGCCGGGCAGATCGTCGTGGTCGAGAATGGCGAACGCACCACCTTCGGTCACCTGACCGATGCTTTTCCACTGAGTGCTCAACTGACGGTCAACCATCCCGCCTTCTACAGCGACATAGCGTTTGGCGGTTCCATCGGGGCCGGCGAAGCCTATATCAACGCTTACTGGGCGACCAATGATCTGACCGACCTGCTCCGGATTCTGCTGCGCAATCGAGATGTTCTCGAGCGCATCGACTCAGGGATGGCGCGCGTGAGCCGACCACTGCAGAAAGTACTGCATGCGCTCAACAGGAATACGCGCAAAGGAAGCCGCAAGAATATCGCCGCGCACTATGATCTCGGTAACGATTTCTACCAGCTCTGGCTTGACCCGACGATGATGTATTCAGCGGCGTATTTCGAAACGCCGGTTACATCCCTGGAGAAAGCTTCAACTGACAAGCTGGACCGCATCTGCAGGAAGCTGGACCTGTCTGAAGGAGACTCGGTGATGGAGATTGGCACCGGGTGGGGCGGTTTCGCTATCCACGCTGCCAAACATTATGGGTGTCATGTCACGACGACCACTATTTCCCAACAGCAACATGACTATGCCCGCCAGGCGATTTCCGATGCCGGGCTGGAAGACAGGATAACGCTGCTGTTCCAGGACTACCGTGACCTCGAAGGGCGTTTCGACAAGCTCGTCTCCATCGAGATGATCGAGGCTGTGGGACATGAATATCACGATACCTTCTTCAGGAAGTGCTGTGATCTGCTGAAGCCTGACGGCCAGATGCTGTTACAGGCGATAACGATCGCCGACCAGCGCTACGACAGTTACAGGAACGGGGTCGATTTCATCAAGCGCTACATCTTTCCCGGCGGCTGCCTGACCTCTGTTACCGACATGTCACGGACCTTGACGGAACACACCGACATGCGTGTGATCCACCTCGAGGATATTGGCCCGCATTACGCAACCACACTGCGTCACTGGCACGATCGTTTCTTTGCCCGTATCGAGGAGGTCCGTGAGCTGGGGTACTCGGAGGCGTTCATTCGCATGTGGCAGTTTTATCTGTGTTACTGCGAAGGCGCTTTTATCGAGCGAGCCATTGGCGACGTGCAGATGCTTGTCATGCGGCCAGGGGCGCGGCGCGACAGCATCGAATACTAAACGGATCCTGCTACGACGCCTGCCCGCCTCGAGTGCGCTGCAGTAACGCCGTCAGCGTCTGCCTGGCCGAACCAAAACCGCCGTTACTCATGAACACAACCTGGTCACCACCCAGCACCCGCGTCGACATGTCATTGACCAGGCGGTCATAGTCATCGAACAGGCGCAGCTTGTTGCCAAGGCTTTCCAGGTTACTCTCGAAATCGTCAGGCATGCCTTCCGGCCGGAACATCCATACCAGGTCGGCATCCCGCAGCGAATCGGCGAGTTGGTCATTATGCACACCGAGCTTCATTGTGTTGCACCGCGGTTCGATAGCCACAAGGACCCGATGACCCGGGTAACGCTTGTGCATTGACCGGATGGACTTTGCGATAGCCGTCGGATGGTGCGCGAAGTCATCGTAGATCGCGATGTTAGCAACCGTTGCGGTGCGCTCCATGCGGCGCTTCACGCCTTCGAACCGGGACATCGAATCGACGGCCTGCTCCAGCGATACTCCGGCTGAGGCCGCCGCCGCAACAGCCGCAAGTGCATTCTCAAGGTTGTAGATCCCGCCGATCTTCCACCGCGCCTCAGCCGCCCGTCCGCCCGGACCGCGCATACCGATATGGCGTTCGACCTTATCGCCAAAGCGGGCAGTCCAGTCAGTATTATCAGCCGTGCTGAACGTCTCGATCGGCGTCCAGCAGCCCTGAGCCACAAGCCGCCTCAGGTTTTCGTCGGCACCGTTCATGATAATACGGCCGCTGCCTGGCACTGTGCGCAACAGCTGGTGGAACTGCCAGAGGATAGCGTCCATGTCCTTAAAGATATCCGCGTGGTCGTACTCGAGGTTATTGAGTACCAGGGTACGCGGGCGGTAATGCACGAACTTGGCGCGCTTATCGAAGAACGCCGTGTCGTACTCATCGGCCTCGACGACAAAATACTCGGATTCACCGAAGCGCGCCGAGGTCCCAAAGTCCGCCGGAATGCCGCCAATGAGAAAACCGGGTGCGTGACCGGCATCTTCGAGTATCCAGGCGAGCATGCTGGACGTGGTCGTCTTGCCGTGTGTTCCGGCGACAGCCAGAACATGACGGTCGCTAAGAACATTTTCTGCGAGCCATGCCGGCCCGGACTTATAAGGCATGCCCCGATCCAGCATCGCCTCGACCACTTCGACGCCGCGGCTCATGACATTGCCAACCACGACACAGTCGGGATTGATATCCAGCTGGCTGGCATCCATGCCTTCATAAATCTTGATGTCCAGTGACTTGAGCTGCGTACTCATAGGTGGATAGACGTTGCGGTCGCACCCCGTAACCTCATGTCCGGCGGCACGTGCCAGTGCGGCAATACCGCCCATGAAGGTTCCGCAGATTCCGAGTATGTGTATATGCATGCTGAACTAAGCGGCCGCTGTCGAGGGGTTGAAGGTTGCGCTGAGGTAAAACTGAAGCGCAAACACGAGGAATGCGGCAATGAGGCCCTGGACCCGGGGCCGCTCCAGCGTCCGGGATAATATATGTCCATCGACGACGACGGAAAACAACATCACGCTCCAGACCAGCAGCAGGGCGAGCAAGGGAACAGGCTGGACCTCCTGGAAGCGCAGAGCAACCGCCAGCACCAGGGTGAGTACGAAGCCGAACACGGCGCTGCATCCGATCATCGCCGTCAGCATCTGTACCATCCGTGCTTTCTTGGCGTCGAGCGTTGCGAGCATCGCGAACACGACCAGCCCGAGCAAAGTGATCGCCAGCCCGGACGCAGACAAGCCGCCGAACTGGGGCACGATAAGCCCGCCAAGCACGTCCACGAATAACCAGAATGCAACGACGATGACGAGCAACAACAGGGAATGAGGAATGGCGTCGGGGCCTTTCCGCAACCGCATGATGTCGATAATTGTTTTCAGCAGAGCCAGCATGATCTTTGCATGTTAACCTCTGAGTCCAAATTTCTCCTACGCCTTTTCAATGCCCCACTATCAATTCGTCGAAGAATCCGATTCCCTGGTACCGAACCTGCAAAAGCAGGGACAGCTCGGCATCGATACCGAGTTCATGCGCGAACGCACCTACTTCGCGCAGCTTTGCCTGACACAGATATCGACACCCGATGAAATCTGGTGCGTCGACCCGTTATCAGGTCATCCGCAGGATGCCTTCTGGAAAGAGATGCTGACGCACGACTGGGTCGTGCATTCAGCCCGGCAGGATATCGAGGTCATCTATCAGCTGGCCGGCACGATGCCCGAGTCGATCTTCGATACCCAGGTCGCTGCTGGCCTGCTCGGCTACCCGGCGCAGATGGGCTACGCTGGCCTCGTTAAGGAGCTGTTCGACGTCGAGATTCACAAGACTCACACCCGCGCCGACTGGTCCAGGCGGCCATTGCGCGACGAATACCTCGAGTATGCGGCCGAAGACGTCGAATACCTGCTGCCAGCCTGCGAAATCCTGTCAGAACGCCTGGAAGACAAGGGCCGTCTGGGCTGGGCACGAGAAGACTCGCAATGGCTGCTCGATCCGGCGCTTTACGATATCGGGGACAGCCAGGCCATCGAGAGATTGAAAGGCGCCCGTAACTTTCGAGGTCGAAAACGCGCTGCGGCGGTGCGCCTTGCCGCCTGGCGTGAAGCCGAGGCGATCCAGCGTGATCGCCCGCGCCAGTGGATCATGCGCGATAACGTGTTGCTCGATATCGCCTGGAACCTGCCGGAAACAGAAGCGGCGATGGCCGATATCCAGGGAGTTCCGCCAAAACTCGTGAATCGCGTGGGCCGCCAGCTGCTGGAACTCATCGCCGCATCGGCACAGGATGATGGCGTCTATAACCCGCCCCGCCCTCCGGATGAAGAGCAGAAAGCGCTGCTCAAGGATATGCAGTCACGCGTTGCCGCCTGCGCCAGGGAACTGGACATCGCTGCGGAAACGGTCGCATCAAAACGCGAGCTTTCGGCAGTGATTATTTCCGGGAACCGCAACTCGCGGGTATTCGGCGGGTGGCGCGCCGAATTGATCGGAAACGAACTGCTGGCGTTACTTTAGGGATTCCAGCAGGCGCTCGTAGACCTCGTCGATCGCGCCTTCAGCATCAATCGTCGTCAGTTTCTCGCGCTCCTTGTAGAACGCAATCAACGGCTCGGTATTCTCGCGGTAGACATCGAGACGATTCTTGATTGTTTCCTCGTTATCATCCTCACGCTGGATAAGCTCACCACCGGCATCGGTGCACTCGTTCAGTTCGTCCTGTGATGAAAAATAGACGTTTAGCAGCTTGCCCGTCAGCGAGCAGGTGCGGCGACCCGTCAGGCGCTTCATCAGGATGTCGAAGTCGACGTCCATAAGCACGGCCGTATCGAGCGGCGTGCCCATCTGGTCGAGCAATTCTTCGAGATCCAGGGCCTGCTGTGTGGTCCGGGGAAAGCCGTCGAGAATGAAGCCGTCCTGGGCGTCCGGCAGGCTCAGGCGTTCGCTGATGATGCCGAGCACAACATCATCGGGGACGAGGTTGCCTGCCTCCATGATCGACTTGGCCTTGAGACCGAAACGCGTACCTGTGGCAACCGCCTCACGCAGCATATCGCCGGTGGAGACCTGCGGAATGTTCTTGTCCGCCATCAGTTTCTTTGCCTGGGTTCCCTTGCCGGATCCTGGGGCGCCGAGAAGTACGATACGCATGACTTGATCTCGTGGTAATTATCGGGGCGAAGTACGCTACTCGCAAAGGACTTTGCCGTCAATGCGCGGTATCCTTGCGACCTCTCCATAACCGCAATTCAGGAACATCAATCATGTCTGCAATGAACGCGTTTTATGCCCAGTCGGGCGGTGTCACGGCTGTCATCAACGCAACGGCGTGTGGCGTCATCGAGACGGCCCGCAAACACCCAAACCAGATCGCCAATGTCTACGCCGGTCGCAACGGCATCATCGGCGCGCTGACCGAGAACATGATCGATACCAGCAAAGAGAGCGCAGGCGCGATTGCCGCGCTGATGCACACACCCGGTGGCGCCTTCGGATCGGCGCGCTACAAGCTGAAGGGTATCGAAGAAAACCGCGCCGAGTACGAGCGACTTATCGAGGTGTTCAAGGCACACAATATCGGCTACTTCTTCTACAACGGCGGTAATGACTCGATGGACACGGCCCACAAGGTCTCGCAGATATCCCGGAAGCTGGGCTTCCCAGTCACCTGTCTTGGCGTGCCAAAGACGGTAGACAATGACCTGCCCATCACGGATTGCTGCCCGGGTTTCGGCTCAGTCGCAAAATACGTCGCCGTGTCTACGCAGGAAGCGGCCATGGATGTCGCCTCCATGGCAGAGACCTCGACCAAGGTCTTCATCCTCGAAGTCATGGGTCGACATGCGGGCTGGATCGCCGCGGCTGGCGGACTCGCCGGCAAGGAACCAGGCGATGCGCCGCACATTATTCTGTTCCCCGAAATCCCGTTCAGGAAGCGGGAATTTCTGAAGCGGGTTCGCCAGTGCGTCACTGATTACGGCTATTGCGTGATTGTCGTCAGCGAAGGCGCCCGCTTTGCCAACGGCAAGTTCCTGGCTGAGGCCGGTACCCGTGATGCCTTTGGTCACGCACAGCTTGGCGGCGTGGCGCCGGTGGTTGCCTCAATGGTTCGCGACAATCTCGGCTTCAAGTATCACTACGCCATCGCCGACTACCTGCAGCGTTCGGCCCGGCACATCGCCTCGGATACCGACGTCAAACAGGCCTACGCGGTGGGCAAAGCCGCAGTCCAGTATGCCTTGCAGGGCAAAACCGCGGTCATGCCGGTCATCAAGCGCATCGCCGACAAACCCTACCGCTGGACGATCGAGTCCGCACCACTGGGGCGGATCGCCAACAAGGAAAAGATGCTTCCGAGGCGCTACATCACGAAGGACGGGTTCGGCATCACCGCGGCGGCGCGGCGCTACCTGGAGCCGCTGATCAAGGGTGAGAATTACCCTCCGTATATCAATGGCTTACCGAAGGTCGTCAAGTTGAAAAACCGACCCGTGAAGCCGCTGACCGGCACGAAATTTGTGGTATGATTCGCGGCCGGCTCAGCCGGAAATAATAATTCTATTGGGGAATTTCACAATCAAACGCGTCCCTGCGCCCGCTATTGCGGCTGGTGCCTCCGGTAGCGTTTGATCTCAAAGTAAAAAAGTCAGGAGATATCTGATGTCTAACGAGTTAGCCCTGTGGCTCTCGATCGGTGCTGGCGTACTCGCCATTCTGTTCGGAGTTGTCTCTACGCAGTGGATTCTCAAGCAGCCTGCAGGCAATGCCCGTATGCAGGAAATTGGCGCGGCAATCCAGGAAGGGGCTAAGGCCTACATGGATCGCCAGTACATGACCATCGGTATGGTCGGCGTCGTGCTTGCGGTGGTTCTTGGTTTCGCACTTGATCTGGCGACGGCGATCGGTTTTGTGATCGGCGCTGTCTTCTCAGGCCTCGCCGGTTACATCGGCATGTTTGTCTCGGTACGTGCCAACACGCGTACAGCCGAAGCTGCAACCAAAGGTGTTAATCCGGCACTCAACGTCGCATTCAAGGGCGGCGCCATCACGGGCATGCTCGTGGTTGGCCTCGGGCTCCTGGGCGTTGCCGGCTATTACATGATCCTGATGAAGCTGGGCTCAACCGTCGATCACGCCATCCATGCGCTTGTCGGCCTCGCCTTCGGTGGCTCGCTGATTTCGATCTTTGCACGACTCGGTGGCGGTATCTTCACCAAGGGTGCGGATGTCGGTGCTGACCTTGTCGGTAAAGTCGAAGCCGGTATTCCGGAAGACGACCCCCGCAACCCGGGCGTTATCGCGGATAACGTTGGCGATAACGTTGGCGACTGCGCCGGCATGGCCGCTGACCTGTTCGAAACCTACGCTGTAACGATCATCGCCACGATGCTGCTCGGCAGTCTCGTCGTTGATGCCTACGGAGTCCAGGCAGTTCTGTACCCGCTCGTTCTCGGTGCGGTATCAATCGTTGCCTCGATTATTGGCACGTTCTTCGTCAAGACGTCGGACGGCGGTAAAGTCATGGGCGCCCTGTACAAGGGCATGATCGTGGCAGGTATTCTGGCGGCGGTCGCGTTCTACTTCATCACCCACCTGATGATGGGCGGCACGGGCGCTGCGATGAACATCTTCTACTCGTCACTGATCGGCCTGGCGCTGACGGCGGCGATGGTTGTTATCACCGAGTACTACACGGGCACTGACTACAAACCGGTAAAGACCATTGCGAACGCATCGCTGACGGGCGACGCGACCAACATCATCGCGGGCCTCGGCATCTCGATGAAAGCGACGGCCCTGCCAGTGCTGGCCGTTTGTGCCAGCATTTGGGGCGCCTTCCAGCTGGCGCCGGAAGGCGTGGCAATGGGCGGCCTGTACAACATCGCCATCGCCGCTACGGCAATGCTGTCGATGACCGGCGTCATCGTAGCACTTGACGCGTTTGGCCCGATTACGGACAACGCCGGTGGCGTTGCCGAAATGGCCGAGCTGCCGCCTGAGGTCCGCAAGATCACGGACCAACTCGATGCAGTGGGCAACACGACCAAGGCGGTAACCAAGGGTTACGCCATTGGTTCGGCCGGCCTCGCCGCGCTCGTCCTGTTCGCGGATTACAACAACGCCCTGGCAAGTGCGGGCAAGGACGTAACCTTCCTGCTCAACGACTACCGCGTCATCATCGGCCTGTTCATCGGCGGTCTCGTACCGTACCTGTTCGGCGCCATGGCGATGGAAGCCGTTGGTCGTGCCGCTGGTGCGGTGGTTGAAGAAGTTCGCCGCCAGTTCCGCGAGATCGAAGGCATCATGGAAGGCACCGGCAAACCGGATTACAGCCGGGCTGTCGACCTGCTGACCAAGGCCGCCATCAAGGAGATGGTTTTGCCGTCACTGCTGCCGATCGCCGTTCCGCTGATTGTTGGTTTCACGCTCGGCGTTGAGGCCCTCGGTGGACTGCTGCTTGGCACGATCGTTACGGGCCTGTTCGTCGCTATCTCGATGACGGCTGGCGGCGGTGCCTGGGACAACGCCAAGAAGTACATCGAAGACGGCAACTGCGGTGGCAAGGGCTCTGACGCCCATAAGGCTGCCGTTACAGGCGACACCGTCGGCGATCCGTATAAGGATACGGCTGGCCCGGCGATCAACCCGCTGATCAAGATCATCAACATTGTCGCACTGCTGATGGTTCCGCTCCTGGTCGGTTAGACCAACCTGTAGGAGGGCCTTAAGGCCCGCTCAAAAAGCCGCTGGACACGTCCAGCGGCTTTTTTTTAGTCTTGGCCTGTGCACATCGATCAATTCCTGCTGAGCTTCACCCCGCGCCGCCCACTTACGGGCCTATCCCGGTTTGTCGCTGAACTGATTTTTTTCGGTATCAAGGAGGCTCGGGCCTGCCTTTTCGCCGGACTGTTTTTCCTCGCCGTATTCGCTGTACCACGGGCCGGGCTATTTGGCGTACCCCGTTACGACCTCTTGCTACTCATTGCCCTGGGTATCCAGGGCCTGATGCTCTGGTCGAAGCTGGAAACCTGGGACGAGCTTAAGGCAATTACGCTGTTTCACCTGATCGGATTTGCTCTGGAGGTCTTCAAGACGTCGAGCGCCATCCAGTCCTGGTCGTATCCGGATTTCGCGTACACCAAAGTGCTCGGTGTACCGCTGTTCTCGGGTTTCATGTATGCGGCGGTGGGCAGTTACATGATCCAGGCCTGGCGACTGCTTGATCTGCGAATCGATCATCACCCGCCCTACTGGATGGCATGGCTGGTGGCTTGCCTTGTGTACGCCAATTTCTTTACGCACCATTTCATCGGCGATTATCGATGGTATATCACCGCTGTCGCGCTGGGCCTCTACGCTCGAACCGTTGTGATCTTCCGGCCTCTGGATCGTGAGCGACGCATGCCATTGCTGGTGGCTTTCGTGCTGATCGGTTTCTTTATCTGGCTTGCCGAGAACATCAGCACATTTTTCTCAATCTGGAGCTACCCGGACCAGCTTGGCGCCTGGTCTGTCGTCCATGTGGCGAAATGGAGTTCATGGTCACTACTCGTCATCATGACCTTCACGATTGTAGCCAACCTCAAGCACATCAAGGAGAAGATCCGCGTTCCCGAGTAGTTTCAGTTTTGACTCAACCATGGACAAACGAAGGCCTCGTCGACGAGTCAGCCTCAGGAATTGAGTATTCGGTAGGTTCCGGTACTGCTCGTTCCAAGCAAGGACGGCGCCTCGATGAAGTGCCCCTGCACAAAGTCGACACCAACATCGCGAAGCCAGTCAAAATCTTCCTGATGCTCGACCTGCTCAGCGACGATCTGGAATTCCATCGTGCGCGCAAGCTTGATCATTGCCGAAACCATTTCCTGATTAACGAGATCCGTTTGCAGGTTTCGCGTGTACGTGCCGTCGATCTTCAGGTAGTCAATCGGCAGATGCTTCAGGCTCGAGAAAGAACCCAGGCCGCTGCCGAAATCATCGAGCGAAAACTCACAGCCGATGCCGTGAAGCACCTCGATGAAGCGCTGTGCCTGCTGGACGTTCGACAGGATGGCCGTCTCTGTAACCTCGAAACAAATCGCTGACGGCGCGACGCCGGAACGGTCGAGCGCATCAACGACGAAACCAAGAAATGCTTCGTCACCCAATGTCTGTCCCGAAAGATTAATGGCGCAACTGCGGTGCCCGGCCAGTTTGATCTCCCCACCTGAGATCGCGGCAAGCGTTGCGTTGATCACCCAGCGATCGATCTGCGGCATCATCTGGTAGCGCGCAGCCGGGCGAAGAAATTCGGCGGAGTCCGTCGAACGGCCGCGGCCGTCATTGAGGCGAATGAGCACCTCGACGGCAGGGCCTGTATCAGTCTCGCCGCGCATGGCAATAATCGGCTGTACGGCCAGTTCGAAGCTGTCTTCGTGCAGCGCCGTCTGCAGTTGGCGCAGCCACTGGATGTCACCGCGCTCACGGGCTACGGCTTCGTCACGGGCCGAATAGACATGTACCTTCCCCCTGCCCTGCTGTTTCGCCATGTAGCACGCAGAGTCCGCAGCACTCATGAGGTCCTGCAAGGTACCGCTCGCATGCGAAATCTCAACCAGGCCGACTGAAATACCGATGTTGAAAATCTTGTCCTTCCATACGAACCGGTAGTCAGCGATCGCGTTGCAGATATCGGTCGCGATCTGGCGCGCCTTGTCGATGGGGCAACCGATCAACAAGGCACCAAACTCATCGCCACCCAGACGTCCAACAAAGTCAGAGTCGCGCACCTGGTCCTTGATCAGGGCGGCAACCTCGCGCAGCATGTTGTCACCGGCCATATGACCACAACTGTCGTTAACCGCCTTAAAGCGATCGAGGTCCATGTAGAACAGCATGTGCACCGCTTCTTCAGCGTGCGCAGAATCCATCGCCTCGTCGAGGCGACGCTCGAACTCGCGACGATTGATTAGCCCAGTCAACGGGTCATGTGTAGCCTGGTAGGACATCTTGCGCGTCAGGCCACGCAGTTCGCCGACGTCGTGGAAGACGACGACCGTGCCAGAGATACTGTTGCTCGGCCCGCGCACCGGGGACGCGGTCAACTCGACACTGTGCTCATGTTCACCGTCCAGCGTGACCAGAACCGCGCGACGCCCCATATTGACGCGTCGCCTCATGGCGAGGCAGCGATCCACCGGATCACCGAGGGGACGACGATCGGCATCATCCACGAGTTTGAACAACTCACCGATACGATGTCCCGACGCATCGTCACGATTGGTGCCGATCAGCGTTTCGGCGGCCAGGTTCATGTAATCAATGCGGCCGTCATTGTCCGTCGTGATTACACCTTCGGAAATCGACTCGAGTGTGTACTGCGCCTGGCGCTTGCTGCGCGACAGGGATACTTCGAGGCTCTTGCGGTGACTCACGTCGCGTGCCACGGTCAGAATCACTGTGTGCCCACGGAAATCGATGTTCGAGCTCTGTGCCTCAACCCAGAGACCGGCCTGGTTGCCGTTAATCAACTGCATTTCGATGCGCCGCGGCGCATTCTCGCCTGACAATCGCTTGGTAACCGTCTTGCGGAACAGTGCCCGATAAGCAGGCTTCACCAGGTCCGCAACCTCTCGCCCAACGAGCTGCGCAGGCTCAAGACCAACGAGACTCGCGGCCGATTCGTTGGCCAGCAGAATCTTCTCGTCGTGGATGATCACGATTTCCGGCAGGGTCCGCGCGAAATCCTGAAACAGCCTGTCGCGACCGAGAATCTTCTCATCACGTTCGCCTAGCGCATCGAACAACCTGTTCACGGTGTGTGCGAGTTGCGCGGTTTCAGGATCGTTCGGTATCGTCAGCCGGTGGCCGACCGACGCGTCACGTGATGCCTCGAGCGTTTCTTCATTAAGACGCGATATACGCGCGAGAATTTTTCGCCGCGTCCTCCACAAATACAGGCTCGCACTGGTGGCCACCAGTGCCAGGGTTGCCAGTGCGATAATGATCAAAGTGGAAGTCATCCAGAGCCCGGTTATTGCGTAGTAAGTTTGATGTGGATCATTTGATATGATGGCTTTTTTCAGGGCTCGAGACGCATATTCCGGTAAGCATAGCCCAGCAGGCAATGCGCGCTGCGGCGATTCACCATAATTCTGAACTGGCTGTCATAAGACGCTGATTACCGTCACGCGTGAGAAGTGAGACCAAGGCAGATAGTTATTTAATTTCATAAGGTTACAGGTAACACAAGCATGAACACGCAATATGCGCGCCTGCAGATGGTCAACCAGCAGGTACGAGGCTGGAATGTCTACGATGAGGACGTTCTCGCAATGCTCAGAGAATTGCCGAGAGAACACTTCGTCCGCGAGGGTTTCGAATCCCTGGCATTCGCCGACGTGGCACTGCCGATCGGGCACGGTGAATACATGATGACGCCGACCATAGAAGGCCGCCTGTTGCAGGCACTGAGCCTCGATGGCGACGAGAAAGTGCTGGAGATCGGGACAGGCAGCGGCTTCATGACCGCGTGCCTTG
>Ga0316188_10000603_pt1 | contig 15785 bp, 14 predicted proteins | sample Phiworburrow1_MG_FD_204933 | JGI IMG/M metagenome (GOLD analysis project Ga0316188, IMG submission 204933) | Coastal sediment microbial communities from Maine, United States - Phippsburg worm burrow 1 | ecosystem: Environmental > Aquatic > Marine > Coastal > Sediment | place: USA: Maine...
AAAAAACTGTATATAAAAACAGGTTCAATTATAAAATAATGACCAAATAAAATGCCAATAACAAGGCAAAAAGTAAGTTGAATGGGTATAAATTTCAAAAACTTTATCATAGCACGATAAAGCTACTAAAAAAAATTAAATAAATTTATTTTTCATTCTTTTGAAAAGAGGAATGTTTTATTTCAACAGCTTTATTCATTTTTAAATTTTTGTTTATGGTAACAATAGTTACAGAGTGATTTTTATCATAAATGAGCATAGTAATATAGGGTAAATTTGATGAATTATAAAACGATATCATAATGAATAAACTAATTATCAGCATTTTAGCAATATTAATTACAAACTTTAGTGCCTTTGCACAAGAATTTTCGCCATATATTAAAGTTGGTGAATCTACTAAAAACATTCAACAAGTATCTGATGAAGTAATTGCAGCGCTAAACAATGCTTCATTCACTATTTTAGGGCAATACAATCCTGAAGGAAAAAGCAATTTAAAAGTGATTGTATTTACAAATACAGAATTAAAAAACACAGTAGTTAAAATTACTGATAGAGGTGCTTTGGCAGCTGCTTATAAAGTTGGACTGATAGCTAAAGATGGAAAAGTAACCATTTCATACACCAATCCCGATTATATTTTAAGAGCTTATTTGGGCAACAATTACAATTCTTTCAAAACTATTTTCGAAAAATTTAACAAAGATGTTAAAACTGCTTTAACTGCTCTGGGAAATGAATTTAAACCGTTTGGCGGTTCTGTTCAAGAAGATAATTTGAAAAAATATCATTATAAAATAATGATGCCATACTTTACAGACCCTGTAGAATTGAATGAATATGCTTCATTTGAAGAAGGGTTAAAAATTATTGAAAATAATTTAAAAGCTAAAAAAGGACAAACGGTTGAAATTTATAAAATTGTATATGTCGATAAAAAAGTAGCTGTATTTGGTGTTGGTTTACAAAGTAAAGAAGATGGTGAATCGGTATTTTTACCAATAATTGGTGAAGATCATATTGCTGCAATGCCTTATGAAATAATTTTACAAGGAAAAGAGGCGACTATGCTTCACGGAAAATATAGAATTGCATTACATTGGCCAGAATTAACAATGGGTACTTTTATGAAAATTATGAGCACTCCTGGCAATATTGAAGATACGCTTGAAGCTGTTTGTGAGTAAAAATATCATTCTTAAAATTTAAAAAAGCTGAAACATTTGAATGTTTCAGCTTTTTTAATTCATTTTTTTATAAAATAAAACTATTTCCCTTTCTTCTCTACACCAGTTAAACCAGCAGAAACAATAAATTTCATCACTTCACTTGAGTTCGCTTTAATTGGTTTTATATTGGCCTTTGGCACAATAAACAATTCTCCTGAAAAATTATAAGAATGCGGGAAATATACCGCTACTTTATCAGTTTCATCCAAAAAATTCAATTTTTCTTCAGTTATAAATCCAAGTTTTTCAAGGTCACTATTCAAATTTACTTTAACCAAAACAGGTTTATTAAACTTTTTCTCTTTACCTACAAAAGCTGAGAATAAATCATTTAAAGCTGAATAAATAAAATTCAATAAAGGAATTCGTTCTATTACTTTTCTAAAAACAACTTTTAATGGATCTGCAATAAATGTTCTTCCAATAAAACCAGTTAAAATTAAAATCAAGACCAATGTTAATACTCCTAAACCTGGAATTCTAATACCGAAAAATTCAGTTAAAAGATTCTGTAACAAATCATCTACAAAGTTAAAAATTGAGTAAATAACATATCCGGTTATACCCAACGGAGCTATATACAACAAACCTTGTAACAGATAATTAATTAATTTTTTTATCATAACTATGTAGTTGAAAATTAATTATAATTTTTTTACTTCATATAAGTCTTTACGTCTGTCTTTTAAGTTTCTCACACTTCCAAATTGGTGTAATTGTCTTAACAAGTCAATATCAACATCCGCAATTAAAATCATTTCTGAATTTGTTGTTGCTTCAGCCTTAATACCATTGGCTGGAAATGCAAAATCACAAGGCGTAAACACCATAGACTGGGCATATTGTATGTCCATATTTTGTACTTTTGGTAAATTACCAACACTTCCTGCAATGGCGACATAACATTCGTTTTCTATGGCTCGCGCTTGTGAACAGTTTCTAACACGCGAATAACCATTTTGTGTATCGGTTAAAAAAGGCACAAATAATATATCCATTCCCTCATCGGCTAAAATTCTGCTTAATTCTGGAAATTCAGAATCGTAACAAATCAAAATTCCAATTTTACCACAATCGGTGTCATAACTTTTTAATTCGTGACCTTTTTGCAAGCCCCAAACTCGAGCTTCATCTGGTGTAATATGTAGTTTTTCATAACGTTCAGTAGTTCCATCTCTGCGGCATAAATAGCCAACATTGTACAATTTACCATCCTGCATCTCTGGCATACTCCCCGATATAATATTGATATTGTAGGAAATAGATAATTTCGAAAATTGTTTTACTATTTCTTCAGTATCTTTTGCCAATTCGCGTATGGCTTCAGCCTCTGTTAAATGGTTATTTTTAGCCATTAATGGCGCATTGAAAAACTCTGGAAATAATGCAAAATCTGATCTATATCCTGAAACGGAATCCACAAAAAATTCAACCTGCGCCATCAGTTCTTCCAAATCTTTATATGGTCGCATTTGCCACTGAATCAAACCTAAACGCACCACTTTTTTTATAACTGAAGCTTTTTTAGATTTCTTTTCGTAATAAATATTGTCCCATTCTAACAAAACTGCATAGTCATTAGAAGCTTTGTCTCCTTCTAAATAATTTGTTAGAACTCTGGTAGGATGGAAGTCGTTTGAAACTTGAAAATTTAACACAGGGTCATGTATTTCTTTTCTCCTAACTTTTGAAATATATTCTTTTGGCGTTAAAGTGTCTGAATATTTATGAAAATTTGGTATTCTTCCACCAAAAGCAACACCTCTTAAGTTTAAACGTTCACACAATTCTTTTCTATAATCGTATAATCTACGACCAAGGCGCAGTCCTCTATATTGTGGTTTAATAAAAATATCGATTCCATAAAGCACATCACCATCATAAGTATGTGTGCTAAAACTATAATTTCCTGTTATTTCTTTATAGGTATGATGGTCATCAAAACTATTATAATCTACAATAATAGATAGTGCACAACCAGCTATTTGATTATTTATTTTAATTACAACCTGCCCTTCCGGAAAACGATCAATTAATGCTGCGATTTGATTTTCTTTCCAAAAAGCATCTGGCATAGTTGTGTATGCATCAATCATTGCCGCTTTTAACTCTTGATAATCTTCAATTTTTAAAAAGGTTAATTCTATATTTTCTATATCTTTCATATAATATCTATCAAAAAAATGTTTTTAAGGGTGTAAATGTATTAAAATTGAATGAATTTCAAATATTTATTTAAAAAACCCTATATTACATAAACAATTTAAACATCAATGTTATAGCTTCAAAAATGTATTAAAAAAAATATTTTTTTGCTAAAATATTTTTGTGAAACAGATTTAAAAATGATGTAACTTTGTATGTAAATTAAAAAAATACTAACTATGAATGATTTATCACAAGACGAGATTGAACCCCCGCTTGCACAGACTTTATCTTCAACAGAATTGGTTTTAGAAACCGCAACTACTAACGCCCAGCTATTTAAAGATTCTGAAATTATCCCTTCAGACTTTAATATTATAAATTCATCTACCGCAACATTTAAGGCTAAATTCTTTCCAAAAGCAACCGACATTGAATGGAATAGCTGGAAATGGCAAATACAAAACAGCTATACAAGTTTTAACGAACTCTCAGAAATATTAGACATTAGCGATGTAGCTGACGATGCTGATTTTATTTCAAAATCAAACAAACTACCACTTAGAATAACACCTTATTACGCCAGTTTATTTGATGGAAAGCCAAATGATTATCCATTAATTAAATCGGTTGTTCCATCAAAACTTGAATTTGTTATTACTGAAGGTGAAGAAGATGACCCATTACACGAAGAAGATATGTGTCCTAGCGAAAGTTTAGTGCATAGATATCCAGACCGTGTTTTAATGCTCTCTACAGGTTTCTGTTCAGTTTATTGTCGCTATTGTACACGCTCTCGTATGGCAACAAAAGATCAAAAATCTTATGGACTTAAAGTTTGGAAAAAATCTATTGAATACATTAGAAACAATCCAAATATTAGAGATATTGTAATTTCTGGAGGTGATCCATTAACAATGCCCGATAAGCAAATTGACTATTTATTATCTGAATTGCGTTCAATTCCTCATCTTGAAATTATTAGATTAGGAACAAAAGTACCAATTGTATTGCCACAGCGAATTACAAATAATTTGGTAAATATTATTAAAAAATACCATCCCGTGTTTATGAGTGTGCACATTACGCATCCTGATGAATTTACACAAGAAGTTAAAGAAGCTCTTAACCGTATTGCCAATGCAGGTATCGTAATGGGAAGCCAAACTGTACTTTTAAAAGGAATAAATGATGATGTTTCTACTATGAAAAACTTAGTACACAAAGCATTAATGAACAGAGTAAAACCTTATTACCTTTATCAATGTGACCCAATACCAGGTTCGTCTCATTTTAGAACACCCGTATCTAAAGGTTTAGAAATTATTCAAGGATTACGAGGGCACACTAGCGGTTACGCCATACCTCATTTTGTTATTGATGCTCCAGGTGGTGGAGGTAAAATTCCATTGCTTCCTGAATATTACCAAGGGCGTGAAGGCGATTATGTTGTTATGAAAAATTTTGAAGGGAAAACATATAAATATTACGACCCAGAATAATGGCAATTTTTAAAATCAGGAAGATAACAGACCCTTATCTTCCTTCAAATTCTATAGCAATAAATCAGGTTTTCAGCATTCTTAGAACTCATTTCCCTTCTGTTAAAGAAGAAAAAATAAATGAGATTTTAGAGCAAATGAAAGATCCTTTGAAATACAAATTTTCATCAAACTTATTTGTTGCTGAGGATGGTAAATCGAACGTAAAAGGGTTTGCTATTTTGTTTTATATGCCTGATAAAAATTTCTTTTATCTCGATTATATTGCTGTAAAACCCGGTAAACTTTCTTCAGGTGTTGGAGGTGCAATCTATGAACGTTTAAGAGAAGAAGCTCAAATGCATAAATCTCTTGGTATTTTTATGGAATGCCTTCCTGATGATGAAAAATTATGTAAGGATAAAAGTGAAATAAAACAAAACAAAGCACGACTTGCTTTTTACGAACGTTATGGTGCAAGACCAATTATTGGAACCAAATATGAAACCAATGTAAATCCAGATGATGATTGTCCGCCTTATTTGGTTTTTGATGATTTAGGAAATGACATCAGACTTTCTTCAACAGATGCCAAAAAAATTGTTCGAGCTATTTTAGAACGAAAATATCCAACTTTTTGCCCTGAGGATTATATTGCAATGATTCTATATTCAATAAAAGACAATCCAATTAAACTTAGAGAATTTAAATACATCGTTAAGGAAAGACCTATTGAAATTAGAGAGGCTGTAAAAGATGAAATAGCTTTAATTATAAATGATAAGCACGATATTCATCACGTTAAAGAAGTTGGTTATATAGAATCTCCTGTACGCATTAGCAGTATATACAAAGAAATTACTAAGCTAAAAGCTTTTAAAACAAGACCTTCAAGAGGGTATCCTGATAAATATATCACTGATGTTCACAATCCAAAATATGTGAATTATTTTAAAACGGTTTGCGATAAATTACCAGAAGGAAAATCTATTTATCCATATGTTTTTCCTATTCGAAATATGACTCGTCCGCCAAAAGATTATACAGTATTAGCGGGTTATTATTGTATCGATACTTTTACCCCTTTGAATAAAAATGCATATTTAGCTGCTCATTCTGGCGTTAATTGTGCTTTAACCGGAGCCGAGTTATTATTAGAAGGATATCATAGTGCTTATGCACTTGTTAGACCTCCAGGTCACCACGCTGAAAGAAATGCTTTTGGCGGATTTTGCTATTTTAACAATGGCGCAATAGCTGCAAATTTTTTATCTAAATACGGGAAAGTGGCTATTTTAGATATTGATTATCATCATGGAAATGGGCAACAACAAATTTTTTATGATAGAAAAGATATTTATACCATTTCAATTCATGGAAATCCTTCTTTTGCTTATCCTTATTTTTCGGGTTTTGCTGATGAAAAAGGGGAAGGGGAAGGTGAAGGTTTCAATTTAAATTATCCATTAAAAGAAGCTTTAACTGGTGAAGAATATCTTATATATCTTAAAAAAGCAATCAAAGTTATTAAAGAATTCAAGCCTGCATATTTAATTATTAGTTTAGGATTTGACCCTGCTAAAGGTGATCCAACAGGAACTTGGTCACTTTCATATAAAGATTTTAAAAATAACGGAGCCGAATTTGGTAAACTTCCTTTTCCAATTTTATTTGTACAAGAAGGAGGTTATAAAAACAGAACATTGGGTGTAAATGCCAGAAATTTTTTCGATGGTTATTTATCTACCAGAATAACAAAAATCAACCATAAATAGATGAAAATTGGATTAACTTATGATTTAAGATCAGATTATTTAAAACTAGGTTATTCCTTAGAAGAAACTGCCGAATTTGATAAAGAAAGCACCATTGAAAACATAGAACAAGCCATACAAAATTTTGGTTACGAAACAGTGCGTATTGGACATGCTCAAAGTTTAATGAAAGCACTTTTGAATGGCGAAAAATGGGACTTGGTTTTTAATATTGCTGAAGGATTGTATGGTGAAGGACGAGAATCTTTAGTTCCTGCATTGTTAGATGCTTATAAAATACCATATGTTTTTTCAGGCCCTGTAACATTGGGAATCTCATTAAATAAAGCATTTGCAAAACAAATTGTTAGAGAAAGTGGTGTTAATACACCAGCTTTTTATGTAGTTTCAAAAGTAGAAGATATCTCAAAAATAAAACTTGAATATCCTCTTTTTGCAAAACCAATTTCAGAAGGAACAGGGAAAGGTATTGACACCAAATCTTTTATAAATTCAGAAGAAGAATTAAAAAAGGTTTGTACTTATTTGCTTTCTCAATTCAATCAACCAGTTTTGGTTGAAGAATATTTACCTGGACGAGAATTTACAGTTGGAGTTATAGGAACAGGAGAAAATGCATTCGTTCCAGGCGCTATGGAAATTGTTTACAATGAAAACACACATAATTTTTATTCATACGATAACAAAGAAAATTATGTTGGGCGCATTAATTACATTGCTGTTGAGGGTGACTTACTGGAACAATGCAAAAAAGTTGCGTTAAATGCATGGAAAGCTTTAAATTGTTTTGACGGCGGCAGGGTTGATGTTAAAATTGATCGTTTTGGAAAAATGAGTTTTATTGAAGTAAATCCGTTGGCTGGTTTAAATGCTGAAATTTCAGATTTACCAATTTTATGTGGTTTGAATAACTTTTCATACCAAAAATTAATTAACGAAATTTTAAAATCTGCCATCAAAAGAAATTTCAATAAATGAAAAAAAAGATAGCAATACTTCACAATCAAATTATTAGCAATACACCTGATGAAGTTGATGTAATTCAGCAGCGAGATTTGGTTAAAGAAGCTTGTGAAAATTTAAATTATGAAGTTACTTGTTTGGCTGTTGGGAATAATTTAAAAACTGATATTGAGATTGTTGAGAAAGAAAATCCAACTGTAGTTTTCAATTTGGTTGAAGCTACTTTTGGAAAAGGAGAACTTATATATTTTGTACCTGCGCTTTTAAATGCCTTGAAAATACCTTACACTGGTGTACCTTTGGATGCATTATTTATAACAACCAATAAAGTATTGGCTAAAAAAATAATGCAATTCAACAACTTGCCAACTGCTGATTTTTTCTCCATAAATGAATTTCATAAATTAAATTCTGTAAAAACATACATTGCAAAACCTATTTGGGAAGAAGCATCCGTAGGAATTTCAGAAGATTATATTTTCAATCTATCAGAAACTGCAAAAATTGAAAAAATTCAGCAATTATCTAACACACATTATTTTATTGAAGAATTTATTGACGGGCGAGAAATAAACATTAGTATGCTTGCAAATAAGAATGATGTTGAAGTTTTACCACCTGCTGAAATTATTTTTTCAGACTATTTTAATGACAAGCCAAAAATTGTTGGTTACGCTGCAAAATGGGATGAAGAAAGTGAAGAATATAAACAAACCAATCGGTTTTTTGGTACTTTGGAAAACAATTTAAACCTAAAAGAAAAACTAATAACTATTTGTAAACAAACTTGGAAAGCATTTAATTTAAAAGGTTATGCCAGAGTAGATTTTAGAGTGACCAAAAACGGTCAAATCTTTATTTTAGAAATAAATGGAAATCCTTGTATTTCGCCAGATAGTGGTTTTATTGCAGCATTAAAAATTGCTGGTTATAATGAGGAAATAATGATAAAAAGAATTATTGAAGATTCAAATTAAACCTATGAAATTTAGAAATCAGTTAATTGAAAGTGACATACAAGCAGTAAGAGAAATTTTAAACTCAACTGGATTCTTTTACGATTTTGAAGTAGATGTTGCAGTTGAATTGGCACAAGAAAACTTTGAAAAAGGCGAAGAAAAAAGCGGTTATATTTTTACCGTTGCTGAAGTTGATGAAAAACCAGTAGCCTTTTCTTGCTATGGAAAAACACCTTGTACTGCTGCCAGTTACGATTTATATTGGATTGCGGTTCACCAAAATCAAAAAGGAAATGGAATTGGAAAAATACTTTTAAATATGTTAGAAAAACATGTTGAACAACTTGGAGGTGAAAATATTTGGATAGAAACCTCAGGCAGAACACTTTATGAACCAACACGTCAGTTTTATTTAAAATATGGCTGTAGTTTAGTTGCTGAATTACCCGAATTTTACGGGGAAAATGATCCTAAGTTAATTTTTTTATTAAAAGTTTAAACTATTTAGTTATAAATGCTGCTACTTTTTTAGAAGCGCCAATTCCGCCAAGTTTTTTCTCTAATTCAAAATAATTTAAAAATAATTCTTCACGTTTTTTATCTTCTAAGATTTTATGAAGTTCTATTTCTAAAGCTTTTTCATTGAATTCATCTTGAATCAATTCTTTTACAACTTCTTTATCCATAATTAAATTTACCAATGAAATATACTTGATATTTACCAACCTTTTTCCAATTTGATAAGAAATCCAACTACCTTTATAACAAACAATTTCAGGCACTTTAAACAAAGCTGTTTCAAGCGTTGCAGTTCCAGAAGTTACAATGGCGGCGTAAGAAACGGATAACAAATCGTAGGTTTTGTTACTTATAAATGCTACATTTTCTTTGTTTATAAACTGCTTATAAAACTCATAATCCTGACTTGGAGCACCGGCAATTACAAATTGATAGTCTTGAAATTTAACTGCCATTTTTAACATTATAGAAAGCATTTTTTTTATTTCCTGCTTTCTGCTTCCTGGCAATAAAGCTATAATAGGTTTATTTGTTAATTGATAAGTATCTCTAAATTTTTGAATTCCAACTTGTGATCTATTTGCAATAGCATCAATTAACGGATGCCCAACAAAATGAACTGGGAAATGATGTTTCTTTTCATAAAAATCTTTTTCAAAAGGCAAAATCACATACATTTCATCAACATCACGCTTAATTTGTTTGATACGATTTTCTTTCCAAGCCCAAATTTGAGGAGAAATATAATAATGAACTTTTATGCCTTTATTTTTAGCAAATGCGGCAATTCGCATATTAAAACCAGGATAATCAATTAAAATTAAAACATCTGGTTTAAAAGCTAAAATATCTTTTTTACAAAATTTTATATTGCTAAAAATAGTTCTAATATTCATTAAAACTTCAACAAAACCCATAAAAGCCAATTCACGATAATGTTTCACCAAAGTCCCGCCAACTTCTTCCATTAAATCTCCTCCCCAAAATCTAATTTCAGCGTTTTGATCCTTTTCAATCAAGGCTTTCATTAAATTGGAAGCATGTAAATCTCCCGAAGCTTCTCCGGCTATAATATAATACTTCATTTAATTTGCGAAAAAAGTTAAAAATAGCACTACGAAGGCAACAAAAAAAGTTTCCATTAATACGCCTCTCGCCCTGTAAATTTGTTTCTTTTTTAAAAAAGTAAAAAACACAAAAAAGTTAGCCAAAGCACCTAAAACCAATATTTTACCTTCTAAACTACCTTCTTTAATTAAATCCAAACTTTTATAAAAATCAAACATTGAAAAGAATTCAATAAAAATAAAACAACCAAAAGCAGTAGCGAGTAAGCCCACCAAAAATCCAATTAAAATTTCCTTTTTAATATTTATTTTTTCCATATTTAGGAGTCAATTATAAATTCCAGTTATTTAATTTATGAATAAAATGATGTGCAGTTAAATCAAATTGAACTGGCACAACAGAAATATAATTATTAGCCAAAGCCCATTCGTCGGTATCTTCACCCTTATCCATATTTACAAATTTACCGGTTAACCAGTAATATTTTTTACCTCTAGGGTTTTCTCTTTTATCAAATTCTTCAACCCAATTGGCCCGCGCCTGTCTGCAAATTTTAACACCTTCAAATGATTCACTTTTTGGAAAATTCACATTTAATACTACACCATCAGGCAAACCATTTTTCAAAACATTTAAGGTAATTTGTTTGATGTACTCTTTCAAAGGCTCAAAATTGGCATTCCAAGAATAATCTAATAATGAAAAACCAATGGCAGGAATTCCTTCAACACCAGCTTCTACCGCTGCACTCATGGTTCCTGAATAAATTACATTGATAGATGAATTTGAACCATGATTGATTCCCGAAACACATAAATCTGGTTTTCTATCCAATATTTCACTTACTCCCAATTTTACGCAATCGGCAGGAGTTCCAGAAGAATGATATTCTTTTTGCGGACCATCATCAATCTTAATTTCATCACAATACAAAGTGTCATCAATGGTTACAGCATGTCCCATTCCACTTTGCGGACTATCTGGTGCAACTACAACAACATCTCCAATTTCGTTCATTACAGATATTAAGGTTCTAATTCCCGGAGCAGTAATCCCATCATCGTTGGTAACCAATATCAAAGGTCTTTTATTCATTGTCATAAAATTAAATAACAAAATTACTATATTTTATTGGGTTTTTATAAATTTAAAAATTAAGATTTTGTAAAGTGTTATCCGTTATATTTTATTAATATTGTGAAAAACATGTTCAATAATTTTATGAAGAGACTTGCTTATGTTGCTTGTATGTTTTACTTTTTCAATTGTCAAATGATTTCAGCCCAAACCACTAACGAAATTTGTGCCTGTTGTTCTGATAAATATCAGGAATTTGATTTTTGGTTGGGAGAATGGGAAGTTTACGATACCAGTGGAGCTTTGGTTGGGGTAAATTCAATAAAAAAACAATCTGATAATTGTTTGATTCAAGAAAAATGGATAGATGATGAACGCAGAGGAAAAAGCACCACTTTTTACAATAGTTCTGATAATTCTTGGAATCAAATTTGGGTAGATAATTCAGATTTTGTATTAAAGTTGAAAGGGAATATGGTAAACGATATTATGACTTTAAAAAGTGAATTAATTCAAGGAAATAATAAAAAATATTACAATCAAATTAGCTGGACCAAAAACGAAGATGGTTCTATAACACAACTTTGGCAGATTTTTAATGAAAATGACCTTAAAATTTCAGAAGTTTTCCAAGGAATTTATAAAAAAACGTTAAATTAGACAGGTTAACAAAATAATGGCACCATTTTAGTTGTTAATTATTAAATAAACTAAAAAAATTAATTCAACAGATGATGATTAGAAGATTTAAATTTATACTGCCAATGCTTTTTATTTTAAGCTTGTTTACAAGTTTTCAATCAACAGCAAATACAGACCCCAAAGACAAAGTTTTGATAACTATCTTAAGATATGTTCTAACTGAAGGGCATTATGAGCCTAAGGAAATTAACGATGCCTTTTCAGAAAATGTTTACACCGCTTTTATTGAAAATTTAGATCCATCAAAACGTTATTTTTTACAATCGGATATTGATGAATTTTCAAAATATAAATTTTTGATTGATGATCAAATTAATAATGAAGACTTGACTTTTTTCTTTTTAGTTTACAATCGATTTAAAGAACGCTCAGACGAATCAAAAAACTACTATAAAGAAATTTTAGATCACAGTTTCGACTTTAATACTGATGAAGTTTTAGATGTGAATTATGAAAAAGCATTGTATGCTAAAAACAAAGAAGATCTTGTAGATACTTGGCGTAAGCAATTAAAAATAAGTACATTATCTATTTTTTATGATAAAACAAAAGAAGAAGATGTTAAATTTAAATCCGATTCAACTTATAAAATACAGGCTTTTAATGTTCTTGAAGCTGAAGCAAGAGAAAGTGTCACAAAAAATATGACTGAATTTTATGAGCGATTTGATGAACTAACATATTCAGATTGGTTTACAACTTATATCAACTGTATTTCAGAACAATTTGATCCGCATACCTCCTATTTTGACCCGTCCATTAAAAAGAAATTTGACCAATCAATGTCTGGAAAACTGGAAGGAATTGGAGCCAGACTCCAAAAACAAAATGAATACACCAAAGTAATTGAATTAATTTCAGGAGGACCTGCTTGGAAACAAGGTGATTTAGAAGTTGGTGATTTCATCTTAAAAGTAGCTCAAGGAAATGGAGAACCACTTGATATTGTTGGAATGCGATTGGATGACGCTATTGAATTTATAAAAGGCCCTAAAGGAACTCAAGTAAATTTAACCGTTAAAAAAATTGATGGAACCACACAAATAATCTCCATTATTAGAGATGTTGTTGAATTGGAAGAAACCTTTGTAAAATCTAGTATTGTTGAAAAAGATGGCAGAACTTTTGGTGTTATTGATTTGCCAAAGTTTTACATAGATTTTGATGAAGAAAATTTCAGAAATTCAACAACTGATATGAAGCAGGAAATTGAGCGTTTAAAAACACAAAATATTGAAGGTTTGGTTATCGATCTAAGAAACAATGGAGGTGGCTCTTTACAAACTGCTATTGAAATTTCAGGATTATTTATAAACAAAGGCCCAATTGTTCAGGTTAAATATAGAGGTGCAAACGCTGAAATTAAAAAAGATACAGATGCTAAAATTCAATGGGATGGTCCTTTGGTTGTTTTGGTAAATGAATTGTCTGCGTCAGCTTCAGAAATTTTTGCAGCTGCCATGCAAGATTATAAAAGAGCTGTAATTATTGGTGGAAAACAAACTTATGGTAAAGGAACAGTACAAAGTGTTATTGACTTAAATCGTTACCATAATTTAAATGAAGATATAGGAGCATTAAAAATGACAATCCAAAAATTTTATAGAATTAATGGAGGCTCAAATCAGTTAGAAGGTGTCCATTCAGATATTATGTTACCAAGTAGATATACTTATTTAGAAATTGGTGAACGCGACGAAAAAAATGCACTTAAATTTGATAAAGTGCCACCTGCAAACTATACGCTTTGGAATAATTATGACAATTTTGATCAAGTAATTAACAACAGCAAAAAACGAATTGCTACCAATGAAACTTTTAAATTAATTGATGAAAATGCCCAATGGTTGAAAAAATCTCAAGAGGATACTCTTATTTATCTAAACTTAAATGCTTATAAAGCAGATATCGAAAGTCATGAAGCTTTTGCATCCAAATTCAAACCAATTAGAGATTATACTACAAACTTGACATTTAACTCACCTTTGTACGAGCAACCTTTACTTAAAGCTGATGAAAGTTTAGCTGAGAAACGTGAAGCTTGGCATAAAAATTTAAAAAAGGATATTTATATTGAAGAATCTATAAATGTACTGAGTGACCTAAAAATAAAACCAGAATATATTTTAGTGAAAAATTAATGTTTAAAAATTGTAACTTTACTTTTTAAAGTACAACTATTGAAAACTAAAAATCATTCTTTAACAGCACTAGCACTCCAGAAGTTTAAAAAAAATACTACTGGAGTGCTTAGTTTTTGGTTTGTGGTTATATGCGGTATAATAGCTGTTTTTGCATATTTATTTGCACCAGACAATAGTAGTAATGCAAACCAAATGCATTTGGAAATTCATTCCAAAAAACCAGGTTTTGAAGTTTTAATGCTTTCTTTTCCTTCCGAAGAAAAAACAACTCAATTAGCCATTCACAAGCTTTTTTTTGGAAGTAAAAGTCAGCAAACTGAAATTCCCATTTTAAAATATGAAATATCAGAAAATGAGCTCACTATTCAAACCTATTCTGAAAACAATATTGAAAGTTTAACAAAAACATTTCCACTTTCAAAATTACAGGGAAAAGAAATTTCAGAAATTATAAAACTTAAAACATTTTATTTAGGGACTGACAAATATGGTCGGGATTTATTGAGTAGAATGTTAATTGGAACACGAATTTCATTTTTTATTGGATTTATTGCCGTTTTTATTTCATTGATTATAGGTATTTCAGTGGGTGCTATTGCAGGTTATTTTGGGGGAAAAGTAGATGCATTTATCATGTGGATAATCAATATTACATGGTCAATCCCAACATTATTGCTTGTTATTGCCATCACCTTGGCTTTAGGAAAAGGTTTTTGGCAAGTGTTTATTGCAGTTGGACTAACCATGTGGGTTGAAGTTGCTCGGGTAGTACGTGGGCAAGTTATGAGCACCAAAGAAATGCAGTATGTAGAAGCTGCAAAAGCACTGGGATTTTCAAATTTTAGAATTATTTTCAACCATATTTTACCGAATATTATGGCGCCTGTTATTGTAATCTCAGCTGCCAATTTTGCTGGAGCCATTTTAATTGAAAGTGGCTTGAGCTTTTTAGGAATTGGCGCACAACCTCCAACACCTTCATGGGGTGCAATGATTAAAGACCACTACAGTTATATAATTTTAGGAAAAGCCTATCTGGCTGTAATTCCCGGCTTGGCCATTATGAGTTTGGTTATGGCTTTTATGCTAATTGGTAATGCTTTACGTGATGCCTTAGATGTAAAAAATTAAAATCATTTATTCTCAGTTTCAAAATACTCATCTTCAATAATTTAAAACTACTTATTCTAAAAAAAATTATTGTAATTGCTTTAGCATTAGTAATTGGAACAGCAAAATGCTATTAAAAAGTTCAAATCAATTTGGTTTGAACTTTTTAATAACCTATTTTAAACTACATTTTCATGTAGTTGCTATTACTAACTTGTTAAAGTATTTTAGTACTTCATTATAATTGTAATTTATTATTATTTGAATTAATTAATAAAAATACTACTAACTAATTTTAAAACCTATTAGATAAAAATATTTAATAGGTTTTTATTTAGAACATTAATTGCTTCATTAATAATAAAATAAATTGCTAAAAAATGTTAAAAAGGAAAATGAAAAAAAATTTTACTGAAAAGGGATTTCGTAAAAACAAAAAATTTTTCAGCTACTTTATATTATAGCTATCGTTTTGTTTTATATAGGTTTGCTTATCTTATTAAGCATATTGGTTTAAATCAAGAAAATACAGCCTAAACAAAACCACTATCAGGTTATTAAATTAAAGAAGAACCTTTTTTAATTCTATTCTACAGACAAACCAAATGAT
>Ga0316188_10000604_pt1 | contig 15785 bp, 17 predicted proteins | sample Phiworburrow1_MG_FD_204933 | JGI IMG/M metagenome (GOLD analysis project Ga0316188, IMG submission 204933) | Coastal sediment microbial communities from Maine, United States - Phippsburg worm burrow 1 | ecosystem: Environmental > Aquatic > Marine > Coastal > Sediment | place: USA: Maine...
GTTCTCGTGGTTGGATCATGAAACAGGCACTGTCGGCCTGGATCGATCAAGAAGAAGAGCGTAGTCGTCTTACCCGAGAAGCTTTGGCTGATGTCGAGGCTGGTCGTGTCATTGACCATCAGTCCGTACAGGCTTGGGCTGACAGTCTTGATTCAGACAACCCAATGGATGTGCCACGTTGAAGGAATTGAAGTGGACTAGCAAGGCCTTGTCAGATTTGGCAAGGCTCTATGAGTTTCTGGCTCCAGTCAACAGGGCCGCTGCGGCACGCACTGTTCAGTCACTGTCTACCGCTCCGACCAATTTACTAGGAAATCCGCGAATCGGGGAAAGGCTTGAAGAGTTTGATCCGCGTGAAGTTCGCCGAATCCTCGTAGGTCATTATGAGATGCGCTACGAGATTCAGGAATCTACAATTTATGTTTTGCGACTTTGGCACACGCGTGAGCAGCGATGATTTATGGGGGTTGATGTGTCAGGGCCAACCGCTGAAACAGTTTTGAGGGTGTGTCAGGACCGAGGTGTATAAGACATTATCTTTCGGTTTCTAACAAAACGTTTTTATCTTGAAAGATGTAGTCCATTGGACTACAATTGATGGTGAGCGGAGTGGATATTGGATGGTTACTATTGCTGAAACAGGACCATACCAGCGACAAGCTAAAAAGTATTTAAGTGAGGAAGACAACGAGGATCTGATTGAATATTTGGCAAAGTCACCAAAGGCGGGTGAGGTCATTGAAGGAACAGGTGGTGTTCGCAAGCTTCGTTGGGGTGGTGATGGCAAAGGTAAGTCAGGAGGGAATAGAATAATTTACTTCTATCACAATGACAAAATGCCACTTTATCTACTTACTGTTTTTGGGAAAAAGGATAAAGACAATCTGACAAAAGCAGAGCGAAACGAACTGAAGAAACTTGTAGATATCCTTGTAAAGTCTTATGGGCTTTAGGAAAGGAGAAGATCAATGAATGAAGCGTTTGAAAGCATCAAAGCGGGCCTGGAAGATGCTATAGCCCATAGCAAGGGCGAGAAGTCTGAGGTTAAGCTGTTTGTACCGCAACCAGTTAATGTTAAGGCTGTTCGTAAAAAAACAGGGCTATCCCAAACACGTTTTGCAGCTACTTTTGGTATTAGCGTACATACACTACGCCATTGGGAGCACGGTGACCGTGAACCGAGGGGCCCAGCACTGGTTTTACTGAATGCTGCGGACAACAATCCGAAAGGTTTGCTGAAAATCCTCAACGAAAAATAGGATTTATTCCCCTTCATACATGCTTCGTTATTATTAGGCTGTGTCAGTCGCAGGGTTTCTAGGAATCGACCAGATCAGCCGAAATTGGCTCTCATTAGCCGCTGACACGCCTCTGGGACATGAAATCGGTTGTGTCAGGACCGAGGTATTCAAGACACCTTTAGTTCGCTACGTAACTGCCGTTCAAATCATTATCTGAGCGGCTTATCTAATAGGATTCTTTGCTTGAAATATAGCGTCCAAGGGCCTATACTTATCATCAGATGATAAGTGTCTTGACGTGAGGAAACTTTTTGGCCAACTTCGATATAGAATATTTGCTCAGTTTGAACGGGGAAATCTTCCCCATGGAAAGTGGCTACTGGACTAAGTTCGAGGCTTACCAAGTGGAGCCCAACAAACAGATACCACATGGTGTCAGATATAGTTTGTCATTACACGATAAAAACAATACGAGGGTTCTCGGTTTTGACAACGCACATGCTATAAAGCCGAAGAGAAAGAAATATGGGGCTCGCAAGGTTACTTGGGACCATAAGCATCAACAGGAAACAATTTCATCATATGAGTTTGAAACTGCTGGTCAGCTCCTTGAGGATTTTTGGGCCGCAGTAGAAAAGTACCTGGGAGAATAGACATGGGCAAAAAAGTAATGAAGATTGGCGTCATGTCCAAAGAGGAATATAAGCAGAGGACTATTGCAATTGCGAAAGGGGAGTATTCACCCAAAAGCAATGAACCAAAGATCTGGTTTGAATCACTTCAATCTATGGCTCAAGTTCTCAATAACGAGAACCAAAAATTGCTGCAAACGATCTTGGAGGAACATCCTAAATCTCTTAGAGAATTAGAGGAACTCTCCGGACGGTCTTCAAGTAATCTGTCGAGGACTTTGAAGACTATGGAGCGCTACGGCATTATATCTTTGGAAAAGAAAGATAAATGCATTGTTCCAATTGTTAAAGCTTCGGATTTTAGCGTGGAGTTTGGCCTTCAAAAGCATGCTTATTGAAGAAGGGTGTGTCAGGGCCGATGTCTTGACACACGCATATGGGTGGTTTTCTTGTTGACATCTACCTTCATTTAGCGTACGCTTTATCGTACGTTAATTAAGGGGTGTAGATATGACAACAATTACTGCAACAGAAGCAAGAAAAAGCCTTTATAAGCTGCTTGATGAAGTATCTGAATCACATGAGCCTATTCAGATTACCGGAAAGCGCAACAAAGCAATTTTAATTTCTGAGGATGACTGGAGAGCTGTTCAGGAGACACTATATCTCCACTCTGTCCCTGGCATGACTGATTCTATCCGCGAAGGCATGAAGACCCCTGTCGAAGAATGCGATGAGGATCTTGACTGGTGACCTGGCGGATCGTTTACACCAAGCAAGCTCAAAAGGATGCAAAGAAGTTGTCGGCAGCAGGGCTTAAGCCAAAAGCCCAAAAGCTGCTAGGCGTACTTTCGGAGAACCCTTTTCAAAATCCACCGTCTTATGAAAAGTTGGTTGGAGATTTGGCAGGAGCCTATTCACGTCGGATCAACATTAAGCATCGACTCGTCTACCAAGTTTTGCAAGACATTCAGACCGTTAAAGTGCTCAGGATGTGGACTCACTACGAATAGACTGCTCTGCTATCTGCCGCGTTGTTTACTAAAAGGAGTGTGTCAGAAGCAGGGTTGTTAGGAATCTGCCCCAAATCAGCAGAAAATGACTCTCATTAGCCGCTGACACAAATTATAGGACAGCCCCATTTTTGACGTTTTGCTCTGATCGGCGTAATATGCCGAATGTGTCAATTGCTTGGTGCTTAGGACACTTTTCGTTGAATGTCTCACAAGTTGTTCCAGCAGCAATTCCTGGAAGTCCTTAGGATATTCGAGACACCCTATCTTAACGTAAAAATTGAGCAGATTTTATCTGGAGAACCCTCGACTCACGCTTTTACGTGAATTGCTCGAGGACTTTTTGTTGTATGAAGAGCCTATAGCTGCACCCTTTGCGTGATACGAAATTGAGAGAATCAATACAATGCTACAACAGCGCCTTCATAAAAGCACGACTGAGAGCCCCCCGGTAACGGGCCGGCTTCTTGAGCGATGTCGACTATTGATGCCACGGAAGTCTGGCAGGGAGATGCCTTCCGCAAGGAGAAGGCCCTTTTGCATTTGATTATGGTGTTAGATCGATCAAGAAATTATCCTACACACACTCCCCTATCCCCTCAGCATAACTGATCGGCACCAGCTCAAACGTCTGCGCCCACTCATCCGGATCACAGACATTCCCCTCGACCAGCATCTTCAACTGGTCTTCGGTAATCGGGAACTGCTCAAAGCCCTGCAGCATCCTGATCATCGGCTTGATCATGAAGAGCGGCTGGTGCACTTTGGTCGCCTGCTTCCTGCCCATGGCCCGGGCAGTCAAATCAAGAATTGCATCGTAGGTGTAACTCTCACTGCCGCCTTGATGATAGATCGCGCCAACCGATCCCGGCATCTCCAGGGCCCTGATGAAGCTCTCGGCCACCTGGCCAACCGAGACGGGCTGCATGCGGTACTGGCCGTCTCCGATCACCGGTACGACCGGTACTCGTCGAATCAATTCGGTGAGCATCTTGACGAATTCGCTGCCACGGCCGAAGATCAACGAGGGGCGAAAGATTGTCCAGTCCAAGCCACTGGCCCGGACCAGCTCCTCGGCTTGCCACTTGGTGCGGTGATAGCCCGTGTTGCCTCGCTCGCGGGTGCCGTTCGAACTCATGTGCAAAAAACGCCGTACCCCCTGTTCGTCACAGGCCTCGAGAATATTTTGCGTCGCGGTCACGTGCATTTTCTTGAAGGTGATGCCTCGCCCGGGGAATTCACGGATAATTCCGACCAGGTGAATCACCGCATCGCAACCATCCAGGGCGCCGACCAGGCTGCCGGCATCGGTCACATCACCAAGATGAGACTGAACATTCTGGTGCTCGGCCAGTTTGTCCTGAGAACCTTCTCGCACCAACGCCCGGACCTCATGCCCGGCAGACAGCAGTTGAGCCAATATCTCCTTGCCGACAAATCCCGTCCCGCCTGTCACAAATACTCTCATAAGTTTTCCTTTTTATTTGCTTATTCCCGCCACGCGCCACGCATTTCGCGTCTCTATCCTTTAATTACCGCCATCGGCTTCAATCTGGCGACAATATGACCAATCCCTGCACGCTGCACAACGTCCACCACGTCGGCAACATCCTTATAGGCATCCGGCATCTCCTCGGCAACCGTGGCCCGACCTGCAGCCCGCACAAGGATCCCGAATTCAGCCAACTCTCCGATCAGGTCGCGACCGCGCGCGGCCTTTTTCGCTGCTTGTCGGGACATCACCCGCCCGGCTCCATGACAGGTGGAACCGAACGTTTCTTGGTAGGCTCCGGCTGTGCCGGTCAAAACGTAGGAATAACGTCCCATGTCGCCGGGGATAAGGACCGGCTGGCCAATCTGGCGATACACCTCCGGAATCTCGGTGTGTCCCGGTGGAAACGCGCGGGTTGCCCCCTTGCGATGCACACAGAGGCGGCGTTCCTTACCGTCAACCTGGTGCTGCTCCCACTTGGCGATATTGTGGCAAACGTCGTAGATCACGCCGAGCCGTAGCTCGGACGGGCCCTTGTTCAGAACCTGCTCGAAGGTCTCACGCACCCAGGCGGTAATCATCTGGCGGTTGGCGAAAGCAAAGTTGGCGGCACAGGCCATCGCGGCCAGGTAGCTGCGAGCCTCGTCACTCTGCAAGGGCGCGCAGCAGAGTTGGCGGTCGGGCAGGGTGATGCCGTACTTGCGGGCGGCCTTGAGCATGACCTTGAGGTAATCGTCGCAGACCTGGTAACCTAAGCCCCGGCTGCCGGTGTGAATACTGACCGTAACCTGCCCAGGATAGAGGCCGAGCACATCGGCAGTGCTCTCATCATAGACTTCCTCGACCTGCTGGATCTCGATGAAGTGATTGCCACTGCCCAGTGTCCCGAGTTGGGCACGACCGCGCTCCAGGGCACGCTTTGAAACCATCTCAGGGTCAGCACCGGCAATGACGCCCTGTCCCTCGATGCGGTCGAGGTCGCCGGTTTCACCAAAGCCCTGCCGGACAGCCCAGGCAGCGCCCTTGGCGAGGACTTTTTTCTCTTCGCTTACAGACAGCTTGAGGTCCCGGCGATGGGAACCGACTCCGGACGGTACATTATGAAACAGTTCGTCGGCAAGTTTAGCGAGATGCGGTCTGATCGCAGCAGCGTCGAGGTTGCTGCGCAGCAATCGCACGCCACAGTTGATATCATAGCCAACGCCGCCCGGGGAAACGACGCCCTCCTCGGCATCGAACGCAGCCACTCCGCCGATCGGGAATCCGTAACCCCAGTGGATGTCAGGCATCGCCATCGACGGACCGACGATACCGGGCAGGGTGGCAACGTTGCAGACCTGCTCAAGGGCCTGCTCCCGGCGCAGGTCCTGCATCATCTTCGCCGAGGCAAAGATCAGACCGTCGGTGCGCATCGCCCCCTCGCGCGGAATCCGCCAGCGCCAGGCGTCGACCTGCTGAACCTTGATACTCATGACCAATCCTTAAAGATCGACATAAACCATGGCGTGCCAGCCTTCCGGTCCCTTTTCCAGGCAGGCCTGGTGATAGGTGACCGACTTGACCTGCCGTTCAACGGCATGACGCAACGGATCGAAAGGCTCTCCTGAAATCGTCGCCCGAAGGTCTGTCTCGGTGAGCATCTCAATGCGGAACCCCGCCGGGATCAGATTGTCCTTTTCACTCCAGTAGGCGACTTCATTCAGCCAGCAGACCAGCAGTTCGGTCAGGTCCTCGGCGTGAACCGTGATCTCCGCATCGGACTTCGCCAAAGCAGGGCTCTCGCCAAACATCAGGGCTTTCAGGCCTAGCGCCATATCCTGCAGAACCAGCATGGCAGAGCCCGCCCGCGCTTCGATCCCGATATCTGCCGTGTGTTCAACAAGTTTGTACATATTTCACGCTCTTCACGATTGATCTTCATTATAACAGCAAGGCTGAAATTGGCTGGTTGAAATAATTTATTGCAATCCTAGCACTTTTAAAAATATGAGATATATTTAATGACAATAAGTACGAGCCTTTACCGTAAAATGTCTGCCCCGACGGCAGGATGAAAAAATTTTCAGGAAAACCGGGTTTTTGCTTGACAAAACACTGTTTTAACATCTATCAAGGGAGAAGCGTTTTTCTCGAACACGTCTTATCCTTGCATCATAATATGCTGAATTTAATACGTTTGCGCATCTGAGGCACAGACAACGGAAGGAGGTCGTTCCATGAAAACTGACTTGGATATCACCCCACGAATTCCCGAGGAAATCCTCCAACGCGTGGAGGCCAGAGGCATCAGTCGTCGCGACTTTATCAAGTTCTGCACGGCAACAACCGCAGCCCTGGCATTGCCGATCACGATGCTGCCGCAAGTCGCCCGGGCTGTCGAAGACAAGCGGCCACCGGTTATCTGGGTCGAATACCAGAGCTGTTCCGGCGATTCGGAGGCTTTCCTGCGCGCCAACCAGCCGACTGCCGGTGAAATCATCCTGGACCTGCTATCCATCGAGTATGCAGATGTAATCATGGCTGCCGCCGGTCACCAGGCTGAAAAATCCAAGCATGACGCCATGGAGAAGTACAAGGGCCAATACATCCTGATCGTTGAAGGGTCAATCCCAACCGGCGCGGGTGGCGGCTATTGCACAATCGGCGGACAAAGTGCTGTGGAAGATTGCAAGAAGCTGGTCCAGAACGCCGCGGCCACGATCGCAGTTGGTTCATGTGCTACTTTCGGCGGCATCCCTGCCGCAGCGCCGAACCCGACCGATGCCAAGTCAGTCAGCGAGATTGTCCCGGGTGCAGCAATCGTCAACCTCCCCGGCTGTCCGGTCAATGCCCAGAACCTGACGGCAACCATCGTACACTTTTTGACCTTCGGCAAGCTGCCTGCGGTCGACCGCCTCGGTCGGCCCAAGTTTGCCTACGGCAAGCGCATCCATGATAACTGCGAACGGCGCAGTCATTTCGACGCTGGGCAGTACGCCGAATCTTTTGGCGACCCCGGCCACCGCCAGGGCTACTGCCTGTACAAGGTCGGCTGCAAGGGTCCGGAGACCTTCCACAACTGCCCGACCATCCGTTACAACGAAGGCGTGTCCTGGCCGGTTATGGCCGGCCATGGCTGTATCGGTTGTTCGGAACCAGGTTTCTGGGACACCATGAGTCCCTTCTACCGGCGCCTGCCCAAGGTGCCGGGTTTTGGCATTGAAGATACGGCCGACAAAATTGGTATCGGTCTGGCGGCGGCCACCGCAGTGGCCTTCGGCATCCATGGGGTAGCGAGCTGCTTCCGCAAGGGTGACACCATGGAAGATGACAAGGTCGTAAAGGAGGACTAACCGATGGCCAAAAGAATTGCCGTTGATCCCATTACCCGTATCGAAGGTCACCTGCGCATCGAAGCGCAGATCGATGGTGGCAAGATTGTCGATGCCTGGAGTTCCTCCACGGCCTTCCGCGGCATCGAAACGATCCTCAAGGGTCGTGATCCCCGTGATGCCCATCACTTCACCCAGCGTTTCTGCGGGGTCTGCACCACGGTGCACTCCATGGCCAGTATCCGTGCCGTGGAAGACGCCCTGAACATCCAGATCCCGGACAATGCCCGCCTGATCCGCAACCTGATCATGGGCATCCAGAACGTCCAGGACCACGTGATTCACTTCTATCACCTGCATGCTCTTGACTGGGTCGATATTGTCAGCGCCCTGTCTGCCGACCCGGCAGCCACAGCCAAGCTGGCCCAGTCGATCTCCAACTGGCCCAAATCGAGCGCGACTTATTTCAAGGGCGTCCAGGAAAAGGTCGCCGCGTTTGCCGGTACCGGCCGGCTCGGCCCCTTCCAGAACGCCTACTGGGGTCACAGTGCCTACAAGCTGCCGCCGGAAGCGAACTTGATGGCCGTTGCCCACTATCTGGAAGCCCTGGAGTGGCAGAAGGATGTCATCAAGATCCACGCCATCCTAGGCTCCAAGAATCCGCACCCGCAGACCTTCCTGGTCGGCGGCATGGCGATCCCGGTTGATCCCGACAGCCAGAACGCCATCAACGCCGACAAGATCGCCTACATCCGCAAACTGCTGCGCAAGGCCCGCGCCTTTGTCGAACAGGTCTACATCCCTGACCTGCTGGCCGTTGCACCTTTCTACCTCGACTGGGCCGGGATCGGCGGTGGGGTCGGCAACTACCTCTCCTACGGCGACTTTCCGATGGATAACAGCCCCGGCACCGGCAGCCTGTTTTTCCCACGCGGCGTCATCATGGGCAAAGACCTGGCCAACGTCATGGAGATGGATGAGAAGAAGATCTCCGAGTACGTCACCCACTCCTGGTACGACTACTCCTCGGGCAATGACAAGGGGCTGCACCCCTACAAGGGCGAGACCAGCCATAATTACACGGGCCCCAATCCGCCCTACGAGTTCCTTGACACCGACGGCAAGTATTCCTGGGTCAAGTCGCCGCGTTACCTGGACCAGCCGATGGAAGTCGGCCCTTTGGCACGTATCCTGGTCGCCTATGCCTCGGGAACAAAGGAAGTCGTCGACACCGTCAACTTCGTCCTGAAGACCCTCGGCGCACCGGCTTCGGCGCTTTTCTCAACGCTCGGCCGCACCGCTGCCCGCGGCGTCGATGCCCTCCTGCTGGCCCAGAAGAACGAGATCTGGCTCGATCAGTTGGCTGATAACATGGGACGCGGGATCCTCGACACATTCAACAAGGAGAAGTGGGATCCGGCCACCTGGCCGAAAGAAGCCCAGGGCTTTGGTTACCACGAGGCCCCGCGTGGTGCACTCGGTCACTTCATCCGCATCGAGAATCAGAAGATCGCCAACTTCCAGGCGGTCGTCCCCTCGACATGGAACGCTGGCCCGCGCGACGCAGCCGGGCAGATGGGCCCCTACGAGTCTGCATTGATCGGAACTCCGATCGCCGATCCGGAAAACCCGCTGGAAATTTTGCGGACCATCCACTCCTTCGATCCCTGTCTGGCCTGCGCCGTGCACGTTATGGACGGCAAGGGAACGGAGATCGTCAAGGTTCGGGCCCTCTAAAGGAAGGAGGCGCACACCATGCTAAAAATTTATTACGTATGGCAATGGCCGGTTCGCATCTGCCATTGGGTCAACGTGATCTCCATGATCATGCTGTCACTCACCGGCTTTTATATCGGCAGCCCGTTCATAGCAGCACCGGACACATCGATGTTTGTCATGGGCTGGATGCGGTTCCTGCACTTTGCGTTCGCCTACCTGTTCACTGTCTCGGTGGCAGCCCGCATCATCTGGATGTTCGTCGGCAATCACCATGCTTCCTGGAAAGCCTTTATTCCCTGGATAACGGCCGATGGACGGAAAAACTTTATCAAAATGTTCCGTTACTACACCTTTACCGGCAAGAAGATCACCTACGAAGTTGGCCACAACCCGGTAGCGGCAACGGCCTACATTGGCATCTTCGCTCTCTTTGTTTTCCAGATTGTCTCGGGGTTTGCCATGTACGGCCAGTATGCCCCCGGCGGCTTCTGGGACAGCATTCTCGGTGGGGTTAATGTCCTGATCGGCAACCAGTGGCTGCGCCTGCTGCATCATGGCGTCATGTGGTTGTTGGCCGGCTTCATCATCAACCATATCTACAGTGGCTGGTTGATGGATGTTAAGATGCGCAACGGCACCATGAGTGGCATCTTTAGCGGTTTCCGCTACATCGAACCGGAGGACCTTTGATGTCAATCCTGGTCCTTGGACTGGGCAATTCGATCATGACAGATGATGGTTTCGGGGTGAAAGTGGTCAACACGCTTTCATCCCGTTACCATTTTCACGGAAAGATCAGCCTCATTGACGGCGGCACCCTTGGCCTTGACCTGCTGCCTCATCTGGAAGAGGTGGAATCACTCCTGATCGTCGATGCTCTAGACATGCGCGACAAACCCGGCAGTATCTTTCGCCTGGAAGGCGAAGAAGTGCCAAGGGCATTTGCCAGCAAACTTTCGGTTCACCAGATGGGTCTGCAGGACCTGCTTGCAGTAGCTGAACTGCAGGGCCATGTGCCAACCCGCCTGGTGGTCTGGGGTGTTCAGCCTGAAAGCATCGAAATGGGGACAGAACTGACCGCGACTGTGGAATCAGCTGTAGAACCGGTCGTGCAAAAGGTTCTGGAGGAATTACAGGCCTGGGGTGTTGCATTCGAAACGCAAGGTGAGCAATGAGAGGCGCGCGGCAAGCAGGCCGCCAGACGTTACAGCTCATTATCTTGTCAGTGCTGCTACTGTGTGGCTGCGGCCAGGAGCGACAAGGCTATCCCCAGCGACAGATGCCACAGGGGATGATGCAGGACAGCGCGCAACTGGCTGCCGGTCACGCTCTGTTCGGTGACAAGTGCGCCCACTGCCACGGTAAGCCAAGCGAAGGGCGTTCCAGCCGGGCGGGTTTTTTTCAACCGCCGGCACCGGATTTCACCGAAGCTCATTTTAGCGACAGTGATCCTGCCTACCTGTTCTGGAGAATTGAAGTTGGCAAGACCGTCGAACCCTACCTTTCAAGCGGTTCGGTTATGCCTTCCTGGCGCGGGCTGACAGACCAGGAGATCTGGCAGCTGGTGGCCTATTTGAAAACGCGCGCAGAATAAGAATCTGATGCTTCCTGAAGAGGACAAAAAGGGCCGGATAATACCGGCCCTTTTTGTATTAAATTTTCTGCGAAAGGCTATTCGTTCCAACCCTCCGGGTGCACATCGCCGATCTGCTCCCAATGCTCGGGGGAACGCCACAGGCTGGAGATGATCAGTTCGCGCATACGCAGGAACTCCTTGGGCAGTTTGTCGAACATCTTCAGGAACAGTTCCTCGTGGGAAAGCACCTCGGTCTGCCAGAGATCGCGATCGACGGAGGTCAGGGCGTTGAACTGTTCGCGTGTCACCTTGAGCCCCTCCCAATCCATGTCTTCGTAGCGGGGCATCCACCCCAGGGGGCTTTCTACGGCACCGGTACACCCCTGAATCCGTTCAATAATCCATTTGAGCACGCGCATGTTCTCGCCATAGCCCGGCCAGGCGTAGTTGCCATGCTCGTCCTTGAGGAACCAGTTGACGCTGAAGATGCGCGGCGGTTTGGCCACCGAGCGCCCGACCGACAGCCAGTGGCCGAAGTAGTCGGCCATGTGGTAGCCGCAGAACGGCAGCATGGCAAAGGGGTCACGACGCACGTTGCCGGTGGCTCCAACTGCAGCGGCGGTCGTTTCCGAGCCAAGGGTGGCGGCGAGGTAGACGCCGAAATTCCAGTTGAAAGCCTGGTAGACCAGCGGGATGGTATCCTTGCGGCGGCCACCGAAGATCATGGCACTGAGCGGCACCCCCTTGGGATTTTCCCACTCCGGGTCGATCGACGGGCACTGGCTGGCCGGCGAGGTGAAGCGTGCGTTGGGGTGGGCCGCCGGGCGACCGCAGCCGGGCGTCCAGGCGTTCCCCTGCCAGTCGGTCAGCTTCTCTGGCGGTTCATCGGTCATCCCCTCCCCCCAGACATCACCATCCTCGGTCAGCGCAACGTTGGTGAAGATGGTGTTGGCGGCACAGGATGCCATGGCGTTGGGGTTGGTCATAACCGAGGTCCCCGGAGCAACGCCGAAGTAGCCGTACTCGGGGTTGATGGCGTGCAATCGGCCGTCTTTGCCAGGCTTAATCCAGGCGATGTCATCACCGATGGTCGTCACTTTCCAACCCTTTTCTGTGAACCCTTTGGGTGGAATCAACATGGCAAAGTTTGTTTTTCCGCAGGCGCTCGGGAAAGCGGCCCCGACATAGGACTTCTCCCCCTGTGGTGACTCGACGCCGAGGATCAGCATGTGCTCGGCCAGCCAACCTTCGTCATAGCCGATCTTCGAGGCGATGCGCAGCGCCAGACACTTCTTGCCGAGCAGAGCGTTCCCGCCATAACCGCTGCCGAAAGACCAGATTGAACGTTCTTCGGGGAAATGGACGATGTACTTTTCCTTGTTGCAGGGCCAGGAGACATCCTGCTCGCCAGCTTGTAGCGGGGCGCCGATCGAGTGCAGGCAGGGGATGAAATCCCCGCCGCCAAGGACGTCGAGCACCGCTTTACCCATGCGGGTCATGATGCGCATATTGACGACTACGTAGGGGGAGTCGGTGATTTCGACGCCGATCTTGGCAATCGGTGAGCCGAGCGGTCCCATACTAAAGGGGATGACATACATGGTCCGCCCCTTCATGCAGTCCTTGAAAAGTTTCCGCAGCTTGTCCTTCATCTCTTTCGGCGGCATCCAGTTGTTGGTTGGGCCGGCATCGTTCTTGGAGATGCTGCAGATAAAAGTACGGTCTTCGACGCGTGCCACGTCGATCGGGTCGGACCAGGCGAGGTAGCTGTTGGGGCGTTTCTCCTGGTTAAGCTTGCGGAAGGTTCCCGACTTGATCAGCAAGTTGCACATCTCGTCGTATTCCGTCTGGGATCCGTCGCACCAGTGAATCCGCTCCGGCTCACACAGTTCCGCGACCTCTTCGACCCATCTCAGCAGTTTGTCGTTCTTGGGAATTTCAAAACTCATTTTTCTGGCCTCCCGTCAGGTGGTGTGCTGTATGTCCAATCAATAATACCCTACCATGTTATTCGATTTTGGCAGTGTGCCACGGTGATATTTAATAAACGATATAAACCGATGACAGCGCAACCTCAGGCCGGGCTCATTTTTCTTGAAATTAAAATTGGCATGGACATGCCTGGTTTTCATTTACACAGCAACAAAGTCAGGATTTCTAAAACCATTGAGATTTTATGACTCTACAATAATTAGACATAGACGACATTTTTACTTTTTTATCCTCGCTAAATTTGTTAAAGTGCCGCAGCTATCTGTATCGACAAGGATAATGGCCGTGATTGTTCACCTGAAAATAGCGAAAAACAGCTTGATTTTGTTTGGAAGCTTGCCCTATAGTTTACTCAATTGGTCAGAAATGCGTCTTGTCAGAAGTTAACTAAACGCCGGCTTGTCACCCAGGTTGTTATTGTGACAGGCCTGTTCTTTTTTAAAAACCTACAGCAGCAAACTCAGGGAGTCACACCATGTCAAACCTCAGCGCCCAGGACCTCGGACTGAAAAGTATCGGCAAGATCCAGCACAATCTCTCTTATGAGGAGCTTTTTGAACAGGAAAAGAAAAACAGCGAAGGGGCCATTTCTGAAAACGGTACGATGATGGTGGACACTGGCAAATTCACCGGCCGCTCCCCCAAGGACAAGTATTTTGTCCATCAGAAACCATCCTTTGAAAATATTGCCTGGGGCAAGATCAACCAGTCGATGGCTCCCGAAGTTTTCGACGAGCTTTATAGCGAGGTTATCGAATATCTCTCCGGCAGGGACCTTTATGTGACCGACGGATTCTGCGGTGCCAACGAAAAGACCCGCACCGCGGTCCGCTTCGTCACCGAGTTCGCATGGCAGTCTCACTTTGTGAAGAACATGTTTATCCGCCCAGAACAAAGCGGCCTCGACAACTTCGCACCCCAGTTCACAGTGTACAACGCCTGCAGCCTGGCCAACGAGAAATGGGAACAACACGGCCTCAACTCCGAGGTATTCGTTGTTTTCAACATCGAGAAGAATATTGCCATTATCGGTGGCACCTGGTACGGCGGCGAGATGAAAAAGGGCATCTTCACCATGATGAACTACTGGCTGCCGATGCAGGGAATCCTCTCCATGCATTGCTCGGCCAACGTCGGCAAAGGTGGTGATGTGGCCCTCTTCTTCGGCCTTTCCGGCACCGGCAAGACCACGCTCTCCACCGACCCCCATCGCAAGCTGATCGGTGATGACGAGCACGGCTGGGACGACGATGGCATTTTCAACTTCGAAGGCGGTTGCTATGCCAAGTGCATCAACCTGAGCGCCGAGAACGAACCGGAGATCTACAGGGCCATCCAGCGCAACGCACTGCTTGAAAACGTGGTCGCCGATGACGACGGCGTGATTGATTTCGACAGCGACGCCAAGACCGAGAACACCCGGGTCTCCTACCCGATTGAACATATTGACAACCATGATCCGAGCCTCAAGGGCGGCCATCCGGAAAATATCATTTTCCTGACCTGCGACGCCTTCGGCGTACTGCCACCGGTATCCAAACTGACCAAAGAACAGGCGATGTATTACTTTCTCTCCGGCTATACCGCCAAGGTCGCCGGAACCGAGCGAGGCGTCACCGAACCGCAGGCGACGTTCTCTTCCTGTTTCGGCGAAGCTTTCCTGCCGCTGCACCCCACGGCATACGCCAGGCTGCTAGGTGAAAAGATGGAGCAGCACAACGTCAACGCCTACCTGGTCAACACCGGCTGGGTCGGCGGCGGCTACGGCGTCGGTAAACGGATGAGCATCAAGGCAACCCGCGCCTGCATCGATGCCATCCTCGACGGCAGTATCAACAACGTTGAGTTCGATCAGACCCGCTGGTTCCGGCTCAACATTCCCACGACTCTGCCGGGGGTCGATACCAACCTGCTCAACCCGCGCAACTCCTGGACTGACAAGGTAGCCTTCGATAACACCGCCAACAAGCTGGCCGGCATGTTCATCGAGAACTTCAAGAAGTACACCACCGACAACGATGATTTCGATTACACCCAGGCCGGTCCACAGGTCTGACCGCTGACATCAATAGCAAGGCAAAGGGCGCCCGAATGGGCGCCCTTTCTCTTTCCGGGCCGAGGACTCTCAGAATATCGCCCGGACGAAATCAATTTCATAAAGGTCAAATTCCAATGGAATCCCATTGACAAGCAGTCCATGCTGTATAGATTTAATTAGGCGTCAGATATACAAGGGAGAAGATATGCAGCTTGAAATATTCACCACCGGCGGCACCATCGACAAGGTCTATTTTGACTCAAAGAGCACCTTTGAGATCGGCGAGCCACAGATTGTCGATGTTCTGCGCGAAGCCAACCTGACCGTCGATTACCGAGTCACATCGCTGATGCGCAAAGACAGCCTGGACCTGACGAGTGCAGACCGCGATACCGTTCGACAGGCGGTCCTGAACTCCAGCGCTACGCATATCGTCATCACTCACGGCACTGACACCATGATTGACACGGCCAAAGCCCTGAGCGACATTCCGGACAAAACCGTTGTCCTGACCGGCGCCATGCAGCCGGCACGCTTTCGTCTCACCGATGCAGTCTTCAATATTGCCAGCGCGATAATGGCCGCGCAAACTCTTGCAGCGGGAGTCTATATCGCCATGAATGGCCAGATCTTCGATCCGCACGCATCACGTAAAAATGTCGAGCTGAACCGATTCGAAAACATCTGACCCAAACACCAGCGGTCAGGACTGCAGGCAACCAAGGTCTTCTCGACACAAGCCAAGGCAACAGGGTTGCCACGCACAGGAAC
>Ga0316188_10000605_pt1 | contig 15783 bp, 12 predicted proteins | sample Phiworburrow1_MG_FD_204933 | JGI IMG/M metagenome (GOLD analysis project Ga0316188, IMG submission 204933) | Coastal sediment microbial communities from Maine, United States - Phippsburg worm burrow 1 | ecosystem: Environmental > Aquatic > Marine > Coastal > Sediment | place: USA: Maine...
AGTAACGCTTAAACTCACATCATAGATACCTGGGGTATTATAAAAATGAGTTGGATTTTGCACAATAGAAGAACCGCCGTCACCAAAGTCCCAATTCCATTGTGTGATGGCTCCATCTCCGGGAATGCTTAGATCTGTAAACGTTACTGGAAAGGATCCGCAACCTTCGGTTACATTAGCCATGAAATTTGGACTTGGATCATCGAATACGGTAATTAAATTAGTTGAGGTGTAGTTTGTTGTACCTGAACTGGTGGTAACGGCAAGAGTAACGGTGTAGGAACCGGAGTTGATATAAGAGATGGATGGATTTAATAATACAGGATCTACAGAAGGATTTCCATTTAAGATGGTAGAGTTTCCAAAATTCCAGGTCAGGTTAGTAGGGCTTCCTCCGGCTGTATAGGTGAAGTTTACAACAAGTGGAGAACATCCCGAGCTTATATTTACACTAAATCCATCTTGAGCAGTAAGAAGATTAGTAAGTAGTATAAAAGCAACAATAAATTGACTTTTAATCACTAAAGAAATAATATTTAGTCTTCTTCCCATTCGTTAAGCTAAGGAATGAAAATTTTAGGAAAGTCTTACATTCGTTTATTTTTGAAACAAATCAATGCAATACTGTAATATAGCCCGCGATGTTTGCTTTATTACAAACATTTAAAATATAATAATAGGTTCCGTCACTTACTTTATCTCCATTTTCATCTCTTCCATTCCAATTATTTTGATAATTCGAACTTTCATATATTTTCAGTCCCCATCGATTGAAAATTTGTAGAGAAATACATGGCCCAAATCCATTAAAATTAAGAACAAAATATTCATTTATTCCATCATGATTTGGTGTGATGATATTTGGAAGCTCCCAATTGAAATCATTTAGAGAAAACCATGTTGTATCAGCGCATTCAAATTCATTTAATGCAATAAGGTATACATTAAGATCTTCAAATTGAGCATTAATTGAAATAGTATTTTCTATTGAATTAAAAACTCCGTTTACATACCATTCAATATAATCCTCATCAATACTCTGATTTTGTAATTCTATTTGACTTACTACATTATCGGTGAAAACAGGGAAGGCATTTATAATTGCCTCCGGAACCGGAAGTGAAGAAACCATGTTCTCAAAAGAAGAGCTAAAAGTACATCCATACATGGAAACTTCAAGTGAAGGATAATAGATAGCATCATTGATATAATTATGAATTGGAAATACTTCATTAGAATTTTGACCATCACCAAATTCCCAATAAAATTCAATGTTAGGGTCGAAACCAGTTGTAGAATCACCATAAAAATAGACGTCCATTGGTGGGCAAACAGGAGTATATAGTGCATAAGGTGATAGCTCAGGAGGAGGCATCACATAAACAGCACCTTCTTTTTCAAGCATATACACGCATCCATTAGTAGTGTTAACTGTTAAGGAGATGGTATATAAGCCAGGTTCATCATAGCTATGAGTAGGTGGATTTTCATCAGATGAAAGTGTCCCGTCTCCAAAATCCCACAGATAAGAACTAATAACAAAGCCAGGCTGATCTTCTGTTAGATTCGTTATCATTAAATTATTTGTGCTTCCAAAACAAAGGGTGTCATTTAGGACAAAGAAATTCAAGATCGGACCTTCAATGATCAAATCCTCTCCGGAAATAGTTACAATACATGTAAGTGAATCTCCTGATGAATAATCGACGGGATCTTGAATTAAAAGAATTGGCGAATAGGTACCTGCCAAATTGTAGGTATGAATTGGATTTGATAGTTCAGAAGAATATCCATCCCCAAATAACCAAAAATATTCATCAACATTATTTTCTTCAATTATTTCGAAGATGACTTCAAGCGGTGGACAACCATTATTTGGTGAAAATGAAAAAGTAGCCCAAGGACCGGGAACAAAAACAAGTGAATCTGAATATTGAGTTGTAGTGCAACCATTGCTATCAGTAACAGAGAAATTCACATTATAATATCCCGGAAAATCATAAACATGAGACATATTTAAAGCATCTTCCGGAGTATTTACACTATTAGACTCACCATCACCATAATCGATAGCAAAAGATGTAATGGATTCATTGCTAAAAATCCCGAAATCACAATAGATAGGAGGGCAGGTAGCATCGTCAAAGAGAAAGCTATAGTTAAAACTTTGCAAGGACATATGAATGTAAAAACTATCAATTCTGGTACAACCCGTCCCATCTGTAATGGAAACGTAATTAATAAAATCTTCATCTTGATAATCATCGATAATGATTAATGGGTTGATTGCAGTAGATGTCATTCCATTTCCAAATTCCCATAAAAAGCTAACCGGCGGAAATTCACTAAAAAAATCGTTCGCAATGATGTATTCTGTATTATAACAAAGGAAATCGGGAATTGAATAATCAAATTCAATCTCATGTGGACTAAGTTCGAGAGTAGTGCTATCAAAACATCCAAAGCCGTCAGTAACAATTTGAGTGAGAAAATACGGTTCTGCTAGTTCAATGTAAATTGAAGGGTTTTCTTCTAAAAAATAAACACTATCGTTATTGCTTAAAATGTATTCAAAACTGGTGATTATTGTGTCCATCTCTATGGAGGTATTTTGCACTTCCAAAATACTTGGAGGACAAATAAACTGACTCTCAATTGAAAAAGAAGCAATAGGAGAAGGATGGATTTGGTTCCATTGGAAAGCCGTGTCGGGACATCCGAAATTATTTATAGTTGAGGTTTGTATTAAAAAAGATCCTGTCTCATTATAAGTATGGGTAATTATTGGATCGGTAATACCCTGAGTATATCCAATAAAACCATCCCCAAAATCCCAGGTATATAAAAAAGGACTTTCGACAGGAACCATATAGTTACTATAATTTAAATAATCACAACCGTCGATCGCTTCATTAAAAAAGGTAATATGAAAATTATCTATGAATACTTGATCTATTGCTTCGGTTTCACAGCCTGTTATCGTATCTCTGGCATTTAATATGACATAGTGAGTGCCAGGTTCAAAAAATTCATATTCTCCCGGATTTTCGACCACAGTGGAGTCAAGGTAGCTATCAGAAAAAGCCCATTGATAGACGGTGTTTTCAGTAGAGATACTCGTATTACTAATATTGGATATATACGGAGCTTCTTCTTTGCAAAAGAAATCAGGACTCAGGTTGATGAGCGCTTTTGGACCCAAAACATTAATCGTTACTTCTTGTTGGATAGTATCTTTACATCCATTGTTTTCTGTTACGAGTGTTATGTAATGTAAACTGTCAACTTCGTATAAAATAAGATATTCAGATGGCCCTCCATGGGTAGAAATACCTTCTAAATTCCAGATATATTCATCTACAATTGAAGGATCACCAGTGTAAGTAAAAAGAATAGAATCTTCGATACAAATAGTTGCTTCTTCATAAGTAAAAGAGGGATTTGTTTTGATTCCTACCTGAATTATAAAATCTTTAGTAGCAATACATCCATCGTTGGTAGTAATCGTTAAACTCACCGGATAGTCACCAGCATTATCAAAGGTGCGAGAAGAATTAGCAGAATAACCATAAATACCATTTCCCCAATCCCAAAAATAGTTGCTAATACCACTTGGATCGGTCGTTTGGTCTGAACCAAAAGCTGTTTCTCCTACACATAGTTTATCTGGAAGAATAATTGCACTAACACTAAGGGTATCTAATGATATAAAATCTTCAACTTCTAAATAGGAAACACATCCATTTTCAAATTGGACCACAAGATTTAAATTGTATCCACTTTCATGAACATTCATGTTTTCTCCAAAGAAAATAATGGGGTCAAGTTCATCTCCTGAAGCGAAAGGGCCGTCGTTAATATGAGTGACGGACCAGTTAAAAGATTCAACATTAGCATTGTTGATTGCAATGGGCACTGAGGTTGGGAGAGAGCAGGTAAAAGAGATGTCTAAGCTATATGAAATATCTTCTCCCTCAATAACTTGAATAATTGAAGAGTAAGTTACTTCACATTCTCCATCTATAGAAGCTGTAAGCGTTACTGTGTAATTTCCTGATTCTGAATATAAGTGTTGAGGAGTTTCTAAACTTGAGTTATTAGCGAAACCACTCCCTGGATCACCAAAATCCCATAAAAAAGTATTCATGGCATCACTCGATGTATTTATAAAAGAAGTTGCAAATGGTAAGCAAGGTGATTCGACTTCAAAGTCAGCACTAAATTCTTGAATGGTAATGGTTTGATAAAACGATTGACTACAACCAAGATCATTTGAAAGATTGAGTACAATGTTATAGACACCATAATTTGAATAATTAACCGCTGGTGGATTTTCTAGAGTTGAAGTACTTGAATTTCCAAAACTCCAATTATAGCTGAGACTTCCGGTTCCCGTAGAAAGATTGTTAATGCTTACTATGGTAGGTAATTCGCATGAATTCTGGTTTGTTACGCTAAAGTTAGGATAAACCCCATCTGTTGCAGTGATGTAATTTTCGATGCTAAAGATGCCATTGCATCCATTTTCATCTGTAACAATAAGTGATACATCATAAATTCCCGGTGTATCGTAAATATGAGTTGGATATTGTTGAGTAGATGAACCGGCATCTCCAAAATCCCAATTCCATTGAATAATGGCACCATCGGTTGAATTGCTCAGATCGGTAAATGTAACCGGAAAAGCACCACAGCCGAGAAGTACATCAGCAATAAAATTGGGTTGTGGATCTTCAAATACCGTAATTAAATTTGATGAGCTATAAGTAATCGTTCCCGAGCTAGTAGTAGCAATGAGTGTAACCGTATATGAACCCGGAGAAATATAGGGGATGGAAGGGTTTAATAATATAGGATCTACTACAGGGTCTCCGTTTAATGTAGTTGAATTCCCAAAGTTCCATGATAAATTGGTAGGATTTCCTCCAGCGGTATATGTGAAATTTACTATGAGAGGAGAACATCCGGAACTTATGCTGACGCTAAATCCTTCCTGAGAACTACTATACAGTGAACTGAGACTACAGAGTAGAATTAGGAACGATTTCAATATCCTATAAGTAAATTTCAATAAAGGTTATTTATTACTGTGTAAGGTAAGAATAATCAAGGACTTAGGTTTATTATAATAAATTTTTTAATGAACGAGAACGCTAAGTTGTGGAAAAGTGCTTCGCTTTAGTTATTAATTAGTGCTATTTATAATCCACTTTGTCGATATATTAAAATATTTTTGCCATCAAACAAAACAAAGAAATGAAGTTTTTTATAGATACAGCAAATCTGGCACAGATTAAAGAAGCACAAGATCTTGGAATATTAGATGGAGTAACAACCAATCCATCTCTGATGGCTAAAGAAGGGATTACAGGAAAGGAAAATATCATAAAGCATTATCTTGCTATATGTAATATTGTAGACGGTCCGGTAAGTGCAGAAGTGATTGCTACCGATTTTGCCGGTATGGTAAAAGAAGGAGAAGAACTGGCAAAACTTCATAAGAATATTGTCGTTAAAGTTCCAATGATCAAAGAAGGGATCAAAGCGATCTCTTATTTTTCTAAAAAAGGAATTAAAACAAACTGTACTTTGGTTTTTTCTGCCGGACAAGCTTTATTGGCTGCCAAAGCAGGAGCGACTTATGTTTCTCCATTTTTAGGAAGACTGGATGATATTAGCAGCGATGGAATGCGTTTGATCGAGGATATCCGAGTTATTTACGATAATTATATGTATGAAACTCAAATTCTTGCCGCTTCTATCCGACATACAATGCATATTTTAAAATGTGCTGAGATCGGAGCGGATGTGATGACAGGACCATTAAGTTCTATCAATGGTTTGTTTAATCATCCATTGACCGATAGCGGTTTAAAACAATTTCTTGCTGATTATCAAAAAGGGAACTAAGGCATTATAAAATTTAGTAATTTTAAATCCTATGCTGAGCATGGGATTTTTTTTTGCTAAAACATTAACTACAGATTTGTGCTACTAAAAATATACCCTCAAAATCCGGATCAAAAAAAGATCGATCAGGCTTTGAAAATTTTAAGAAGTGGAGGGACACTTATTTATCCGACCGACTCATTGTATAGTTTAGGTTGTGATCTTTTAAATCATAAAGCGGTACAAAGAGTAGCAGCAATAAAAGGGGTTAAAGCCGAAAAGAATCACTTTACATTGATCTTTAAGGATCTGAGTACTCTCTCTGATTATACTCTTCCTTTTGACACCTGGGTTTATAAATTAATGAAAAGAGCATTGCCGGGCCCCTTTACCTTTATTTTAAAGGCCAATACTAATGTTCCTAAAATTTTTAAATCAAAGAAGAAAACGATAGGTATCAGGGTTCCGGATAATCCTATTCCAAGATTGCTTGTTGAACAGTTAGGTAACCCCATTATTTCAACATCGATAAAAGATGATGATGAGGTAATTGAGTATACCACCGATCCTGAATTGATCTATGAAAAGTATGAATCTAAAGTAGATGCGGTTATCGATGGGGGTTATATGAATAATGTGGCAACCACCATAGTCGATTGTACAGGCGATGAAGCGATAATTATCCGACAGGGAATTGGAGACTTGAATCAATTTTTGTAGATAAAAGCCAAATTTGAATCCTCATTTATATTTAATTTCAACAAAAATCAAATACTATGAAATTGAGCTTCTTTGTTTTTCTTATACTCATTCTTCCTAATTCTTTAAAAAGTCAGGACAAAGAATTAACAAAGAGTCAAAAAAAGGAAATCAAGGAAAAAGAAAAGGAGGATGAATTAGCAAGAATCTATAAATTGATCGAATCGAGAGAGTTTATAGTGGAAGTGGATCAAATTATATTAGATGACGGCGGAATAGCGAATGTAAATTCTACGACCAATTATTTTAGTGTTGATAGCACAAAAACAACCATTCAAATCACTTATAATTTTCCTCTGGGTCAAGTTAATAATCCGGCTGGAACAACCTATTATGGCGATAAAAACGGAATTTCTTTAGAAGCTAACATAGATAAATATGATATAAAAGAACGAAAACAGGGAAAGCCGATAACTTTATCGGGAAGTTTCAATTCTTTCAGAGGTCATTCCACCTTTAGTTTATCCGTTAATAGTTCAGGTATTGCCACAGTTACTATTCGGAATCAAAATGGAAATCAAACTGTTTTTCAAGGTAAAATAAATAATTTTGCTGATACTAAAGTCTTCATATATAGATAATTATTTAATTAACTAACATTTAAAAAAATGAGAAAATTTCTAATGTTTAGTTTCATCTTTCTTTTTCCGGTACTTGTTCATTCTCAGGAAGTAAAAGAATCAAAAAGTGAAAAAAAAGAGCGGAAACAAAAAGAGAGTGATGAGCAATTACAAGCATTATACAAGGTGATCGAATCAAAACAATTTGTTGTTGAAGCAAGTCAGGTATATGGTAATGCAGGAGATGTATTTAATGTGATGCCATCTGTTAATTTTTTCGCAATCGATAGCTCTTATTCTACTATTCAGTTGTCTTTTGTTGGAATAGTAGGTTGGAATGGAGTAGGTGGAGTTACTGTTGATGGAAGAATAGATCGCTTTGATCTGAATGATTTTGTTAGTGGAAAACCACTGGCTTTGAATGGAAGTATCAATCAAAGAATTGGGGGAAATACTCAGTTTACAATGTATGTTTATAGCTCCGGAATGGCTAACGTAACTGTTACCGGAAATTGGGGGAGTAGCATTACTTTTCAAGGAAGATTGTTTACTTTAGCGGACTCAAAAGTTTATAAAGGAATAAAAACTAATTAAATTAAAAATTATGATTAAAAAATTTATTTGGGGAGCAATTTTATCGCTTCCAATAATAATGTATAGCTGTTACCCTAAAGGAGCGGAAACCGTTAGCGATACTAATTTGGTTTTTACAGCTTACGATGATGAATTTGACTTTGCAACAGACAGATCATATTACTTATATGATACCGTAATTTATATTGATTCTTCTGCTACAAGAAGTGCAACGATCGATAATGCGATCAAGAATAGTATAATCAGCAATTTTAATAGTCTTGGTTATACAAGAAAAATGTCTATTGATGATCCTAATGAAGTAAACATTGTGGTGATGGCCGCATTGATAAAAAACAGCATACAAGGGATAAGCTATTACCCCGGTTATGGTGGTTGGTATGGTGGTTATTGGGGAGGCTGGGGCTATGGCGGTTATTATCCCGGTTATTACCCTATTCCTTATTCTTATGATATCGGAACCGTTTTTATTGATGCCTTTGATTCGCAAAATTTAGATCCGGGTGATGCTATTTTGCCGCCAATAGTTTGGTCAGCAGCAATGAATGGGCTTCTAAGTTCAAGTACTTTAAGCAATACTAGCAGAATTCAAACAGTAATTAATCAGGCATTTGCACAATCGCCTTATTTATAAAATCTTAAAAATAGAATAATGAAAAAGTTAATATTTACTACCCTACTGTTTTTAAGTTCATTTGGCTTAATGGCGCAAGATGGGATTTTTGCAATGACCTACAATATGGCTTTGCCAACAGGTTCAATGGCTGATTACAATAGCAATTACAGTTGGAGGGGATTTGGATTTGAAGGACGCGCTTTTGTTACAGATAACATCACTTTAGGAGGTTCATTTTCCTGGAATGTATTTTTTAAGGAAGAAATTAATAAATCCTATGTAAGTGATAATGTTACTGTTACCGGTAATTTCTATAAATACATAAATGCTTTCCCTATTAATTTCACAGCACATTATTATTTTAGTGATTATGATGCGCCGGTAAGATTTCATGCCGGATTAGGAGTAGGGACATCAAAAATTAACCAGGAAACCGATTTTGGTGTATGGGCAATAACACACGATTATTGGCACTTTAATGTTTCACCGGATATCGGGATCTTAATGCCTATGAATTATAAAACAAATCTTTTTATTAGCATGCGCTATAATTATGCGTTTAAAAATAAGGATATGGATTATGGTTATTTTGGATTTAATGTCGGTTTAGCTTGGTACTAAATTCAAATTATTTTTTAATAAATTTAAGGGCCGATTTTTTCGGCCCTTTTTTATGAAAAAAAAAATAATAATAACTGCCTCGTCAATTATCCTATTACTTCTTATAGGGTTTTTAAGTATTGATTATATCATCTCCGGAATTGTTGATTCTAAAGTGAAGGTGATTCAAAAAGAGTTAAAAGGTACTTTTGACTTTGAGTATTCCAGTTTAAAGGTTTCCTTTTTCAGGAAAAGGATCGATCTGAAAAAATTCAAATTAAAATCTGCATCAGATACTTCTTCAAATAAGAATAGTATTGAATTTAATTTGGAAAAATTAATACTCAAAATTGAAAATTTTGAAGATGTACTCTTTGAAGGAAAATTGCATTTTAAAGAAGTGATCCTTAAGCATCCAATGATAAATTATGGTTTAAGAGAAAAATTACCGAAAACAGAAGTGAATGAAGATTCTTTTAGTGAAGAAGAAGATGAAGAAGAAGACGCCGGAGAACAGCGAGCTACTGAAAAGCTCATTAATTTAATTCTTATCGATCAATTATCTGTAATCAATGGAGAGGCAGCTATTTTCTCAAAAAATAATATCGACAAAAAGTTACTTTATATAAAAGATCTTGGCGTTGAAAGTACCGCTATTTCTATTGACCTGAATGAAACTTCTTTAGATAGAATGTTTCAGGATGATGAATTTAAAGTTCGAATAAGAGATTTATATAGCGATGAGATTAAAGATCTTCATCTGGAAGTGAAAAAAATTGATTTCACTAAATCTTCAAATAGTATTGAGATTTCAGGCCTATATTTAAAAAACACTGAAAAAGCAAAAACATTTGTTTCAAAACAAAAATTCAGGGCGATCTGGATGGATATTATTGTTGATAAAATTAAATTAAACATAAGCCCCAGACAGATTTATAATAAAGGACTCGTTTATCTAAAGAAAATAGAGATTGATGGTGTGCATGCTGAATTATATAATGATGTTACATTAGCTTTAAAACCGGGTCACAAACCGATGCCTCCAAGTATCATCAGAGATATTTCGCTACCCTTTAAAATCGATAGTATCATTCTAAAGAATAGTGAGCTTAGCTATTTTCATAAAGACAAAGCTGATGCTCCCGGCTTGCTCCAATTTAAAGAACTCGAGGTTATTGTGACCAGAGCTACAAATATTGATTATCTGATCGAACAAAATTCAAGAATGAATATTGATATAAAAGCTAAGCCATGGGGAAAAGGCGACTTTGTTGGAAATATCTCACTAGATCTTGATAACCCAATGGATTATGTTTACGCAAGAGGGACATTAACAAATTTACCATTTAAAGAAGTTGAGAATATGACTAAACCATTATACGGAGTTGAAATAGCTTCGGGTAAAATTGATGTTTTGAAATATGACCTAACAATGAATGAAGATATCGGAAAAGGCTCCTTAAGATTAGATTATAAGGATCTAAAAATTGATATTAAAAAAGATAAAGAAAAGAAAGATAGCGAAACGGGTGAGCATAAAAGCAATAAATTCTTCAATTTCGTTGCAAATGAAGCGGTTATCACTTCGAATATGCCCGGTTTAAAAAATTATGAATCAGAAGGTTATGTTATTTTCGATCGAAATAAAAACAAGCCCATATTCGATCTTCTTTGGAATTGTATACAAGTAGGTATAATGGATGTGGTAGTTCCTAATGCTCTTTATAGCTCAAAATCTCACTATAAGAAAAACGAAAAAAAGGTAAAGAAAGAAGAAAAGAAAAAGAAGAAGTAGTAGTTAGACCGAAGATGGAATGACAGGAGACAGAAGATTCAATAGTCAGAAGGTACAGGAGCTAAGAAGGTATCAGTTGAAATATTTTACTTTAAAGATCCTTATTGGAAGAGTTTAAGTAAGTGTGTTATTTTATTTTAAACCTAATCTTTCTGGGTAAGTGGACTTTCAGTCATTCTTCATTAATGGTAGAATTGACAAACTTTCCTCCAGCACCTTCTGTCTTCTAATCTTCCCTGTTTTAGTCTTTTTTAAAAAACAAAGGTTTGTCTTCTTTGTTGTCTATTCTGTACCTCCTGACCTTCTGCACCTTCTGTTTTCTTTTTTTGCATCTTCCATAACATTTCACAAACGTATATAAACGTAAATACACGGATAGTATACAACTTAGACCTATGAATTTCTAAATATTTGTCGAAGAATTGTCTAACTAAATTATTTACAAATGAATTCGATGAAAAACAAAGTTCAGCTTATCGGAAATATCGGAGCTGATCCCGAAGTTAAAGAAGCGGGAAAAAGTAGCAGCATGGTTCGCTTGTCATTAGCAACCACAGAAACTTATCTGAATGCTAAAAAGGAAAAAGTTGAGGAAACCAATTGGCATAATTTGCTGCTTTGGGGAAATTTAGCGGCTAGCACCGAGAAGTTTCTCTCGAAAGGGGATACTATTGCTATTGAAGGTCGACTAAAGAACAACACGTTTACCGATAAGAACGGTGAGAAAAGGTATGCAAATGATATCGTTGTTCATGAATATCAACTTTTGCACAAAAAGCAAGCTGAGGCTGAAAAGGTTTCTTGATTGAAAACCTTTTAACCTGAAATAACCCGTTTTGCGGGTTATTTTTTGCATTTAAAATAACCTAATCTATTTTTTGTGCTTATTAACATTTTATGGTTATTTATTCCTGTTTGAATTATCCATATTCACACTTGTTTTTCTTTACATTGCTTATAAATAACTAAAAAATCAAATTATGAAAAATTTAATATTATTAGCTTCCGGGCTTATTTTTTCTATCGCTTTACAAGGACAAGGTCAAGCAGAAGTGCAAAGTTCTGTGAACAAAATGTTTATTGGTGGTGGTGCTGGATTTAATTCATCTACTGAAAAAGATAGTGAGGATAAATATTCGCAATGGAATTTCGGGCCTTCTTTTGTTTACATGCTGAATGATAAAGTAGGCTTGGGAATCAGTTTTATAGTAAATGGAAGCACTAGTAATTATTCAAACGATACATATGAAGCGGAGTATAAATCAAGCGGATGGATGGCAGAGCCTTTTGTCCGATATTATTTTGCAGGTATTGGAAAAGTTAAATTTTTTGGAGATGCTTTTATTAATTTTGGTGGAGGAAAAGACGAATTTTCAGATAATTTCACCAGTTCTGATGAATCAAAATATGGAAATTTTGGGATTGGAGTGAGACCCGGATTTCAATTTTGGTTTAATGATAATTGGTCAATGGCCTCAACAATAGGTAATTTAGGATATTCGTCACTAACAGATAATAAAGGTGATTCAGATGAAACTAAGACCAATAATTTTGGAGTAAATGTTGACTTCTCAACGGTTAATTTTTCTTTTTACTGGCATTTTTAGTTGTATTTTCTTTTTAAAAACCTTTATATATTCTACTAAATAGAGTATGTAAGGGTTTTTTTTATTTCTTGTCTTCATAAATAAAAAAAAGCATTTAGTTTCTTTTATATCTTCTTTTTATCATGTTTTAGCAAAGTCTATTAATTACCTTTGCATTCTAAAATATAAACATGTTTCAGTCGGTATCAGCAGAAGATGCAGTTAAAGTTATTAAGTCAAATGATCGTGTTTTTATTCATACAGCCGCCGCAGCACCTCAAGAATTGATCGATGCTTTGGCAGAGCGTGCACCCGAACTTCGAAATGTTGAAATTTGTCATTTACATACCGAAGGGAGAGCTCCATATGCCAACCCAAATCTTCGTGAAAGTTTTCATGTAAATTCTCTTTTTATCGGTCATAATGTTCGCCATACCCTAAAAGCCGGTAACGGATCCTATACACCGATCTTTCTAAGCGAGGTTCCGGAATTATTTCGAACCAAAGCCCTGCCTATTGATGTGGCATTGATTCAGGTCTCCCCACCGGATAAACACGGTTATTGTTCACTTGGGATTTCAGTGGAGGCAACTTTAGCTGCCGTTGAGTCAGCTAAACATGTGATCGCCAAAGTAAATCCCCAAATGCCTAGGACGCATGGCGACGGTATTATTCATATTTCTCGTCTCAATACTTTTGTATATATCGATTCCCCAATTCATGAACATGTTCTTCCTGAACCCGGAGAAGTGGAAGAAAAAATTGGTTATCATATCGCTTCATTGATCGAAGACGGAAGTACACTGCAAATGGGAATAGGAGGGATTCCTAATGCAGTACTAAAAAACTTATCAAACCATAAAGCTCTAGGACTTCATACCGAAATGTTTTCGGACGGGATCATTGACCTCGTTGAAAAAGGAGTGATCACCGGAGAAAAAAAGAAAATAAATCGGGGACGGATCTTAAGCGGTTTTGCCATGGGTTCAAGAAGACTCTACGATTTTATCGATGATAATCCCTTTATTGAAATGAGAGATATCTCTTTTGTAAATGATATTGCTATCGTTCGCCAGAACCCAAAGGTAGTCGCCATTAATTCAGCTATCGAAGTAGATCTAAGCGGACAAGTTTGTGCCGATTCTATCGGTTCACAATTATATAGCGGAGTTGGTGGTCAAATGGATTTCATCAGAGGAGCTTCTCTATCTAAAGGAGGAAAACCGATTATCGCACTGCGTTCAATAACCAGCAAAGGAATAAGCAGAATTGTGCCTTTTCTTAAGCCCGGTGCCGGTGTGGTTACTACCAGAGCCAATGTACATTATGTCGTTACCGAAAATGGAGTGGCATATCTTCATGGAAAAACCATTAAACAACGTGTTCAGGCATTGATCAATATTTCGCATCCAATGCATCAGGAACGAATGTTAAAAGAGTATCATGATGTTATAAGTGGTTTATAATCACTAATTTTGCAGCATGAACGAACTAAGGCCGATTTCCGACTGGCTTCCAACAACCGTAAAGGAGGCAGAAGCACGTGGGTGGAGTGATCTGGATGTCATTATTTTTTCCGGAGATGCTTATGTAGACCATCCTTCTTTTGGATCCTCTGTGATTGGTCGTATTATTGAAAGTGAAGGATTAAAAGTGGCCATCGTTCCTCAACCCAACTGGCAGGACAATCTTAAAGACTTTAAGAAATTTGGAAAACCCAATCTTTTCTTTGCGGTATCGGCCGGAACCATGGATTCCATGGTCAATCATTATACCGCTTCAAAAAGACGCCGTTCAACAGATGCCTATACTCCGGATGGTGTAGCCGGATTCAGACCCGATTACGCTACGGTTGTTTATACTCAGATCTTAAAGGAAATGTATCCGGATGTGCCGGTGCTGATTGGCGGAATTGAAGCTTCTTTGCGTCGTGTAACCCACTACGATTACTGGTCGGATGAATTAAAACCTACGATGTTAAAATGGAGTGGCGCGGATATGCTCGTTTACGGAATGGGTGAACAACCACTACGTGAAATTCTTCGCTTAATGAAGAGGGGAGTGCCTTTCGATAGTTTAAAAACGATCCCTCAAACTTCATTTGCTATTCCTGAAGATAGCCCATTGCCTAAGAATAAAAATTGGGAAGATGTTGCTTTGTATTCTCATGAAGTGTGTCTGCGGAACTCAAAAAAGTATGCCTCCAATTTTAAAATAATTGAAACGGAGTCGAATAAGACTTTTGCAAGACGGATAACACAGGGATTTGGCGATGAGATCATTGTGATCAATCCTCCTTACCGAACCATGACGGAAAAGGAAATGGATTCGACTTTCGATCTTCCATATACCCGTTTGCCTCATCCTAAATATAAAAAGAGAGGTCCCATACCGGCTTTCGAAATGATCAAGTTCTCGATCAATACTCATCGAGGATGTTTTGGAGGCTGTTCTTTCTGTACGATCAGTGCGCATCAAGGGAAATTTATTGCATCACGTTCTGAAGAATCCATATTAAAAGAAGTGGATGCCGTTACGAATATGCCTGATTTTAAAGGATATATAAGTGATGTCGCGGGTCCGTCTGCGAATATGTACAAGATGAAAGGAAAGATCCAGTCTATTTGCGATAAATGTCAGGCTCCTTCATGTATCGATCCTGTGGTGTGTTCGAATTTGGATACCAGTCATCAATCTATGATCGATCTCTATAAAAAGATCGATGAAAATCCGAAAGTGAAAAAAGCCTTTGTGAGCAGTGGAATCCGTTATGATCTCTTAGTAAAGGATTTTAATAAGAATATGGATAAGAGTGGTGAGGAATACATGGAGCAAGTGATGAAGAATCATGTTTCCGGAAGGCTGAAAGTAGCTCCGGAGCACACTTCTGATAAGACTTTAAAGTTAATGCGTAAACCCTCTTTTCGATTTTTCCATTCTTTTAAAGATCAGTTCGATAAGATCAATGAGAAGTTGCAATTAAAACTACAATTGATCCCTTATTTTATCTCAAGTCATCCGGGAAGTGAACTGGATGATATGGCAAATATGGCTGCTGAAACCAAAGACATGGGTTTCCAATTAGAACAGGTTCAAGGGTTCACGCCAACTCCTATGACCGTTGCAACGGTGATCTACTATTCAGGATACCATCCTTATACAGGAAAGAAAACCTATACTGCGCGGACTAAAAAAGAGCGTGAAGATCAGCATCGATTCTTCTTTTGGTATAAGAAAGAGAATAAAGACTGGATCCGAAATACCCTTTCTGCAAGGGGAAGAGAGGATCTGGCGAAGAAATTACTTAGTTAGAATAAGTCTATAAAGCTGTATCACAGAGTTTCACGAAGTTTTCTAGAAGGTTCCCAAAGAGTATATATGCAA
>Ga0316188_10000606_pt1 | contig 15766 bp, 11 predicted proteins | sample Phiworburrow1_MG_FD_204933 | JGI IMG/M metagenome (GOLD analysis project Ga0316188, IMG submission 204933) | Coastal sediment microbial communities from Maine, United States - Phippsburg worm burrow 1 | ecosystem: Environmental > Aquatic > Marine > Coastal > Sediment | place: USA: Maine...
TAAGCCTAAAAAGAAAGTTTCGTTTCTATCTAGCGAGCCCATTTTTTTGACCCACCGAATTCTTTGATCAATTGTTTTAATCCAGGTTGGATTATTCTTTGTTTTAACCCATAAACCCTTATTGAAATTAAGACATATATTGAATTTTAATCTTTTGAATTCTTGAAGGATGAACATATCATCTCCGGAATGAATTTTTTTATTATTGTTAAAAGGGTTTGCTTCTTCAAATTTACTTTTCTTATAGAGTAAGTTAGCTCCGCTGCCTAAAAGCACCCTTTTCCTCCAATTATAAAATCCCATATTTATCCCAAGAATACTTAATGAATCATAATATTGGAATTTAGATACTATACTATTTCCGGCTTGTGAATAAACAGGTAAGATAAATAAGTCCGAAGGTTTTGCATTGATCAAATAATTGCAAGAGTTAAGCCACCTGCTATCAAAAATACAATCCGCATCACTACTTAAAATCCAATCATATTTTGCAAGGCTTATTCCTGTCTCAATAGCCGATTTTTTCCCTTCCCCACTATTATTGATCAGATGAAAATTATTTATGGCAGCAAATGCATCAATAACATCTATAAAATTGTCATTTGAATGATCATTAATAAATAAGACCTCAAAATAATCTTTGTCGTAATCCAGCCCAAGAAGGCTTAAAATGGTTTCATTAAGCTGATCTGCTTCATTTCTAAATGGAATGATGATACTTATCTTATTCTTCGTTTTCGCATCACTTTTGTCGATAGGAGCGATTACAATATTAGAGGCAATTTTATTTAATAAAAAAGAATAATGAATTACAATTAATATAAGAATGATACTTAAAAGGATCATAAGGGAATTTCTCTAACTTTTTTATAAAGAAAATAATTTCCTGCTATTGCAGGTACTAAGAGATTAATAAACCATAATAACAAAGTGGCGCAAACAATGAGTAAAGAATTAAATACAATTCCTGAAAACACCCAAACTGCCACGGATTCTTTAATCCCCAATTCTCCCCAAAAAGTAGATGGAACAAGTGATGTCAATAAATAAAATAATCCCAGTTTACTTAACACCAAGGCATAATCCAAATTCAATCCTAAAAGACGAAATAGTAGATAAAACTGAGTAGTGAAAATCAGATAGCGAAGAAAACTAAAAAGAATCAATTTAATCCTGATTGTTGTTGAGGGAGGGTTATCAAAATTCAATTTATTTTTCACAAATTTAAATAAGCTCACTTTGCCGCTAAGGAAAAGGAGCAAAAGGGCACCGGCTATTATGAAATAAAACAAACTAATTAATACAAACAGACTTTGAGATTCAACCAATTTAGAACCTAATTGAAGCCATGCGATCCAACCCATAATTATTGTCAATAACCATTGACTAAAACTTCCATAAAATGAGGAGATCATTCCTTTTTTTCTATGCTCATTAGGCAAATGGCTTACTCTCCCGATAAAATCTCCAATTCTATTCGGCGTAAAAAGCGCAGTACTGATTTCTGATAAAACAGATAAAAACGATTCTTTCAATGAAAGTCTGTGATAATCTTTTGTCAATAATTGCCATTTCTTAGACTCTAGCAACCAGTTGATCAGCATTAGAATAAAAATTGGAAAGAAGATTGAAAGTCTGATTAAGGACCATTTTTGCTGAAGTAAAAAGTCAAATGAAAAATGTAAATTTTTATTTAATGCTAAATCATAAATAATGTAGGCCAATATTAGGATTGGAAAAAACCGTAATGATTTCTTTAAGTTACTTTTCTTAATGATGCTTTGCATTCCTTACATTTGGGAACGACAAATATACATTTTAGTGGAGGAAAAAATCATTTTGGGAGTAGATCCGGGAACCATCGTTATGGGTTATGGGATAATAATGGTTAAGGGTAATAAAATGGAATTGCTTACAATGGGAATTATTCATTTGGTAAAATATGATAATCATAGTAAAAAGTTGAAAGTGATTTTTGAGAGAATGCTTCAGTTAATCGATCAATATCACCCGGATGAAATGGCTCTGGAGGCGCCTTTTTACGGTAAAAATGTTCAATCTATGCTGAAATTAGGAAGGGCACAAGGTGTCGCCATGGCTGCCGGATTATATCGTGATATTCCTATCAGTGAATACCTTCCTAAAAAGATAAAACAATCCATCACCGGAAATGGTAATGCAAGTAAAGAACAAGTAGCAGCAATGTTAAAAAGCTTATTGAATTTACAAGAATTACCTAAATACTTAGATGCCACAGACGGGTTAGCAGCCGCTGTTTGCCATAATTTTCAGGGTGGTAGTAGCGGAGAAGGTAAAAATTATACAGGATGGAAAGCTTTCATTAATCAAAATCCGGGAAGAAAAAAACCTTAGGCATTTTTGATCAACTCCGCAATTTCTTTCATTTCGACGTCAGTGAATTCTTTCTTTGGGTTAGAGAAATTCATATCTTTTTCTCTATTGATTGGAATAAGATGGACATGGGCATGAGGAACCTCGAGTCCAAGTACTGCTATTCCAATTCTATTACACTTTATTACCTTCTTTAATTTAAGTGCAACATCATAAGAAAAAGCCATCAGATCGGTATAATCGTTTTTTTTAAGATCAAAAATATAGTCAACCTCCAGCTTTGGGATTACCAGAACATGTCCTCGTTGTAATGGAAAGATATCTAAAAAAGCTAAAAAGCGATCATTTTCAGCAACTTTATAGGCTGGTATCTCTCCTGCTACAATTTTACTAAAAATACTGCTCATTTATCTTGAAATTCCTAATACTTCAAATTGAACGATCCCATTTGGTGTTTCAACATCCGCTATATCTCCAATTTCTTTACCAACAAGGCCCTTTCCGATAGGTGATTCGATCGATATTTTACCTAGTTTAATATCTGCTTCATTTTCTGCCACAAGTGTATATTCAAAATCTTTTTTAAGTTTAAGATGTTTAATTTTAACCTTTGAAAGAATATATACTTTTGAAGTGTCTATTTGAGATTCGTCAATAAGCCTACCGTTAGCAATAAGATCTTCTAGTTTTGCAATACGGGCTTCAAGAAGCCCTTGAGCCTCCTTCGCGGCATCATACTCAGCATTTTCAGATAAATCACCTTTATCTCTTGCTTCAGCGATTTGCTGAGAAATTTTAGGTCTTTCAACAGTTTGTAACTGCTTAATCTCATTTCTTAATTTATCCAGTCCTTCTTGGGTATAGTATGAAATATTCGCCATAATATTTGATCTTAGATACAATAAATAAGTAGGAGAACCCGAAAGTTCTCCTGCTGTTTATGAAGTACAAATGTAATAAAAATCGTTCGTATTAAAAGCCGAATCGCAAAGCAAATTGGTGAAAACCATTATATGGATTTGTAAATCGGTATCCATAGTCCAATCCTAAAACTGATCCTGCTTTACCAATAGGAATATTAACAGTTAACCCGGCTGCAGGCCCTGTATATACAGTGTTTCTAACAGCAGAATCAGTAATTCCATTTTCATACAAATAACCAAAGCTTAAGTGAACTAAATCCTTAAATCCAAATCCAACTCCAAAATTGAATTGATCTTTTGTAAAAGAATTAGCCAGATAAGTAAAATTAAGATCAAGTATGCTGGTTTCAGATAAATATAGATCATAGGTAACTCCCAGCCCCATTTGTGCAGGCATTTCAAAACCTTCAGATCGACTTTGCAAAGTAGAAACATTTGTGGCATTTTGCTGAGTGGCTTGAACATCAAGTCCATCACCTTTAAATTTTAACTGACCACCAACATTTCTTAAAGTAATTCCAAATTTTATATTTTCTCTGTCTCCGGTAACATAATTAATACCGGCATCAAAGGCGATTGCGCTTGCAGAAACATTTGCGATTGATTCACTCACCATTTTAAGAGTTATTCCACCATATATACTATTAGAAAATTCTTTAGCATAACTTAAGCCTAAACTTAAAAAACCAGGTGAAAAGGTACCTGCTCCCCCTTCCGGTAATTCAGTAGTTGTGACTTCTATATCGCCATAGCTTACTTGGGTTACACTTAAACCCAATGTACTGCTTGACTCACCAAGTCGCAATGCTAAACCCAAACTATTTACATAGATCCCTGAATTTCCCATATAGAGAATGTTACCAAGCCCCACTTCTATCCCGTCTGTAAATGCAAGTCCTGCCACATTAAAGGTCATCGCTTCCATTCCTCGAACATTGGCCAAATTAGATCCGGCTAAAGCACCTGTGCGCGCCCAGGGTAAAATTAATAGTTGAGGTACACCTGCTGATCCAGCACGATTGTTATTACCTGCCCAAAGGGGTCCAGTCACTAACATGACAAGAACTCCTACTATAAGTTTTTTCATTTTTGGAGTAAAAAATATGCTCATAGTACTTTTTTTTCTTTTAAAATTGGGTCTTTGAGGCATATTGCCTCAAAGACAAATTCTTTTTCGTTAATATTAAAAGTTCTCTAAATCTGGAGGTCTCATTACACAGAAGAACTTAACTATTTTTTCACCTAATGATCCGGCATCAATATGAATTACATACACACCACCAGCCACTGGAACACCGTCTTGATTTTGCAAGTCCCAATCCTGATAAGTTAGCGGATTATCTTTTTGTATCTGTCTAACCATTGTACCCCCCATATTAAAGAAGCTAATAGTACAAGACTGAGGTAAATTAATCAGTTTAACCCGTGTATCCAATCGCCCTGTTTCATAAGAAGAATAGGCATAATAAGGGTTTGGAACCATTCTTATCTCTTTAAGGAAATCTTCGGCTTGAGCCGTCACATTCGTTTCAGTTCCAAAACCATTTGTGGTAAATCGATATAGAGGAGACCAATCATTTATAGAATATTGCGTGCTATCCAGGAAGCTAATCATATCCTTTGGATTAAATGGCTGAGGTTGATCAGCTACTGTTGCATAGGTCATATAGGGTCGACCCACTCTAATTCTAACTGTAGTTTCTGTAGGGATCAAACCATCTTCCAGTGATAAAAGACTTTGACCTGCACTTAGAATTGGAATATTACACCACGTAGCCGCGTTAAATATTCTTCTTCGTCTTGCAGTCGATTCCTCAATATTTTCATTAAAGAATTCTCCTTCATCATAGCTTGGCATCAACTTATCTTTTTTGCTTACATCCGGTTCTTCAGAACGTAAATTTTTGAAAACATAAATGTAATGCTGCCCACCAATAATTGGTTGACCAAAAGTAGTCGCTATTCTATCACTCGGATTCCACAGCATGTCATTCCCATTATCTCCAATCAAATACGAATCCTCTGCAAATGCCATATTTAATCTTTCTCCGGTTGAAACATCGATCGCATATCCAGGGAAATAACTAAACCCAATTGGTTGAGTTCCGCCATTTGTGGCTTCATCAGTATCTGTATTTCCATCACGATCAAGAGATGCATGTTGTCTTAAAAATTTCTCTTCTGCACCACCTTCAGCTAATGCCGGTTGAGCTTGAGATTCTAAAACTCCACAACGTGTCCATTTAGATTTATCACTTGTGAAAACAATATCAACGCTATTCAATTCACTCAATTGAGCTTTTTGAATATAGTTTCTCATTGCATCTCCGCCCGGTGAATATAAAGTGTCATTTTGAACCATGGTAAATGGTGCCCAGGTCCCACCAAGAACCTTTTCGTATTGCTGATCATCATCCTGTCCTATATAATCAGAAGGAAATCCACCACCTTCGATAAATGTAGTTCCACTACGTATCCAATTGGCTACGGTAGCGCCTTCCTGATCTGCCACTCCTTCTAACCATGTTAAAGAAGAATCATCAAATTCCATTTCTGCATAAATGAAATCAGTAAATCCGTATTCTCTTTCACTTGCTCCTTTAAAGTTAGTTGGAAATATATATTGATCAACATTAACTGCAATACCATAATCAGGAATCAATTGTTCATTGTGAAAGTTAAGTTCTCTTTCTGCCCAAATAGTATCACCTACTGCTTCATCAATTAAAAACCAGGCTGAATTGTCTTCAGAAAAGTTATCAAGTGACAATCCTCTGTTTTCAATTCCAAAAATGAAATCGGTATTTTTTACCAATAAAGGATCCACCACATAAATTTGTAAAGGACCAGAACCTGTTTTATAATCCAATTCATTGGCTTTATAAGGTTCCGCAGACATGATCTCATCGATGGTCTTTTGCTCTAACATTACAACATTATCAATTCCTCCGGTTCCTTTCCCTTCGATTCGAGTAACTTGAAAATTATCTCCAAAAGAACTATTGGATATAGTACCTCCATTTTCAGGATTAGCCTTGTGAGGAATTCCACTTACAAGAAGTAAAGATCCACTTGGTGATTTTCTAGATTCAAGATATGATCTTGTTTGTCCCTCTCCGGTTGCAGGTTCATACGCGAAATAATTATTATACGCATATGCCAAAACAAGATAATAATAGGTTTTATAATTGATCAATTCCACTCCATTTTGAGCAAAAGCATCTCTGTTGATCTCAAAAGCATGAGAAATACCATCATTCTGTCCGTTAACCATTTGAGTTGGTATTGCATAACCCACAACATCATCAAAAACCCAGTTAATAATTTGAGTAACATCATTTTCGATATCCACTTGAAATATTAAACGTGCCTTATCAGGGTCATTTACATCTTCAGCAGTAACTTCTTGATCTGATACTTGATAGATTTTATATCCTTCGAATTTATATCTCTGGTCTTCTTCCGGAACCGGAATTAAGTTACCTTCTCCATCATCAATAAAATCAGGAATTCCCGGATCTTTTTTATCATACTTCTCATTATAATTACTTGATAAAGTATTTCCATTTGTTAAATAAAGGATCAACTTTTTATCTAATTCAGTAATTTTCATATCAGGTTGATCAGGTCCTTCAACCAACAAGAAACAATTGTCAAACAATTTTTGAGCTTTATCGTCAGCTGCTTGAACAACAGCCACAGATGCTTTAGCACCTCCTGCGGAAGTTCTACCATAAACTGCACCTACGGTAATATTATTTACATTACCCGGTTCAAGGGTGAACGGTCCGGCAGATTGAATAAACCTTCTATCTCCTACCGCATTACTTTCTGTTTCTTCTGACCAAGGTGTTTGAACCAAACCACTGGTACCCCAACCTATTGGGTCACTTTCGTCAGGAAACATATATTTAGCCGGCACAGCACTAGCGTTTCCAGGATCATAACCGGTTCCACCATAAGTCATTGCTGTTCCATCTTTCCAAATACCTTTCAAATAATTGTAATAATCGCTCGCAATAGATGGGTCTCTGGTGGCTGCAGGTCCTGTGCTGTTATTGTGATAAAGAAAAGCTCTCATCCCATATCTTTCATTATCAATTACATCATCACCATATCCAATTCCAATTCCTTTATAAGGAATCCCATCTCCATTTACCGCAGCTTGATAATCATCAATCAATGGATTATCCATATTGTCAGCATCTTGAAAAGGCCCTTCGAAAAAATCAACACCGATAGCAGGTGGATTAATCCCGTACCCCGGTCCTGATGTAGATGAACCATCTTCCGGATCTCCATTATAAGCATAACCTAATCCCCTTTGAACATCACAACCAACGAAATCATCCGCAGGATCTCCCAAATCACAATCAACCCATTGTCCAAAATAAGTTTCTTGCAAAGTCAAAGAACCCTGATTGATCACAACATAATTATAAAAGGTCATTGAATTTATTTCATCCGAAGTAGCAAAGGCAAAAGCTTGGGCTCTTATTTCCATACCAATTGGCTCTCCTGAAGATTCGGTATGAACATTTCCTTTATCATTAAAGATCCAAAAAAGATTTTCATCTCCAAATAATGGAACCGGATCTTCCCTGAATTTATTTCTACAATCCGTATTTCCGGCAAGATTATAATCAGGATAATCTCCTTCGGTTGGGGTATAAATCCCATCTCCATTTTGATCGAAGAAAGGACCTAAAATTGCATCCTGACCTTGAGATATATTCCCATTTCCGGGCCAGTTAATAAAAGTTTGAGGAATTACATAGCCATTCTCAAACGGAGGATCATTATCATTTTCAGCATCTCCATCATTAATTCTTTGCCACCATAATGAATGGAGCTGAGCTTCTTGTCTTGTTGTTCTCCAAAAACGGTCGAAATCGGCACATACTGAAGGTTCAATAGAAGCAGATCCATCATTTGTTAAAGGTCCCGGCCAGAAATCATTTCCTACTTGACGAAATCGAACTGCAGCTAACTTCAGGTTATTTGCAGGATCATAACCTCCCATCCATAATGAACCGGCGAAAAGCACACTGTTCTCTCCTTCTTTCGGAACAAAATACCAAGGTGCTCCTTGGGCTCTATCTTCCCACATATTTCCACCTGTTTCAATTAGAAATCGTACATTATTTAATGACAATTCCGCTCTTGAAGACGAAGGGGCACAATCTGCCGCAAGGTCCTTATTTAAATTCGGATCTTTTTTCTTATCACTTTCACTTTCTCGTGCTACTCCATTTACAGAATAAAGAATTCCCGTTAATAGTAGAATATAAGTAATGGCTCTCCTCATAATTCAGTTTTATTTCTATGCTAATAAATTTTAATTAAAAATCAAATCGAACACCCAATCGTATCGTTCTTGGAAAAGCATAATTGAAGGGTGTTTTCATATTCATTGTATAATAATTTTTATATGACTCAGTTGATAGTTGATTATCCGCATCCTGAATACCTCTTTCACTTGCTAAATACCCATCATCTTCAGGATCTCCGGTATAACGATAAACGTTTACAATATTCATCGTGTTCAATAAGTTTCCAAACCATAAATAAGCATTAAGATTTCCCATTTTATTATCCCCATTTTCTTTTCTTCCTAACACAATTGGAAAACTTTTATCAATTTGAAGATCTACCCGGAAAGTTGTCGGTAATCTAGAACCATTTATGGATCCATTTAATCTGTTTCCTCCATTACCTTCATATAAACTCGAAACACGTTTAGAATCAGAATAAGGTGTTCCTGTACCAAAATCACCAATTAAATTCACACCAAAATCGGCGAGAATTTGCGAAGAACCGATCATTGGTCCATTATAATCTACCCCTCTTGAATATCGGAAATCAAAGGTAAGCACAACTCTATGTCTACGATCAAAATTTAAAGGGCTTGTTGTTTTTAAATTAGGTTGTCCCGCATTAATTAATGCAAGTGCTGTTTGAGCATTTGATCCCGTTCCTTCAGCAAACTGTAAGGTATAAGAAGCAGTTAATCTTACATTACCAGTTCTTCTTAAGTCATAGGTTAATGAAAGTCCTTTTACTGTACCAAAATCGATGTTATCAAAAGCACGGTAAGTAACCGGATATGCTTGAACATAAGATCTAATTTGTATTTGGTCTTCCATCTGACGATAGAAAGCAGCTATTTTTAAGGATGAAGTTTTAGAAACTACTTGTTGGAAACCTAACTCATAATCAACTGTTTTAGAAGATTTAAGATTTGGGTTATTTAAAAGACGGCTCCCTGCAATATCTCGAAGGTATAAGTAATCAACGGGATTAAGAATATTACTTCCTGTTGGACGTTGCGTTAAGATATCATAATGTGCAAAGAATAAAGCAACATCAGAGATCGGGAATGAGAAAGCGATTCGAGGCATTACATTTACCTGTGGTTTGAAATCTTCGAAAGCAGTTGAAATATTTTTTTGATCATCATCTCCATTAACAAGGTAAGGATTGATATTACCACCAACAGTCAATACACTAGGATCCTGAATTGGTGCTCCTAAATTATCAAACCAATCGTCTCCATCTCGATACCCTACTACCCTGGAAGGATCATTAATATTATCTACATAAACAACATAGTCGCTACCAATATTTTCAGGATGTGAAACATCAACGCCTCCTATTTCTGAAATATCCCCTGCTTTATAGGTCTGTCCTAGTACATAAGGATCAATTAATACCCCTTGATTTGCATCATATCGATCTACACGAACTCCAACATTAAATATAATGTCGTTAAAGGCAAATTTGTCCATGATATAACCAGCAACATAATTTGGACGGAAAGCACCGATATCACGAGTGAAATCACCATTATCATCAACTTGAGTGTAAAAATCAAGGAAATTTGGAGTAGTCTTCTGTTTTGTTCCGGTGAAGTCATACCCATAATAAGAGACGTAATTTTGACCTGAGTTTAATAATTCATCAGGACTAAATAAACCAAGGTTCAGTTGATCCGGTTCAAGGGCATCAACATCTATTATTTCGTTCCCATTTGGATCCATTCCAAGACTTGTCCGCAGATTCCTGTCAAAAGTAGATTGAGAGTTTAAATCAACTAATCTTGGATAAGTAATATAGGCGTAAGTTCCGTTCGGGAATGTAATTGTTGAATCACTATTATCAACATTTTGCAAATGTGAGTTAGCTTGTTGACGTGCTACTAACCAAAGATTAACCGGTCCTCTACCTGCAACATCACCAACAGCAAAATAACTTTCAGTTCGTTGTTCAAATTCTACTCCTAATTGGAAAGCATGACCCCCGATATCTCCGGAACCCATTGCGGATACTCTAAATTGTTGATTATCATAGGTTTGGTAATAATTACTTTGTGCACCCGGACTTTCCCACAAACCATAGATAGCTTGAGGATTCTGTCCATTTATCAAACCGTTCCCTTCCTGAATAGCACCTAAACTTGCAATCCTTTCGCTATTCTCTGAAAAGAAATTATAGTATTGACTCGTTATAGAAGCCAAATCTGTGTTCACATCACTCGCTTCAAAAGTAACTAAAGTATCTTCCCAACCGGCTCCAAGATAAGCCTGTCTAGTTGGATCAAATACATAATTATCTGCAGTATAGGTTGTGAATTTACCTACATAACCATAATCAAATAAATTATCCCCATGGGACTGATCTAAAATATTTCCATTCTCTTTTGTATAATCAACAAGGACTTGATAATAGGCGTTTCTTACCCCTCCGGATCCTTCACCATTTTTAAAACGCTGAACAAAACGAATATAAGTACGAAGTGTATTGTCGATCGATTGTGCATTATTCACTGAATTCGCCAATGAACGAGAATAGTTGAAATTATTATCCTTAGCCCAGTTGTATTGAACTCCTAATGAAACATCAAACAATTCGGTTGGTGAAATATCGATTTTTCCTGAAACATTTACCTGCTGTCCTAAATCATTTTGTCGAGTTGATACATTATGAAAAGAATCTGCATTTAAAAACTCTGCATTGTATTGAGCTGACTGCCCATTTTGAGAAATTCTTAATGGATTTGTAAGCAAAGATTCCCTTACATCATCATTCATTTTCATCAAGCCAAATGTAGGTCGGCTATCCAATTCACTTTGATAATTTGCAGCAGCAAAAAACCCTAGTATAGAACGGATTTTTTTACCCGTCGAATCCTTTTTAAAAACCAATGGTCCACTGATCGATCCTTCTAATAAGTTATATCCGAATTTATCAAGACCTACTGCATTTTCTCCGGATTTAAATCCAGAGCTTACTCCTTCAATACCTCCGTAGAACATACTTGCTGCTCCTTTTGTAGTAATATTAATAATACCTCCTGTAACATCACCATAACTAGCAGGTACTCCTCCTGTAATAACAGAAACTTCTTGAATCGCTGATTTAGGCAAATTGGTTGTACCAATAACTTTTACTCCATCAATATAATAGTAAGTATTCTCAGATCTACTTCCTCTAATACTCGTATTTCCATTAACATCGGTATCTACACCGGCGACAGTACTCGCTACTGCGGTGGCACTTCGTAATGGCATATTCGCAATGTCTTCACTCGAAACCGTTCCTCCACTTGAACCTCCATCCTTATCAATAAGAGGAACCGTATATGCAACAACATCAATCCCTATGAGCTCAATCCCTGCATTAACAGGAATATCCTGAAATGAAATTTTATCAGAATTTATTACAACCCCGGTAATAACCTTAGGATTATAACCAACAACTGACACATAAATATCATATTTATCAGGGGAAAGTGGCTTGATGGTATAATTCCCATCGAAATCAGTGGCCGTACCGGCTACCTGGCGGTCGCCAATTTTAGCGACAACAGCAGCAAATGGAATAGGTTCACCAGTTTCTGCATCAGTTACTTTTCCTTTTAAGGTACCGGAACCAGATTGGGCAATAGATGGTAGAGCAATCGCTAAAGCAATTACAATAGAGTAAAGCTTTTTCAACATAGATAAAAGTTTTAATTCAATTTCGCAACAAGAGCGGTAAATATAGAAAAATTTAATCCGATTTTAAAAGTTAAAATTAAAGCAAATTTAATTTTATCGGATAACCCTTTTTTCAATAATTCAACCTTCTAAACACAAACCTAAAATAATTTAAATAGTATTTAACATTTTTTATAAATAAATATTACCCTATTTTTTCAATTTTATACAATTCTAAATCTGAATAGCTAAACCACGACTTAATGAAAAATGGCCGTCTGTTTTTTTTCATTTTATCAGATTTTCTATGGTTTCTTTTCATTCTTCTGCTTGTCTTCTTTCCCTGTGCTTTATAATGGGCCTTTATCGTTTTTTTATCGGCCTTTTTAGCTTCCTTTTCCTTAATTCTGCGTTGCTTTGATACTTCTTTTTGTACTTTTTTACCGCTTTTAGGATGCTCCTGAGCTTCTATTTTATTTGTAAGAATAAACAGACACAAAAAGATGATCTTTAATATTAGTATCTTTGTTCGCATATTGTCAATAAAAATAGAATGAAAAAATTAATTATCGCTTTATTACTTGGGTTAATACTTATTCCCTTTTTTTCATGTAATAATAAAAACGTTGAAAGTCCTATCCCAAACATACCATTTGACATTACTTTAAATCTTAGTCTTCCATTATACACAGAACTTCTCCACCCTTTGTCGGGAATCGTTTTTGTGAATGGCGGTTCAAAAGGAATTGCCATTATACGTGTTAGTGAAGATCAATTCGCAATTTTCGATCGTCATTGCCCTTATAAAATGGAAGAAGGATGTGCTGTTGTTGAAGATCCTGATAATATTGCAGTATTAATTGATTCCGATTGTTGCTCCTCACGATTTAGTATGGTTAATAATGGCCTGCCTAACAATGGGCCGGCAATTACCGGACTAAAATCCTATAAGTATACATACAACGGAGCTGTATTAAGAATTTACAATTAGATATTTAACAAAAAAAACCTCCTAATGGAGGTTTTTTTTTGTTAAAATATGTTCAGATAACTTATAAGATATTAGTATCTGTACTCATTACTTTTGAAAGGTCCATTAACATTAACGCCAATATATTTCGCTTGCTCATCCGTTAATTTTTCAAGTACAGCACCTACTTTCTCAAGATGTAAACTGGCAACCTCTTCATCTAAATGCTTTGGAAGAACATATACCTTATTTTCATAATTGTCAGTTCTAAGCCATAATTCCAACTGCGCCAATGTTTGGTTCGTAAAGGAATTAGACATCACAAATGATGGATGACCTGTAGCACAACCAAGATTTACCAATCTCCCTTCAGCCAATATAATTACATCTTTACCATCGATAGTATATTTATCCACTTGAGGTTTGATCTCAATTTTTGTATTACCGTAATGACTATTGATCCAGGCCATGTCAATTTCATTGTCGAAATGACCAATATTACATACGATCGCTTTGTCCTTTAGACTTCTGAAATGACGTTCAGTAACGATGTTTTTATTTCCGGTAGCAGTAACGATAATATCAACTTCTTTAGCTGCATCATCCATTCGTTTTACTTCAAAACCTTCCATTGAAGCTTGAAGCGCACAAATAGGATCAATTTCAGTCACGATCACCCTCACTCCTGCATTCCTCAATGATTCGGCAGAACCTTTTCCAACATCACCAAATCCCGCAACAACTGCAATTTTTCCTGCTAACATAATATCTGTAGCTCTTCTAATTGCATCGACTAAAGACTCACGACAACCATATTTATTATCAAACTTAGATTTTGTTACAGAATCGTTTATATTGATTGCAGGCATGGGTAAAGTTCCTGCTTTTTCCCTATCCTTTAATCGCATCACACCGGTAGTTGTTTCTTCCGAGATCCCTTTTACATATTTAACTAATTCGGGATAGTTATCAAGAACCATGTTGGTCAAATCACCTCCGTCATCAAGGATCATATTTAATGGCTTTTTATCTTCTCCAAAATGTAAGGTCTGCTCAATACACCAATTAAATTCTTCTTCATTCATTCCTTTCCATGCAAATACAGGGACTCCTGTAGCAGCAATTGCGGCTGCAGCATGATCTTGAGTAGAAAATATATTACACGATGACCATTGTACATCAGCACCTAATTCGGTTAAAGTCTCAATCAAGACAGCTGTTTGGATTGTCATGTGTAAACAGCCTGCAATTCGAGCTCCTTTCAAAGGCTTACTAGCGCCGAATTTTTTTCTTAAAGCCATCAAGCCGGGCATTTCTGCTTCTGCTAATTCTATTTCCTTTCTTCCCCATTCTGCAAGAGATATATCCTTAACTTTGTAAGGTATTATCTTTGTTGTTTGATCACTCATTAATTTTATTTTTAAATTTTAGCCTGCAAATTTAATTAATTACTCTCTTTTAAACTAATTGCATTCAATATGCCTCTTTTATCAATTGATATATTCCCTGATTATCAACTTATAGTATGGGCGATGGATGAGTCTCTGATTGAATTGCAAGGATTAGTTCCTGAACCGGAATTTCATAAAATAGAAATGAATACCCGATTAGAAAAAAGGAAAATTGAAAAACTTGGCCAGTATTTATTGCTAAAAAATATGGGTATAGCGCATTCTGAAGTTTACTATGATAAAAATGGAAAACCATTGTTGAGCTCCGGCAAGCATATTTCATTTACTCACTCCGGTAATCTTTCAGCAATGTTATTAAGTAACACAAATTGCGGAATCGATCTTGAGATCCAAACCGATAAAATTCTCCGCATCGCTAAGAAATTCTTAAATGTGAAAGAAAAAGAAATGATGAAGGAAAAAGAGAATGTTTTCTGGGCTTGGAGTATCAAAGAGGTCGTTTTTAAATATTTTGGAGAACGAGTGTTGTTTAAAGATCATATTACTATTCTTGAGATAAATAAAGAATCAAAAAAAGCACTTGTTGAATATGATGGTTTTCATGGTAAAGGTATTTTTGAAATAAAAATAGATCGTATAAAAAATTATTACCTTGCCTTTACAAATTCCTTCACTTCTCAATGAAAAAGATCTTAACGCTAAATAAAAGTGATCGCAAAACCGCTTTATTGATTGACCCTGATTGGGCATGCGATAGAGAATGGTTAATAGAAATATTGGAGGAATTAAAAGACACCTGCTTTGATGCGATCTTATTAGGAGGGAGCTTAGTTTCAGACCCAAATGCAATTTCAGATCTCATTTTAGAAATAAAAAGCAAAAGCAAATTACCTGTTTATCTATTCCCCGGGCATGCGATTCAGGTAAGCAAAGAAGCAGATGGCATTCTATTTATTTCACTTATTTCCGGAAGAAATCCGGAATTCCTGATCGGTCAGCATGTTGTAAGCGCCCCATTGATCAAATCATATGGATTAAATGTTTTTCCCGTTGGTTACATGATCATCGGCGATTCGAAAACATCGGCTCATTATATGAGTCAGACACAAGCGATTCCTTTTACAAAAACCG
>Ga0316188_10000607_pt1 | contig 15760 bp, 14 predicted proteins | sample Phiworburrow1_MG_FD_204933 | JGI IMG/M metagenome (GOLD analysis project Ga0316188, IMG submission 204933) | Coastal sediment microbial communities from Maine, United States - Phippsburg worm burrow 1 | ecosystem: Environmental > Aquatic > Marine > Coastal > Sediment | place: USA: Maine...
TACGGGATCGACAACACGTTCCTTTCACGAGCGATCGACGAAGGTCTCTTCACCGCCCACACCGCGTCCGAAATCGCGACGGTCCCCACCGACCTCCGGGTCGATGGCGACATCGTGACACCGATCGACTTCGGCGACGTGTGCATCAACTACGACATCGCCGACCTCTCGACGCGCGGCATCGCCCCTCCCTCGGATCTCGCCGACCTCACCGATGACGCCTACCGCGACCTCCTCGTGGTTCAGGACCCTGCAACGTCGTCCCCCGGCCTCGCCTTCCTTCTCGCCACCATCGCGGCATATCCGGAGGATGCCGGCTATTCGTGGAGCGAGTACTGGACGGACCTCTTCGCCAATGGAGTTTCCGTGGCCCCTGACTGGTCGGATGCATATTCGAACCAGTTCACCCTTGCAGGAGGAACCCGCCCGCTGGTGGTTTCCTACGCCTCGTCACCGCCAGCGGAAGTCTTCTTCGGCGACCTCGCAGAGGCACCAACTGCAGTGATGACGGACGGCTGCTACCGACAGGTCGAGTACGCAGGGGTGCTCACCGGAACGGAACGGGGAGAGGCCGCGGGCCTGCTCGTGGACTTCCTGCTGTCCCGCGAGGTCCAGGAGGACGTTCCCCTCACCATGTTCGTCTTCCCCGCAAACACGACTGCCGCCCTTCCTGACGTCTTCGTCGCCCACACGACGCTTCCGCCGCAGCCGTCGTCGATCGACGCCCAGACAATCGAAGCCAACCGAGAGCGATGGATACAGGAGTGGACGGCAATCGCCCGATCACAGTGAGCCGACCGTTCGGAAGGTTCGGTACGGCGCTCGTCATCGCCGTACCGCTGCTGTTCCTCGGCTACTTCTTCGCCTATCCGCTCGTCGCAATCCTCCTGCGGGGACTCACCACGCCCGAGGGCTTGAACCTCGGCATCTTCGGGGACATCCTCGGCGACCGCACGCTTCGGGGGGTGGCGGCCTTCACGGTGTGGCAGGCAGCACTCTCGACCGTCCTGACGCTCGCGATCGGTCTTCCCACGGCATGGGTGTTCGCCCGGTTCACCTTTCCTGGGAAGCGCCTTCTGTCAGCAGCGACGTTGGTTCCCTTCGTCCTCCCGACACTCGTCGTCGCCACCGCGTTCCTCAATCTCCTCGGACCACAGGGCCTGTTCGGAATCGACCTCACGGGAACGCTCTGGATCATCCTCCTCGCCCACGTGTTCTACAACTTTGCGGTCGTGGTGAGGGGGGTCGGTTCCTTCTGGGCAACGATCGACCCCCACCTCGAGGATGCAGCGAGGACACTCGGCGCATCACCATGGCGCGCGTTCCGCACCGTGACACTCCCCGTCCTGGTCCCCGCCATCGCCTCGACGAGCGCACTCGTATTCCTCTTCTCCTTCACATCCTTCGGCGTGGTCCTCCTCCTCGGTGACCTCTCGCACTCGACAATCGAGGTCGAGATATGGCGCCAGACAACATCGTTCCTCCGTCTCGATATCGCATCCGCCCTGGCTGTGCTGCAGATCGTCGGCATCGGAATAGTCCTCGCCTTCTACGGGCGATTCGAACGTCGCGTCCGCTCCGCGTTCCGATACCTGCAGCCCACGCCGCGACGACCACGCACGCGAGGAGAACGAGTCGCGGTACCGACCATCCTCACGGGCGCGTTCGTCTATCTCGGGGTCCCCCTCGCCATACTCGTGGCTCGGTCCTTCGCTCAACCCTCCGGAGGATTCGGATGGGAGAACTACGCCAACCTCGTTGATCTCCCTGACCGCTTCGCTGCTTTCATCAGCCCGTCGAGTGCCATTGCCAACTCCCTGAAGTTCGCATCTGTCGCTGTGATCATCGCCCTTGTCATCGGTCTGCTGGCGGCGACCGCGCTGACGTACTCATCGCGCGTCGTCAGTAGGACCTTCGATGTCTTCGTCATGCTGCCCCTCGGTGCATCGGCCGTCACGATCGGTTTCGGGTTCCTGATCGCCCTCGACCGGCCTGTCGATCTCCGAACGTCACTCATCCTCATTCCCATCGCCCACGCCCTCGTCGGAATCCCATTCGTTGTGCGATCGGTGAATCCTGCACTCGGTGGCGTCCAGAACGAGCTCCGGGAGGCAGCCTCCACGCTCGGGGCGAGCCCACTGCGGACGTTCCTCACGATCGACGCACGGATCGTGACGAGAAGTGTGTTCGTCGGCGCCGCCTTCGCCTTTGCGATTTCCATGGGCGAATTCGGCGCGACCACGTTCATCGCGAGACCTGCGTCACCGACGATCCCGATCGCCATCTTCCGGTACCTCGGAAGACCGGGCGCTGCCCCGTTCGGGGCCGCCATCGCAATGAGTGTGATCCTCATGCTCGTGACAGGGGCGGCCATCCTCGCCATCGATACCCTCGGCTCCCGGTCGGACTCTCGATGATGGGCGCAACGCTGTCACACGTGAGCGTGAGCTATGGCAGCGAGACGGCTGTCGATGACGTGACACTCGACATCACAAGCGGCGAACGGTTCGCCATCATGGGCCCATCCGGTGCAGGGAAGTCGACCCTTCTTCGGGCCATCGCTGGACTCGAGCCGCTCGCCTCGGGCAGCATCAGCGTTGCCGGACGCGTCATCAGCGATCTTCCGACCCACCAGCGTTCCGTGGGCCTCATGTTCCAGGACTACGCGCTGTTCCCGCACATGACGGTCGGGCACAACGTTGCGTACGGTCTGCGAATGGCCGGCGTTCCGCCCGCTGATCGCACACGGATCGTCGGTGAACTGCTTCACACCATCGACCTCGATGGCTACGCCGACCGACCCGTCGCAACACTGTCCGGTGGTGAGCGACAGCGTGTCGCCCTCGCACGCACGCTCGCACCGCAACCGTCGCTGGTGATGCTCGACGAACCACTCGGTTCCGTCGATCAACTCCTCAAGGATGACCTCATCATCCAGATGCGTGACATCCTCGGCATCGTCGGTGCCACATCCATCTACGTGACCCACGATCGCACCGAGGCTGAGTCATTCGCTGACCGCATCGCCATCATGCGATCCGGTCTCCTCGTGAGGGTGGGTACGCCAGCGGACGTGTGGGATGATCCTCGCACTGTCTTCGTCGCACGATTCATGGGTCACAGGTCCATTGTCGACGGCGGCCGCATCGGAGCCGAACCTGGCCCCACGCTGATCCACACCGATGCCATCACCATCGGACATGACGGCAGCATTCCGGGTGTGGTGCGATCGTCGAGCTTTCGCGACGGTGCATATCGATCTGACATCGACCTTGCCGGTGGGATCGTCGAGGTGTCGACCCGCCATGCCCTCGAGGTGGGCAGTCCCATCGGACTCAGCATCGACCCTGCAGGGGTACGCCCGCTATTGGTCGACGAGGTCTGAGGTCCGCACCACGCGACCGAAATCCGAGGCGAGGTTCAGCGACGTGTACCGAGCCACTTCGCGAGCCCGATAGACCTTCTTCGTCGGGGTGACGAGATCGAACGTGTGCGTCGCGTCCTCCACGAAGATCAGGTCGTACCCGAGATCCGAAGCTTCCCTGGCCGTCGTCTCGCAACACATATTGGTCTGGATGCCGCAAATCGCCACACCGGCGATCCCGTGGCTCGACAGCCATGCGTGGAGATCCGGATCGCCATGGAACGCCGAATGCACGCTCTTGGTGAGCAACAGATCTGGTGTGCCGGTGATGACGTCCTTGAACTCGTTGCCCTTCGACCCCGTCGCGAGTGGCGAGGAGGGCGTCCGCGAATTGTGCTTCACGAACACAACCGGCCAGTCCTGCTCCCGCCACGCCGTGATGAGATGGAAGATGTTCATCTCGCAGTCCGGGTTGTTCCGAGGTCCCCAATACGTCGCGTCGTCGAAGCCCTTCTGGACGTCGATGACGATCAGCGCCGTACTCCCGTTCCAATCTCCCACAGTCACCCCCGAGCGGATATGTCGGCCCACCTGGCGCCGCTGGCTGCGACGAGACGATCCAGCGCGACGGGATACACCGTGTCGGGTGTGCCGCCTGCGGACCAGACCCAACGGTAGCGGGCGAGTGTGGCGTCCGCTATGACCTCCAGGTGTGTTGCATGTCCCATCGCCGGTGTACCGCCTGCAACGAATCCGGTGACTTCCCGAACCCTGTCGAGGGGGGCTGGCCGAGCGACCTCACCGCCGAAGACGCCTGCCAACTTCGTCACATCGACCCGATGGTCGCCGGAGCAAATGACGAGGACCGGGTGGTCATCGACCAGGAATACGAGGCTTTTGGCTATCGCACCAAGGTCACAGCCAACGGCATTCGCTGCATCTCGGGACGTCTTCGTCCCCTCGGGATATCGAACCATTGCGGCGGCCACACCCAGCTGCGCCGCCCGTTCGACGACCAGCTCCGAGCTCGCAGGCAACTCGCTGCCCGTTCGGTGCACACCCGACTCGGTGGCCAACCAATCGACCCGCTCGTCATGGGCCTCCCTAGGAAGTACATCGACGACGAGAGCGTCGACCGTCACCCCGACACGCACGACACCGACCGGCAGCGCTGCAAGGAGCCGGTCATACATGCCTGCCCCATGCCCGATCCGGTTCCCGCGGCCGTCGAACACCATTCCTGGTACGAGCACGACATCGACGTCGTCGAAGGGCACAGGGACGCTGCTCCGATCGGGCTCGAGGAACCCGAATCGATGTCGCACGAGGTCCGCACCGTTGTGATCGTGCAGAGTGAGCAGGTTGCCCTCCTCCGTGCGCGGCACGAGGATGCGGCATCTGGACAGGTCGTGCACGTTCGATAGGTCGATCTCCTGCGGCATGGCGAGGTAGGAGGCAACCACGCCGTGGATCGGAGGCCACGCCGACAACGCAGCAGCCACACCTGCAGACAGGGAAGCCGTGTCAACCGTGGATGCCCAACGGCGCCACTCTGCTTTCGCTGCTTCGGCTGTCGGGCGCTGCGCACTCATGGGTCCGCACCCTAGATGCTGGCTCGATTGCGGGTCGCCCGGCCGCTGTCGCAACTCGATGTCACGGCGTACCATCGTTCCATGGATGCGAGGGACGATCACGACAAGGTCCGTCCGATCCCCTTGGGCGACGCCGACGTCGGGGTCGGTGACACCGCGTTCGTCGAAGATGCGGACGGAGAATCCCCGATGCGGCCGTGGCTCCCGCTGTCCATTGCCCTCGTCGCCCTGATCATCGTCGTGGGTTCCGTTGCCGCATTCGGTGCGCTCAGGTTCGACGACCCGCCACCGAGCGACGAGGCTGCATTCACCTCGGATGGCGCAGGTGAGGATGGTTCCACGACCACGGCGCCAGCATTGAACCCGCGCCTCGATGAACTTCTTCCAGGGACGACAGATCGATTGACCCTGATCGCACAAAACGAGGACGGCCTCTGGGCGCTGCTCTGGGACCCATCGTTCCGCGAACCCAAACCCCTACAACTCGACGTCGCGTTCGATGAGGCCATCAACACCGCAGTAGCTTCCTTCGACAGTGGGGGCCGATTCCTCGCCGTCATGACCTGCATCGAGGGTGCCACCGTCCCGTGCGAGCTGTTCGTTGGTTCCCCGACGAACGTCGGACCGGAACCCGATGTGCGCGACACGACAAGTTTCCTATGGCATTCATCCGAGGTCGGGCGCATCGCGTGGCTGGATGGTGAATCGCCGAACGCAACCACGTTGGCCACAGGCTCAGTGAACCCGCTGTCGGGACGCATCGAGGATGTCGACCAACGATTCCCCGTCAGCGAGCGTGCGGCCCTCGTTCGCTGGGACACCGAGGGATTCGTCCTCGCAACGCCGGAAGGCACACTCGTGTTGACCGGCGACGGGGAGCCCGTTTGGACACACGGAGGAACGGCGATCACCGCCACGGACATGGTCGTCGGCATCGTCGAGAACGATGGCACGTGGACCCTCCTCGATCGGACGTTCGGGAAGGCGATCGAATCCCCTGCCCTGGGATCGATCGATGACAGCGTCGTCTTCATCGCGACGTCTGATGCCGCCAATCTCATCGGAAGGCTCGCTCACGGGAGGGCCTCAGGATCCGGGTCCGACATGTCCCTCACCATCACTGGCGGAAGCCTCAGGGCACCCAGGATCCTCACGATTCCCCAGCGATTCGGTCCCTTGGGATTCACAGCAGACGCCGAGTACTTCCTCCTGACCACGGCGGACCTCGGCGACATCGGTTTCGTCGATTGGCGCATCGGCGCCACGCGTGTCGCTGCGTTGCCTCCTGGATACTCGGTCATCGCCCTCGACCTCGGCTGATCCTCCACCAGATCGCGACTCCCCGCGACGACCCTAGATGTGGCGGCGCAACTCCCCCGCAAGGTCACCACGCCTCGCAACGCTGATCGACGTCAGGCCCAGCCAGGTGGCAAAACGATGGAGTTCAGCCGCCAATTCGGTGGCCACATGAAGCGCATCCTGGCCAGCCTCGATGAACGCTGAACGCACCATGAGTGTCCCCGACTTCCTGTCTGCTTTGAGGTCGACGCGGGCGACGAACGCACCGTCGAGCATGAACGGAAGGACGTAGTACCCATGGACGCGCTTGTCCTCCGGCACGTATATCTCGATCCGATACCGAAAGTCGAAGAGCCGCTCGGTTCGTTCCCGATACCAGAGCATCGGGTCGAACGGACTCAGAAGCGTCGCTCCACTGATGGCGCGGGGTCGAGTGGCGTCAGGGTCCGCGTAGACCGGCCCCCTCCAGCCAGGAACCGATACGCGCTCGATGTCGCCGTCGTCTGCCATCTGCTCGAGCACGGGTCGTGCTGTGGGGAGGTGCAGCCTGAAGTAGTCAGCGATGTCGTGGGTCGTGCCGATTCCGAAGTGCCGGGTCGCCTCGGCGAGAAGGGCGCGATACGCAGCCTCCTTCGGTAGAGGATCCGCATCGAGGTGAACCTCCGGGATCATGCGCGCAGGGAGGTCGTACAGACGCATGAAATTCCCCGTCCGCAGCGCTGCAACCTTGCCTTCGGCGAAGAGCACCTCCAAAGCGACCTTCCCAGGGCCATAGCCCCACCACGCCTCATTGCGATGACTCGGAGCATCCAGGTCGCTCACGGTCAATGGTCCACTCACCGCCACCTGCTCGAGGACTCCCTCGAGCAGTCCCGGATGCGCATCGATCAGTGCCTGCGCCCGCCGCCAGGGTCGCATCTCATCCATCTTCCATCGCCACAGGTGATACCGATCCGCCGGCAGGACTGCCGCCTCATGGGCCCAATACTCGAAGTGTTCACCGGGGTCGTTGAGGAACCGATCGAGCTTTCCTGCGTCGTACGGGCCGAGGCGTGAATAGAACGGCATGTAGTGCGTCCGCACACAGACGTTCACCGAGTCGAGCTGAACGAGACCGATCTGGCCCATGACCCTTCGAAAATGCCTGACGTCGACCCGGCCCTCAGGGCGTGGCGCATTGAACCCTTGCGCTCCAAGGGCCATCCGGCGCGCGGCATCGATCGTCACAGTCCTCATGTTCCACCCATTGTCGCCGATTGGCTGAAGCCCCGCTGATCGATCGCGGGGTTGTCGTCTACGCTACCGCCATGGCTCGATTCGATGGCGGTAGCGTGGTCGCCGGTGCTCGCACGTTCGTGCTGGTGCCCCTCTTCTTCGTGTACACGATGGTGCTTGCCATCGTCGTGATGGTGGTCGGGGCGGTTCGTCCAGGGTCTGGGTTGTTCAATTCCATCCTCGACCACTGGGCCTCCATTTTCCTCCGGATACCTCCGGCGCGCTGGACGGTCGAAGGTCTCGAACACATCGATCCGGCGGAGCGATATGTCGTGGCGTCGAACCATCTCTCGATGTTCGACGTCCCCCTGCTGTTCAGGGTTTTGCCTTTCCCTGGGCGCTTCCTCGCAAAGAAGGAGCTCTTCAGGCTTCCGCTGATCGGGAGGGCGATGACCATGGTCGGCATCATCGAGATCGATCGAGACGCAGGAGGTGGCTCTTCCCGCCAGGCCATCAACCGCGGTGTCACGATCGCAGCCGAACGCGGCTATTCCCTGTTGGTCTTCCCTGAGGGAACCCGCAGCAAGGATGCAACACTGCTCCCCTTCAAGAAGGGCGCCTTTCGCATCGCCATCGACACGGGACTTCCCCTGTTGCCGGTAGTCATCGAGGGAACGAACCGCATCTCTCGACCGCATTCGAAGATCTATCGCCCCGGCTCGATCTCGGTTCGCGTGCTGCCCCCCATCGCCACGAGCGACATGACCAACCGGGACGACCTGAGCCGTCTCGCGAGCGAGGTCGAAATGTCGATCAACGACACCTACGCCTCCATGCGAGCGGCCGCAGTCGGCTGAACGACAGCTGGCCATCAGTCGTATACCCCGAGGAGATAGGTCGATCCGTCCTTCACCTCGCACAGGTAGGCGCCTGTCGATGTGACGACCTGGTAGCGATCGGCCGTTCCCTCTCCATCCCACCATCGGCCGACATGTCGCCAGGGACCCGCCCATGACAGAACGGGTACCCAGCGGGATCGGAGCCGCACCTGGTCAGGGACTCCCTCGACGAAGGTGACCTCGAACGGGACCCTCACCGGTGGGACGAGCGCCGGCGCAGGTCCAGGGATCCTTCCGGGCCACGGAGCGGAAGCGTCACGCTCGGGGGCGCGCTGATCCTCCCCCCATCGGCTCCACAGCACCTGGTGCGCCGGATCCCGTCCTCCCTGGCCCGTCGACATCAGGAGACTCTCGGGCCCAGCGATGGCTTGGACCTCCATGAGGGCACGCTGTGTCTCCTCGAAGGTCTTGGCATCCTCCTCGAGGGCCATCTGGCGTCCCGATCCCGAGAGATCTGCCGGTTCGAGCGACAGCGACACCAGACCGCCGCGGATGCCAGCAGACACACCATCGATCCACGTTCTGAGCTGCCACCGAACACGCTCCGCCAACGATCGATCATCAAACGGATCCGCACTCCTCCATGCTCGGGTTCGCACGGTTCCGTCCGCCGCTTCCGCGGTCACGATCACCCGATGCGGGGCAACCCCGTGCCGTGCCAGACCCCCAATCAGGCGCTGGGCGAGGTTCCTTGCGATGAACGCCGCCTGCTCCATGTCGTCGATGGGGGGATCGAAGTCGGAATGCACCCTCGGGTCCTCGGGAATATCACGTGTGTCGACCTCCCGATCGACACCGAGAGCCACCCTGTGGGCGTCGAGACCTGCGCGGCCGAATCGCAACACCAGGGCATCACGGGGCAATTCGGCAAGCGCGCCCAGCGTGGTGATACCGAGCCACCGGAATGTCGCTGCCAGGTCCTCCCGTCCGATGGCTGCAATATCGAGGGCACCGAGGAAGCGGTCATCGTCCTCAACAATGTGGATCCGATGAAGGTCTGACGTCATCCGCGCTGCCTGCTGGGAAGCAAAAGGGCCAAGGCCCACACCGATCCGATGATCGGTTCCGAATGCCTCCAACTCCTTGTCGACCCTTTCGATCAGAGGACGTTCACCGCCGTAGTACTTCACAGCACCCGACATGGGAACAAGCATGGTTCCCGGATGAAGAATCTCCACCCTGGGAACGATCTCCTCGATCCGCTCGACCAAGGGGTCGAACCGCGTCATCTCGACCGGAAGGTCCTGGGTGATGGTTCGCACCGAGGGACACACACCCTCGGCGGATCGCCTCCGCATCCCAACCTCGATGCCAGCCTCCGCGGCCAGCCCATTCACCGCAACGACACGCCCGTCTGCCGCGATGGCCTGGGCAGGCTCATCAGGCGAGACGTCGGGTCGCCGCAATGCCCAGGTGGGGTACCACACGCAAATCGTTCGTTCCATCGTCCTCGACCTCGATCGTTCGATGTATGCCTTTTGCCCACTTCCCCGATGCTTCGAGGACCGTGCGTCTCCTCAACAACTGGCCATGTCCGGCATCCGTGCCTTCCCATGACACCTCCTTTGCCTCCAAGCGGAGATGGGCGATGCCAGCAGGCAGGGCACCGGTCACCGGTCGCAACACGAGAGGTGTTCGGTGGGACCTTGCCTTCGCCACCAGGGTTCGCAGCATCGCCTCACGGACGCCATTCGGGATCTCGGCATAGACCCCCCTGACGCCCGACAACAGGGTGGCGACCACCCTTCCCCAGGTGACCACATCACCGCTCCTCACCACCACGAGACGATCGGCCTCGACACCCAGCTCCCACGCTGCCGTCGGGTTCATCCATCCGCGTACATCCAGATAGGCAATGGGACCCGACACGGCATAGGGAACGATGAGGGACAGACCGACCCTTGTGAGGCCGGTGCCGGGAAGACCAGACAGTCCTGCGACCTGACCCGGCCCGAGGCTCAGGGCCTCTGGCTCCACGAGGAAGCGGGGCGGAAGGCCAACGGTGACCTCGTCCTCTCGCTGTAGGTTCACGACCACCGTCGATCCCTTCGTCCTCACCAGCGAGGGTCCTCTGCCGGGAGATCATCGTAATCGAACATATGTTCGATTGCAAGAAAGGGGGAAAGGAGCGAACCGATCAGTCGATGAGAGCCACGGCGTCGCTCACAGCCGCTGCAACGGCGTGTGGATTGTCCTCCTGGAGGAAGTGCCCTGCGCCTTCGATCGTACGATGTGGAACACCGACCGCGCCGGGAATGACGCTCTGAAATACCCTGTCCGTACCCGCCGTGATCGGATCGGAGTCACTGAACGCGGTGAGGAACGGCTTTGACCATGTCCGGAGGACCTCCCAGGCCCCGCGCTGGGCCGAGGCCTCGGGATCGTCATGGGTGATCGGAACGAGACTCGGGAAAATGCGCGCCCCGGCAAGGAAACGGGCATCGGGGAACGGGGCCCGATACGCATCCAGTGTTCGATCACCGAGCCCGGTGACCGTGCCACCGTCCACGATCCTGCCGACATCAAATGCCTCCGAGGTTCGCGAGAACTCCCGCCACCGCAGGAACGCATCAGGCATCTGTTGGTCGCCCGTCGGCAACCCGGTGTTGGACACCACCACCGCAGCGAATCGGTCAGGATCAGCCGCAATCAAGCGCAGCCCGATGAGACCTCCCCAATCCTGGGCGAACAACGTCAACCGGTCCGCATCAACCGCCTCCAACCAACGCTGCATCCACCCGACGTGACGAGCGTAGGTGTAGTCCGTCTGGGCCAGCGGTTTGTCTGACCGGCCGAAACCGACGAGATCCGGGGCAAGGACCCGGAACCCGGTATCCACGAGGATCGGGATCACACTGCGATACAGGTAGGACCACGACGGTTCGCCGTGCATCAGGAGCACCGTAGGACCTGAGCCCTCATCGACGTGATGGATGCGCAGCCTGCCGCCATCCCCATCGTCGACCTCGACGTACCGTGGGGCGAACGGGTATCCCTCCAGATCTTCGAACGCGCTGTCCGGTGTGCGCAGGACATCCATGGCGGCAACCCTACCGATGGCTGTGCTGCCAGACAGCGGCGGCGCAGCCCCGGACAGGGCGGTAGTCTCGCGAGTGAGACGTCGCGAAGGAAAAGGAGTGTCGAACGTGTCAGTAGCGAAGGTGATCGAGATCACATCTACTTCCCCAGGGTCCTTCGAGGATGCGATCCGCAAGGGCATCGCCAAAGCGCAGATGTCCATCGACGGGATCCGTGGGGCGTGGATTTCCGAGCACAAGGTGGAGCTCGCCGAAGATGGGACGATCAAGCACTTTCGCGTGGACATGAAGCTCACGTTCGTCCTCGAGTAACCCCAGCCTTCGTCCTTCGGCAACCCCGGGGGTCACTGGGCACCATGACAACCAAGAACCAACCGCATCTCGTGCCGGTCACCATCGAATCGGCGCTAGCTGAATCACCGGCGACGGCCCACATCGGTATCCACATCGGCGTCGATGAACCCCTCGATCACGCCATGCGACGGATCATGTTGTCAGAATTCGACGTCGCCATCAATGGTGTGACCCATGCCGACGACATCGACCTCGGCGTTCATGAGGCTCGCAAAGCACTGAAACGGATACGCGGGCTGCTTCGGCTGGTCCGCGATGAGATCGGCTACGAGGTATACCGCAACGAGAATGTCGTTCTTCGCGACATCGGGCGCATCCTCGCACCCGTGCGAGACAGCAATGTTCTCGTGCACACGTTCGGTGACATCAACGAAAGGTTCGGTTCGGCCCTCTCCCCCGCCGCCTCTGCCGATATCAACGCGTTCCTCCGTCTCAACCATCGGCGATTGCGAGCATCTGTTGTCGACGATCAGCAATGCATGGCTGATCTCGTCGTCAGCCTGAAGTCGTCCCGTTCGCGGTTTGTCGGACACGGCACACCGTCGCACCCGGATCAAGGTGCTGCCGTCCGCGACGAGTTCGCATCGATCGCCGGGGGACTCGCTCGCGTCCATCGACGCGGGCGCCGAGCCATGAGGCGTGCCGACGAGTACCGGGATACGGCGTCGCTCCACGAGTGGCGGAAGCGCGTGAAGTACCTGCGCTACCAGACCGAAAGCCTGACATCTCTATGGCCAGAGCTGATTGGGGCGTATGCGCACCGACTCGATGACCTCGGTGAAGTCCTCGGAGAGGAACATGATCTCGCGGTCCTTCGGTCCACTCTCGTCGAGCGGGCTTCGACCTTTCCCGAGGCGGCAATCGTCGTGAGCGCGCTCATCGACCACCTTCGGGTGCCCCTCCAGGAGCGTGCATTCACCCTGGGACGATCGATCTACACGGAACCGACCAATGCCTTCGTGAGCCGCATGGACTCGTACTGGATCACGGCGCGCCACACCGAGGGGTAGCTGCGGGCCCACCGTGACCAGGAGTGCCAACAACGAGAAGGGGACCCGCTTTCGCTGGTCCCCTTCTCGTTTTCGATCCTGATGGCCTAGATGCCGGAGTCGAACTCGTCCTCGAAGGACACGACCTTGCGGCCAGGCTTGTCCGCAGGCGCCTGGTCCCGGTTGCGATCGCCTCCGCGATCACGGTTCCGGTCCCGACCGCGATCACGGTTGCGGTCTCCGCCGCCGTCATTGCGGCGTCCGCCGTTGTCCGAGCGGTCCGATGAATCGGAGCGTGACTCTGAACGCGGTGCGTCCTCGTCATTGCCGCCACCGGACTCTGGCGCATTTGCCATGTCAAGGCTGACCTTGCCACGATCGTCGATCTCGCGAACGACGACCTCGACCTTGTCGCCGAGGGACAGAACGTCCTCGACCCTGTCGATGCGCTTGCCACCACCAATCTTCGAGATATGGAGCAGGCCGTCCCTCCCTGGGAGGATGTTGACGAATGCACCGAACTTGGTGATGTTCACGACCTCACCGTCGTACGTCTGGCCGATCTTCGCCTCCGGAGGGAACCCGATTGCGAGGATCCGCTCCTTCGCAAGATTGAGGGACGTCGTATCGGGAGCTCCAACGCGGACTGTGCCATCGTCATCGATCTCGATGGTTGCGCCTGTCTCTTCCTCGAGCTCCCTGATGGTCTTGCCCTTCGGGCCGATGACCTCACCGATCTTGTCCTTCGGGACCATGACCGCTTCGATCTTCGGAGCCGACGGGGCGAGCTCTTCACGAGGACCTGCAAGTGTGGCGGCCATCGTGTCGAGGATGAACAGCCGTGCATCCCTCGCCTGGTTCATCGCAGAGATCAGGACGTCGGCAGGAAGGCCTTCGATCTTGGTGTCCAACTGGAGCGCCGTGATCATGTCCCTGGTGCCTGCGACCTTGAAGTCCATGTCACCGAGATGGTCCTCGACCCCGAGGATGTCCGTCAGCGTGACGAACTTGCCGTCGTGGTGGATGAGACCCATGGCAATGCCGGCCACCGGTGCGTGGATCGGTACACCCGCGTCCATCAGTGAGAGCGATGATCCGCAGACCGACGCCATCGATGACGATCCGTTCGACATCAGCACCTCTGAAACCAGGCGGTATGCGTACGGGAAGTCCTCGGCCGGAGGGATCACAGGGAGCAATGCCTTCTCGGCGAGGGCTCCGTGACCGATCTCGCGGCGCTTCGGACCACGCATGAACCCTGCTTCGCCCGTGGCGTAGGGAGGCATGTTGTAGTGATGCATGTACCGCTTGGAGTCCTCAGGCGAGATGGTGTCGAGCATCTGCTCCATCTTGAGCATGCCGAGCGTGGTGACGTTGAGCACCTGGGTCTCGCCACGCTGGAACAAGCCCGATCCGTGGGCACCGGGAACGAGTCCGACCTCGGCCGTCAACTGACGGATGTCGGTGAGACCGCGGCCATCGATGCGCACGCCGTCGTTGACCACCCTGCTGCGCATGACGTTCTTCTGGACCTTCGAGAAAGCTGCCTTCGCCTGCTTGGCGCTGTCGGCGTCTCCCTCGTCGAGGTTGAGCGCCGCCATGGTCTCTTCCTTGACGGCCTTCTCTGCATCCTGGCGCTCATGCTTCATGGTGATCGTTCCGAGCGCTTCGAGCTTCGGCTTTGCGATCTCCTCGACACGGGAATACATCTCGTCCGAGTAGTCCTTGAGCACGATCCACTCGACCGGCTCCGGCGCACCGTGCTGCTCCAGCAGTTCGAGCTGGAGGTCGATCAGCGTTGCGATGTACTCCTTCGACAGTTCGAGGCCGGATGCGACTGTTGCCTCATCTGATGCCTGCGCGCCATCCCGGACCAAGCGGTATCCATCCTCGGATGCACCGGCTTCGACCATGGCGATGTCGATGCCACCTTCGGCGTTGCGCTTGCCAGCAACGACGATCTCGAACACGGCTTCCTCGCCTTGCTCATACGTGGGGAATGCAACCCAGTTGCCGTCGATCAGGGCGAGTCGCACGGATCCGATGGGACCTTCGAACGGGATCGGGCTCATCGTGAGCGCCGCCGATGCACCGTTGAGCGCCATGATGTCGTGCGGGTTCTCGAGATCGGCGGCGAGAATCGTCGCAACGACATGCGTGTCGTGGCGATAGCCGTCAGCGAAGTTGGGACGCAGCGGCCGGTCGATGAGGCGAGCCGTGAGCGTCGCCTTTTCGGTTGCCCTGCCTTCGCGCCTGAAGAATGATCCTGGGATCCTGCCGACAGCGTACGTGCGCTCCTCGACGTCGACGGTCAGGGGGAAGAAGTCGACGCCTTCTCTGAGGCTTCGACTTGCGGTTGCGGTCACGAGGACCTCGGTGTTACCGACGACAACCGTTACGGCTCCGTCGGACAGTTGTGCGAGCTTTCCTGTGCTCAGCGAGATTTCAACCTCGCCTACACGCCCGCGAACGGTGGTCTCTGCCACTCGTATCTCCTTCGTTTGGGGAGGAGACCCAATTGGCAGTGGTCAGCACTCGAACGGAGGGTTCGAAGGGTGGCCACTGACAACTGGGTGCCGTCCTCTTGTGTGTGTTTCCCACACGCTGCTGGCCAGATACGGCTGAAGGCGGCAAACGCCGCCTTCAGGTCCTGGTGCTATCGACGCAATCCCAGCTTTGCGATGAGGGACCGGTAGCGCTCCACGTCTTGTTCCTGGAGATACCGGAGCAGTCGCCGACGCTTGCCGACCATCATGAGCAGTCCCCGCCGGCTGTGATGATCCTTCTTGTGGATCTTCAGGTGTTCGGTGAGGTGGTTGATCCGCTCGGTGAGCAACGCAACCTGGACCTCGGGAGAACCCGTGTCCGTTGCGTGCGTGCCGTATTCGTCTACCACTGTCTGAGTGTCGTTCACGAGGTACTTTCCTACGCGAGTAAGTGATCGGGCGAACGCCCGTGGGGCAGGATAGCAGGGTACGCGCTTAGTCCGCACACTCCACAGAAGTTGTCA
>Ga0316188_10000609_pt1 | contig 15751 bp, 12 predicted proteins | sample Phiworburrow1_MG_FD_204933 | JGI IMG/M metagenome (GOLD analysis project Ga0316188, IMG submission 204933) | Coastal sediment microbial communities from Maine, United States - Phippsburg worm burrow 1 | ecosystem: Environmental > Aquatic > Marine > Coastal > Sediment | place: USA: Maine...
TCCACCTTCCAGATGTCGGATGACACGCCGCCGGCGAGCCGCTCGAAGCGCGCGTCGCCGCCCGCGCCCAGCAGTCCCATCCGCCGCAACGCGTCCGCGACGTCCCGCGTGTCCTCCGAGGCCTCCAGTGACATGGCTACGAAGCTAGCACGATGAAGGAGCGACGGCGCCCGCGCATTGCGGCCTACGTGCCGGCGCGCGCGGACTCGAGCGCTCCGAGATCGGCCAGCAGCTGGCGGATTTCGGCGCGACCCGCCTCCGACAAGGGCGCCTGCGGCGGCATGGGCGCGCCGACGGCATAGCCCTGCAGTTCCAGCGCGCCCTTGATGCATGCGGCGAGGTTGTACTTGGCGAAGGCGCGATTCATGCGCCACAGGCCGCGCTGCAGAGCCATCGCCTGCTGCCAGTCGCCGTCGCGGCACAGTTCGTAGAGCCGCACGCTCTGCCGCGGCACCACGCAGGCAGGCCCGGCCATCCAGCCCACGCCCCCGATCAGCATCACGCACGCCGGGATATGGGCGGATGCGCTGAAGATGCGCATGTCGTCGCCGACGGCGTTGATGATGCTGAGCAGCCGGCCCGTGTCCGACGACGCATCCTTCAGGTAGCGGATGTTGTCGATCCGCGCGAGTCGCTCGATCGCCGGCAGCGTCAGGTCGCTGCGCTGGAACTGCGGGTTGGTGTACAGCACGACCGGCAGGGCCGTGGCGTTCGCGATCGCGCTGAAATAGGAGACGACGCCGTCGTCGTTGATCGGAAAGTAGGCTTCCAGCACCGCGAGAATGCCGTCGGCACCCAGCCTCTCGCAGGCACGCACCTGTTCGACCGCGTCCTTGATGGTGGTCGCGGCAACGCCCGCGACCACGGGCACGCGTCCGCGCGTCGCCTGCACGACGACTTCGACGACGCGACGTCGCTGCTCGCGATCCAGGTAGGCGAACTCGCCGGTGGAGCCGAGCGGCGTCAGGCCATGCACGCCGGCAGCGATCAGGTCGTTCACGAGGCGCGTCAGCACCGGCTCGTCGACTCGCCCATCGTCTCCGATCGGTGAAACGAGGTATGGAAACACTCCGCGGAATTCGCCGTGCGCCATGCACTCTCCCGGCTGTCGTCGTGGTCGTTCGTCCCGTCGGCCGCGTTCAAGCGGCGTCGGCGCCGGAACTATAGGCGAGGGACCAGCGCCGCCACGTGCTCACCGATGGCAAGCGATGCCGTGATCCCCGGAGATTCGATGCCGAACAGCTGCACCAATCCCGCGTGACCATGCCCTTCCGGGCCGTCGATCACGAAGTCCGCGGCGGCCTCCCCGGGACCTTGCACCTTCGGGCGTATGCCCGCGTAGGCAGGCTCGAGGCTGCCGTCGGGAACGGCAGGCCAGTACTTGCGGATCGCCGAATAGAAGGCGGAGCCACGGGCGGGATCGACGTCGTAGTTCTCCTGCTCGATCCACTCGACGTCGGGCCCGAAGCGCGCCTGGCCGGCAAGATCCAGCGTCAGGTGAACGCCGAGGCCCGCCGCTTCGGGAACGGGATAGATCAGGTGCCGGAACGGCGAGCGGCGCGCGATGGAAAAGTAGTTTCCCTTGGCGAGGTACAAAGGGGGAATCCGCTCCGCCGGGAAGCCCTCGATGGCATGCGCGAGCGACTGCGCGCCGAGCCCCGCACAATTGACGAGCAGCTTCGCTTGCAGCGCCGTGCCATCGTCGGTGATCAGCTGCACGCCCGCGGCCTCGATACGCCCGCCGCGCACGCGCGTGCGCGTGACGACGGCGCCGCCCGCCGCCTGCAGGTCGCCCTGCAGCGCGAGCATCAGCGCGTGCGTGTCGACGATCCCGGAGCTCGGGCTCGAAAGTGCGGCGGTGCAGGCCAGCGCCGGTTCCAGCGCAAGTGCCGCGACACGGTCGATCAGCACGAGGTCGTCCACGCCGTTGCGCGCGCCGCGCTGCTGCAATTCGACGAGCTGCTCCTGCTGTCCGTCCGTCGTGGCGACGATCAGCTTGCCGCAGCGCCGGTGCGGCACGCCGCGCGCGGCGCAGTAGTCGTACAGCAGCCGCCGGCCGCGCACGCCGAGCCGCGCCTTGAGCGAGCCGGCCGGATAGTAGATGCCGGCGTGGATGACTTCACTGCTGCGGCTGCTGACGCCGGTGCCGATGGCCGCGGCGGCCTCGAGCACCAGGACCTCGCGCCCGGCAAGCGCCAGCGCCCGCGCGCAGGCCAGTCCCACCACGCCAGCCCCGACGACAACGGTGTCCACCTCTTCCATGTGCCCAGTCTGCCGCAGGTCCGATCCGCGAGCGCGGGATTCGACGACTCGAGCTGGGGTCAATGCCGCGCCAATGCCGCAGAGATCACCGCGACGACCTCGCCGTCGTTGAGCGCGGCGCCAGCGGCCACCAGACGTGCGAACGCTTCCGCAGGGAGTGCAGCGACGAGCGCTGCGCGCACCTCGGCGATCAGGCGCCGCTCGTTCGGCTGCAGCGGCGAGTCCGACCGCGCGGTTCGCGCATCCGAGGCCCCGAGCAGGCGCGCGGCCGTCTCGACCTGTCGCGTCCGCCAGAACAGGTGCGCCCATTCCTCGATGCAGTGCCGCTGCGTCCGGCACATCAAGGGCCAGGCCTCCCGCGCGACGCTCACCGCCTCGGCGACGCGGCCCATTTCGCTCAGGATGCCCACCAGGTTCCCGAAGACCAGGTCCATGTCCCCGGCAGGCGCCGGCCGTGCGCGCAGGTCGTTCACGAGGCTGCTGGCCTCGCGCTCGGCGTCCTCGATCGGCGCAACCTCCCACGCCAGATCGACAAGGATGTTGCGGGCGATCACCTCGAGACGCCAGTCTCCGGTGGCCGCGCTGAGGCGGACCGCCTCGCGGCCGAACGCGAGTGCCTCCGCCGCCCGGCCAGCCTGGCGGGCGAGGCTTGCGTCCCGGCGCAGCAGCATGATCCGGAACTCGGGGGGCCAATCGGGCTCGATCAGCCCGCGCGCCTCACCGAGAGCCGCCCTCGAATCGTCGACCCTGCCCTGGTCGTCGCGATACTGGCCGAGCCGCATCAGGCTGGAAAAGACCCGCCGGGGCTGGCTGAGCGACCGGTACAGGGACGCCGCGCGCACGGCAGCCTCCGCCTGCCGTGCGAGAGAAACGCGTCCGGCCATGTTGCCGGCGGCGACCGCTCGACAGAAGCGCGCGGCGAGTTCCGGTTTCAGCGCACCGCCTTCGGCATGCTCCTGCAGCCGCACGATCCAGTCGGCGCATTCGATCGCGTAGTCGACGAGCGAACCAGAGTGCGCGGCGAGCCCGATCGCGACTTCGCCGTCACCTGTCTCGCCCGTCGCCCAGGCATGGGCGGCGCGGATGTTGTCGAGTTCAGGCAAGACCGCCGCCGCGTACTGGTCCGTCCGCAATTCGCCATCCATGTTCCGGTCATCGACGCCCTTGAGGAAGGCAAGCACGGCGTGCGCGTGGCGCCCGAGGACTTCGGCGGTCTCGCCCGCGGCAGCCAGCTGCTCCAGGGCGAACGCGCGCGCCGATTCGAGCAGCCGATAGCGCGGCGCCTCGCCCGCATCGACCACGACCAGTGACTTGTCGACCAGCGCGCTCAGGAGGTCGAGCACCGCCCATTCATCGAGCCCTGCATCTCCGGCGACAGCCTGCGCGAGTTCCATCGTGAATCCGCCGGCGAACACGCCCAGGCGACGAAAGACGGCGCGCTCGGAGTCATTCAGCAAGTTGTGGCTCCATTCGAGCGCGGCGCGCAGCGTCTGGTGGCGGCGCAGCGTCGCACGAGCGCCACCGGTCAGCAGCTTGAAACGCGCGTCGAGCTTGTCGTGCACCGGCCGCAGGCCGAGTGTGGCCACGCGCGCAGCGGCCAGCTCGATGGCCAGGGGCAGGCCGTCGAGCCGCCGGCAGATGTCGATGACGAGTCCGAGGCACTCCTCGTTCAGCGAGAAGCGGGGGTCTGCGGCACGCACCCGGGCCTGGAAGAGGGCGACGGCGCCGAATTCCTGCGCTCGGTCGGCCGCGGTTCCCGCCGGGACCGCGAGCGGCATGACGCGGAACTGCTGCTCGCCCTGCAGGTGCAGCGGCTCCTGGCTCGTCGTAAGCACCGTGACCTGCGGCGCGCCGCTCGCCATGGCCTGCACCAGCGCCGCCGTCGCATCGAGCAGGTGCTCGCAGTTGTCGAGCACCAGGAGCAGCCTCCTCTGCGCGAGAGCGGCGACCAGTTCGTCCTGCGCGGCTCCCTGGCCCGGCAAGCCGATGCCGAGCGCCTGGGCCACAGCATTCGGAACGAGGGCCGGATCGGACAGCCCGGCCAGTTCCACCATCCACGCGCCGTCGGGCCAGCGTCCGGCCAACGCACGCGCTGCGGCCTGGGCCAGCCGGCTCTTGCCGATGCCACCGGCCCCGACCACGGTGACCAGCTTGTGGGCATCGATCAGTGAACGCAGGGCCCGCAGGTCGGCATCGCGTCCATACAGGGGCGGGAGATCGGCCGGCAGGTTGGTTGGTGAAGTCGCGGCCGTAGCGGGTTGTCCGGTCCCACTGACGAGGTCGCGTCCCGCAGCGTTCGCACTGGCCCGAGCGCCGGCGCCGAGTTCGGCACTGAAGCGGTAGCCGCGCCCCGGAACCGTCGCGATGACCTGTGGCCCGAGCAGCTTGCGCAGCGCCGAAATCTGGACCTGCAGGTTGTTCTCTTCGACGACGAGGCCGGGCCAGACGCGGTCGAACAGCTCGCTCTTCGGCACCACCCGCTCGCGCTGTTCGATCAGCGCGAGCAGCAGATCGAACGCCCGCGCTCCGAGCGCCGCCGGCTGCCCGTCGAGCAACACGGCGCGCTCCGCCGGACGGACCTCCACGGCGCCGAATCGAATGGGTGCGTGCACTGGGGACTCCGCAGCGCGCCTCATGGCGCGAGTACCGACACAGTCTGGCCGAGCGGCCGCCACCCGACAAGCGCCGGACCACCGTCTGCCCGGGGCCCGGCCGCTCCGATTCAGAACGTTTCAGGCCGGATTAATGCCGGGTAAAGGACTGAAGGAGGGCCCCACGCGCACAGTGCAGCCATCGACACGCAGCACCCGATCCACCGACCCAACCACAGGAGCCTCACATGAACCGCGAATTCACCTCCACCTCGACGCTGGCCCGCTCCGTCTTCGCACTGGCCGCCATCGTTTCAACCGTCCTGATCGTTTCCGGAATCGGCGGCCTGGCCGAGTACTACAGCGCCGGCACGCAAGTTGCCGCGATCGAGGCATCGGCCCAGCAAGGGTAGGACCACTCGTTCGGCACGCTGCCCGCCGGCCTCAGCGCGGGGCCGCTGCTGGAGCGCGCGCTGCAGGACTAAGCGTCACGCCGGAGCAGGCCGTCACCCCTTCGATTCGGCGCCGGGCGGCGCCATCAGCGCGGCGAGTTCGGAGAACATCGGGGCCGTCAGCAGGCGCGAAACGCCGGTGGCGACGAGCGCGACGGCCATCAGGCTCAGCACCATCGACTGGCCGGCGACCATCTCCATGACGATGATGAAGGCCGTGAGCGGGCCGTGGGTCGTGGCCGACAGGAATCCGACCATCCCGAACGCGATCAGCGGGATCGCCGCGGGGCCGACGACCCCCATCAGCCACGCGACGTCGCGGCCGATGCCGGCGCCGATGGCGAGCGAAGGCGCGAACACGCCGGCCGGAAGCCCCGACCAGGCCGACAGCCACGTCGCGCAGAACTTGAGCGCCGTGTACATCGGCGGCAGTTCGTCCTGCCCCTCGAGGAGGGCGCGCGTGGGCGCGTAGCCAGCGCCGGCAGTGGCCTGCCCGCTGACGATCCCGATCACCGCGACGGCCAGCGCGCAGGCGGCGGCGAACCTGAACGGATGCTGCACGCGCCAGCGCGAGAAGCGATCGGGCAACCCCCGGAACGACGCGACGATCAGCCGCGTGAACAGGCCCCCGCCCAGGCCGCTGACGAGCGCCACCACGAGTGCCGGCGCCAGCAGGGACCAGTCCGGTTGCGGCGCGCGCAGTTCGCCGAAGTACGTCAGGTTGCCGAGCAGCGAGACGGCGACCAGGCCGGCCATCACGATGCTGAGGATCACGAGCCCGCTGTGGGAAAAGCCGCGCCGGCGCGACAACTGCTCGATCGCGAAGATGATGCCGCCGAGCGGGGTGTTGAACGCGGCGGCGATGCCCGCCGCCGCGCCCGCGACGATCAGATCGTGTGCGTCGATGGTCGACCGGTCCGACAGCCAGCGCCGCGCGTGCTGCATGACGCCTGCGCCCACCTGCACCGTCGGTCCTTCGCGGCCGATCGAGAGTCCGGCAAACAGACCGCCGGAGACGAGCAGGATCTTCTTCAGCGACAGCGACAGCGACACCAGGCGGGACCGTTCCGGGTCGGGCATGGTGTATTCGAGCGCCGCGACCACCTGCGGGATGCCGGAGCCGGCGGCGCCCGCGGCGAAGCGGCGCGTCAGCCACAGCAACGCGACCGCGAGCGCAGGCGTCCACAGCAACGGCAGCCAGGGCCCCGCCGGACCGAAGCGGGTCACGAACCCGAACGCCTCGCTGGCGGCCTCCGACAGGAGGGTGAAGCCGACGACGACCAGGCCCGTCACGACCGCGTAGGTCAGCACGACCGCGCGGTCGATCCACTGGCGCCCTCCGGTGATCTCCGCGCGGACGCGGTGCCACGGACTGTGCGGCTGCTCGCTCATCGAGTCGACGATAGCGCAAGGCGGCGCGCGCTAGTCCGGCGCAGCCGCTTCCCCGCCCCAGTCACGACCGATCTTGCGAGAGCTGCAGATCGTCCCGATCCGGGTTGAGCACGCCGAAGCGTGCGGGAATCTCCGCGTAGAAAAGGCGGACCTTCTCGGCGGCGATCAGTTCGAGCAGCCGGACCTTCTCGGATGGCGTGACGATGAACTCGACCTCGACGATCAGGCTGCCGCCGAGTTCGAAGAACCGGTCCTCGTGCATCACGTGGTGGCGGCCAAAGCCCGCCATGGCATGGAAGGCCGAACCGCCCCGGACGCCCATTTCGCTGGCCGTGCGCAGCAACCACTCCCACAGCGGCACGCCGTGCAGCCGATGGCCCTGGGTCAGGTAGAAGCGAAGGCAAGAACCGTCCATCGGAGACCTCCTCGTTCCAGCCGGTCTCTCTCTTTTATAGACCGATCCGCCGGCCCGATCAGAACCGGCCCGCCTGGTGGCGCTGTCCGATGACGTTCTGCAGCGCCTTCACCACCAGGAAGGCATCCTTCAGCTGCGTGCGCTGGAAGTTCGAGAGTTCGCTGAGCGCGAGAAAACTGTCGGCCGGCTCGCCCGCGTCGCGCTGGCGCACCTGATGGTGGATGCGCGTGATCGCGAGGTATTCGAGGGCGTCGCGCAGGTCGCGTGCGCTCTGCTCGCTGACTTCCTTGCCCTGCGCCGCGACCTCCAGGCGATCGTAGGTGTTCACGGCCGGGTGCCCTCCCGCCAGCGCGTAGACCCGCGCCAGGTCGACGATGGGCACGATGCCGAGGTGCTTCAGGTCGATCTTGCCGCGCTGCGGTCCGCTGCGCGCCGGCGTGATCCTGTCGAACACGTTCAGCGGCGGGCGCCGGACGAGCGCGTTGCTGACCATGTAGGCGAGGAAGATGCTGTTGCCCTTCGTGAGCGCGAGCATGTCGCTGCGCAGCTCATCGAGCAGCGCGGCGTTGCCATGGATGCACCGCAGATCGAAGAAGACGCAGGTGAGCATCAGCGACTTCGGCTCGGGCTCCTTTATCCAGCCGTGGAAGTACTGCTTCCAGCGGCGCTGCGGCTGCCGCCACGTGTCGGTCATCGCCATCATCTCGCCCGGGCAGTACACGTAGCCGCAGGCGTCCAGGCCGTCGCAGACGAAACGCGACAGCGCCCGGAAATACTCCCCGTGCTTCGCTTCGTCGTAAGCGTCGTCGAGGACCATGCAGTTGTCCTGGTCGCTCCTGGCGGTCTGCTCGCAGCGCGCCTGCGACCCGGCCGCCACCCAGGCGTAGGCGACCGGCGGCGCTCCGAGGTGCGCCTCACCCAGTTGCAGCAGCCGGGTGGTCAGCGCGTCGGTCATGGCGGTCAGCACGTGACCCGTCGCGTACGCGGTGGCGTCGGCCGCCGCGAGCGCCCGCTGCAGTTCAGCGATGCGCGCGCTCGCCTGCTTCAGGCCATCGATCGAGGTTTCCTTGTGGATCTCGCCTGCGAGAAACACCGCCGACGTCGTGTGCTGCCGCGCCAGGTCCGTCGCCGTGATCAGGCCGGCGATGCTCTCTCCGTCCATCACCGGCACGTGGTGGATGTTCCGGCGCGTCATCAGCAGCAGCACATCGAAGGCCGTCGCGCGCACGTCGGTGGTCAGAGGCGCCATCGTCGCGACGTCCGCGATCGGACGACTGGTGTCCATCCCGTCGGCGATCACGCGGCTGCGCATGTCGCGGTCGGTGACGATGCCGAGCAGCCGGCCTTCCTGCACGACGAGCACCGACCCGACGCGATGCTCGCGCATCAGAAGCGCCGTCGCGCGGATCGGCGTTGCGGGCTCCACCGTGACAGGCTCGCGCCCGAGCAGAGCGCGCACCGGCGTGGCGGCCAGGCCGAGCTGCGCGTCCACGTTGCGCAGCGACGCTCCCTGAGCTGCCGGCGGCAACGACCGCTTGTTCGAGGTCACGTGAGCAGGACCGCGGGAATCTGACATGGAGGGCGCGCTGCAGACAGGCGAAGGGCTCGACATCCGTTCGCACACCCCGCAAGTGAACAGAGGATCCGGACTGTCGTCATCCATCGAAGGATACGGAAGCGCGGCGAGGCTTGCTCACTGCACGCGCGCGGAATGCGCGTTGGCGTGGCGCGAGATCGTCGTAAGTATCTTCACTTAAGCACGCGACAACTCGATCGATGAAATGCGTTCAGTACGTAATCGCACGTACAAGATTCTGTGCACTGTGTCAGTCGAACGTAAGGTTGCCTCGGGATATTCGCCCTTGCGCGGGACGGGCTGCGGCGCCCCGCCACGAATTCGATAACACCATGGAGGAGACAACGTCATGAAGCATGACTCGCACGGCTACTGGAAGGCGACGCTCGCGTTGCTGACCCAGGTGCTGATCATCTGGTTCCTGGTCTCGTTCGGGGCCGGCATCCTGTTCGCCGACTGGCTGAACAACATCAAGATCGGCGGCTATCCGCTCGGCTTCTGGTTCGCGCAACAGGGCTCGATCTACATCTTCATCGCGCTGATCTTCTACTACGCGAAGAAGATGGGCGACATCGACCGCCGCTTCGACGTGCACGAAGACTGAGGAGCGGCCCATGGACCTGCAAACCACGATCTACCTCGTCGTCGGCGCGAGCTTCGCGCTGTACATCGGCATCGCCATCTGGTCGCGCGCCGGCACCACCAGCGAGTTCTACGTCGCCGGCAGCGGCGTCAACCCCGTGCTGAACGGCATGGCGACGGCGGCCGACTGGATGAGCGCAGCGTCGTTCATCTCGATGGCCGGCCTGATCTCCAACATGGGTTACGGCGGCGGCCTGTTCCTGATGGGTTGGACCGGCGGCTATGTGCTGCTCGCGATGCTGCTGGCGCCGTACCTGCGCAAGTTCGGCAAGTTCACGGTGCCCCAGTTCATCGGCGACCGCTTCTATTCGAAGTCGGCGAGCACGGTGGCGGTGCTGTGCCTGCTGATCGCGTCGCTGACGTACATCATCGGCCAGATGACCGGCGTCGGCGTGGCCTTCAGCCGCTTCCTGGGCGTGTCCGCCGATGTCGGCATCTACGTCGGCATGGGCATCGTGTTCGCCTACGCCGTGTTCGGCGGAATGAAGGGCATCACGTACACGCAGGTGGCGCAGTACGTCGTCCTGATCTTCGCGTACACGATCCCGGCGATCTTCATCTCGCTGCAGCTGACCGGCAACCCGATCCCGCAGCTCGGCCTCGGCTCCGACCTGGTCGGCCACGACATGTCGCTGCTGGCCAAGCTGGACCAGGTCGTGACCGATCTCGGCTTCGGCAAGTACACGACGTCCCTGCCCGGCAGCACGCTGAACATGTTCGTCTACACGATGTCGCTGATGATCGGCACCGCCGGCCTGCCGCACGTGATCATGCGATTCTTCACGGTGCCCAAGGTGAAGGACGCGCGTTCGTCGGCCGGCTGGGCGCTGGTGTTCATCGCCATCCTGTACACGACGGCCCCGGCCGTGGCCGCCATGGCCAAGGTCAACCTGATCCGCACAGTCGTGCCCGGAGTGGTGCTGAAGGATGCCGACCCCTACGCCGCTGGTTCGACGCTGTCCTACGAGACGCGTCCGGACTGGATGAAGCGCTGGGAGAAGACGGGCCTGCTGAAGTTCGAGGACAAGAACGGCGACGGCCGCATCCAGTACTACAACGACAAGACCAAGAATGCCGACGTCCAGAAGAAGGCCGCTGACGCGGGCTGGAAGGGCAACGAGCTGTCGGTCAACGCCGACATCATCGTGCTTGCGAATCCGGAGATCGCGCTTCTGCCCAACTGGGTCATCGCGCTGGTGGCCGCGGGCGGCCTCGCCGCGGCGCTGTCGACCGCTGCCGGCCTGCTGATGGCGATCTCGGCGGCGGTCTCGCACGACCTGATCAAGGGCGTCTTCAAGCCCGACATCAGCGAGCGCGGCGAACTGCTCGCGGGCAAGCTCTCGATGGCCATTGCGATCGTGGTGGCCGGCTGGCTCGGCCTGAATCCTCCAGGCTTCGCCGCAGGTACCGTGGCGCTCGCCTTCGGAATTGCGGCGAGTTCGCTGTTCCCGGCGATCATGATGGGGATCTTCAGCAAGAAGATGAACAAGGAAGGCGCCATGGCGGGCATGCTGTCCGGCCTCGCGGTGACGCTGTTCTACGTGTTCGCCCACAAGGGGATCTTCTTCATCAAGGGCACCGAGTACCTCGACCTGATCGGAGGGGCGAACAGCTTCTTCGGCATCACGCCAGAGGCCTTCGGGGCGATCGGTGCGCTGGTGAACTTCGGCGTCGCTTTCCTGGTCGACAGGATGACGCCGGAACCGCCGGAGCACATCCAGCACATGGTGGAGTCGGTGCGCATCCCGCGCGGCGCCAAGCTGGTCGACGGCGCCCACGCCTGATCCCGGCCAGCGCCGGAGTTGCGACAATCGGGGCCTTGCCGGCGGTGCCGGCAAGGCCCTTTTCTTTCGGAGCCGCACATGGACATCAGCGTCGCGATCACGTGGCTGCTCTTCCTCGCCCTGTTCCCGATGGCCTTCATCTGGTTGCGGCGCGCGTGGAGGATCCTGTTCAGGCGGGACTTCTCGGAGGTGGCGCTGAAGCGCGGCGAGTCGCCGCCGAACCCCGAGCACTGGGCGCCGTACGAGCTGGTCATCAACCTGCTGGCCGGCAGCGTCGCCGCGTTCCTGATCGTCGGCGTCGCGCTCGGCGCGCTCGAATACGACACGTGGACCGCCATCGGCGGCAGCACGCTGTGGTGCAAGCTGTTCGCCAGCTTCGGGCTGAGCCGGCACGCCCATGCCGCCGCGGCGCGCACGAAGACCTGATCTGGCGGGCCCATGCCCGGCCGGCCGCTTCTGTGATCCGCGGGCTTGCGGGGTGACCCCAACATCGACGAGCATCAGCAGGCCACGGGTCCGGCCGCCCGCGCAGGCGGGCCTTGCGCACCGCGGCCATCGCCGGGCGCCGTCCGCAGGTGCATGGGCGACGCGCGAGGGAGTCTGGTCCGCAATGGGGGAGCCGCCATGAGCAGGAGCCGCGCCGTCGACCGGGATCCGGACCGCCCGCCTTCGCTCGAACTCCTGGCGAAGGCCGAAGGCTGCGGGACCCCATGAGACGCGACATGCGGCTGCTGCGCGCAGTGGCGGCCTCGGTGGCGGGAGCCGCCCTGCTGGTCGCCCTGTGGCTGGGGGCGACTGTCGCGCTCATCGCCGCGGCACTCGACGAAGGGCAGCGGGACGCGGTCGCCGCGATGGTGGCGCCGCATGTGCCGTCCCTGATGCTGACGACGTTCGTGCTGGTCGGCGTCGTCGCCCTGGTGGCCCAGGCGTTCTACCAGCGGTGGGTCGCACCGACCGCGCGACTGCTCGAGCAGGCGCGCACGCTGGCGACCGCGGACGTGGGCCGGGAACTGAAGGTCGACGGCAGCCCGGAAACGCAGGGCCTGGCGCAGGTCATCACCGCGCTCGCGCGCCAGCGCGGCGAGTTGCAGGCCGGCATCGCGAGGCAGGTCGCCGAGGCGAGCCGCGACGTTGCCCGCGAGCGCAACCGGCTGGCCGCACTGATGGGCGAATTGACGCAGGCGGTGGTCGTCTGCAATCTCGATGGGCGCGTCATCCTCTACAACAACCGCGCCCGCCTGCAGTTCCGTGCGTTCTCCTCGCGGCCGACGCTGGCCGACGGCGCCGAGCTGATCGGACTGGGGCGTTCCATCTATACGGTGTTCGACCGCAAGCTGGTCGAGCACGCGCTCGAGAACCTGCATCAGCGCCTGAGCCGGGGCGCGGCCGATCCCTCCGCGCAGTTCGTCACGTCGACCAAGGCGGGCCAGCTGCTGCGCGTGCAGATGGCCCCCGTGCGCGGCGCGGACGCCGATCCCGCGGAAGAGAGGGAAGCGGCCGGACTGACGGGGTTCGTCCTGATGCTCGAGAACATCACGCGCAGCTTCGAGCAGGAATCGAAGCGCGATCGCCTGCTGCACGGACTGACCGAAGGCAGCCGCGGCTCGCTGGCCAACCTGCAGGCAGCCGCCCAGGGACTCGGCGACCCGACGCGCGACGCCGCGGCGCGCGAGCGCCTCCTCGGCACCGTGCGCGACGAAGCCGCAACGGTGAGCCGGCGCATCGAGGCGCTGGCCAATCACTTCGCGCGCGGACTGGCCGCGCGCTGGCCGCTCGAGGAAATGCTCGGCGCGGACCTGGTCGCGGCCGCGCAGAAGCGCATCGAAGCGCGGCTGTCGTCGCCGGTGCGTGCGGATGACGTCGACGCCTCGCTCTGGCTCCACCTGGACAGCTTCACGCTGCTGCAGGGCCTCGTGTACCTGGCCGACCGGCTGCACAACGAGCACGACGTCAAGGACGTCCGGCTGCGCCTGAGCAGAGCCGACGCTGATCATGCGTACCTCGACCTGCTCTGGGTCGGGCGGGCGATGAGCACCGAGACCGTGACGACCTGGGAAATCGACCCGCTGCGGGTTGGAGACGAATCGAGCCCGCTGACGCTGCGCGACATCGTCAGCCGCCACGACGGCGAGTTCTGGTTCGAGCGCGATCGGGTCCGTCACCAGGCGTTCTTCCGCTTCCTGCTGCCGCTGGCGAGCGAGCGCGCCGAACTCGAAACCGCCGCCTTCGTGCGCAGCGACAGCCGGCCGGAGTATTACGACTTCGACCTGTTCCAGGTTTCGGAGACCATGCGCGAGCTGGACGATCGGCGCCTGGTCGAGCTCGCCTACACCGTCTTCGACACCGAGACGACCGGCCTCGAACCGTCTGACGGCGACGAGATCATCCAGATCGGCGCCGTCCGCCTGGTCAACGGCAAGCTGCGCCGCTCGGAGTCGTTCGAGCAGCTGGTCGACCCGCGCCGGGACATCCCGGCGGCAACGATCCCGATTCACGGCATCCAGCCTTCGATGGTCGCCGGCCAGCCGACGATCGACGCGGTGCTGCCGGCCTTCCATGCCTATGTGCAGGACACCGTGCTGGTGGCCCATAACGCGGCGTTCGACATGCGCTTCCTGCAGATGAAGGAAGGGGCGCTCGGCCTGCGCTTCGATCAGCCGGTGCTGGACACGCTGCTGCTGTCGGCCGTCGTGCATCCGAACCAGGAATCGCACAAGCTCGAAGCGATCGCGGAGCGGTTCGGGATCTCGGTCATCGGCCGTCACACGGCGCTGGGCGACGCAATCGTGACCGCGGAGGTCTTCCTGAAGTTGATCCCCTTGCTGGCGGAAAAGGGCATCCGGACGCTGGGGCAGGCGCGGGAGGCCTCGCAGAAGACCTACTTCACACGGCTGAAGTACTGAGCTGTCGGCCGGTGCCCTTCGCACCGGGCCCGGGCACGGCGGGCGTCGCGCCGGGTCGCCGCGATCACGATCCCGGACGTGGCGGCGAGGCCTGTTCCGCTTCCGGCGCGCCCTGACCCTTGCGTGCCCGCCAGAGCCGCCGCAGCTCGTCCTCGCCGAGCGGCGCCGCCCGCTTCACGCGCAGGCTGTCGACCCACTCGAGGGCGAAATCGCGGTCGAGCGCGTAGTTGAGCGCGCCCGTGATCGCCATGGCGACGAGCGCGCCGATGCCGGCGAACGCCATGTCCTTCTGCGCATCCCAGACGTCGCCCTGGGTGCCGAGAAACGCGATGCCGAGATCGCCGCCGAACACTTCGGCCGCACCCCACTCGGCGAGCTCGTACAGCACCGAGGTCGACAAGGTGACGCTGAACGGGAAGAAGTAGCCCCAGAACCCTCTCTGATCGGCGACGCGCAGGAGAACTTCGCGGATGGGGTAGGCGAGCAGCAGCCCGTAGAAGAAGTGCACCGCCCGGTCGAAGTGGTTGCGTGCGCCCGGCGGGCTCGCCACGGCGCCGCCGGTGAGTGCGCTCACCCAGTCGGACCAGGGCACCAGCGAATAGGTGTAGTGCGCACCGACCGCGTGCAGCAACAGGAACACGTAGATCGTCGTGTACGAGATCCGGGACAGGGGCAGCGCGCGGTGACTCGCCAGCAGCGCGGCAGCAAAGGCGACGAGCAGCAGGTTCTCCAGCAGCCAGTCGCCGCGGTCGAACGGATCGATCGCCAGCAGCACCCAGACGACAGCGAAGGAGCCTGCGAGCCAACCCAGGTACGTTCGACGGGCGATCATCGCCAGCACATGCTTCCGGTCACTTCGCGGGCGCGGACCGCGAGACCCCTGGCGGAGGCGCTGCGATCAGGTTCCATATGAATCGCCCCACCGGCGGCCGGAAGATGTCGGAGTGCGAACCGCCATCCGTTCCCGGCGCCTCGAAGCGGACCAGCTTCGTCGCGTCCAGGTAGAGGACCTTCATCGATTCGTCATACGTTCCCTCGATCGCGCCGGTCGCATCGACCGAGGTGCAGCTCACGAGCCGGCCGGAGTTGCCGCGGCAGAACGACCTGAAGTAGCGGTAATTGCCGGCCAGATCGGCCCACAGAATGGCTCGCGTGGCCTTGTCGTGCCGGCTCGTGGTCAGCACGATCGACCTGACGCGGTCACAGTCGTTCGGGAAGTAGACGTCTTCGTAGAAGAAGATCAGGCGCTCCTCCTTGAAACGCTGCAACGAGAACGCCGCCTGGAAGCCGAACAGGCGATCGATCGCTCCCGGGGGCCTCGGCGCCGGACTGCCGGCGTCGCGCCGGATCGCCGGTCCGATGCAAAGCGCGGTCGTCGCGGCGCGCGCCCCGAAGCTGTGGGTGATGAATACGGTTGGGAGGCTCGCGCTCATCGGAAGCGCGATCTCGTCGGCGAGCACGCCGACCCATGTCAACCCGAGCGTGTCGGCGAGTTCCGCGATGTTGGCGTACGCAAACGCCTCGAACAGCGGGTCAAGCCAGCGACCCGCCCACGGCCCGACCCACGTGATGCCCACGAACAGCGGTCGAAAGTCGCCCTTCGCCGCCAGGTGCATGCCTCGCGCCAGGGAGTTGAAGTTCCGGATGGCCTCTTCCTGCGGAGTGCGCCAACCCATGATCGCGACGATCAAGTGGCTGTAGTTTCCCGAGGCCGCGTCGTTGCGCAAGGCGTCC
>Ga0316188_10000611_pt1 | contig 15744 bp, 15 predicted proteins | sample Phiworburrow1_MG_FD_204933 | JGI IMG/M metagenome (GOLD analysis project Ga0316188, IMG submission 204933) | Coastal sediment microbial communities from Maine, United States - Phippsburg worm burrow 1 | ecosystem: Environmental > Aquatic > Marine > Coastal > Sediment | place: USA: Maine...
CGGCGAGCCTGGGGTTCCTGAGGCTCGCGGCGAGGCCCGCCGGCGGAATCCGCGTTCGCGCGATAGACTCGGGTGCACTTGCGCCGGACCGTCGGCGTCCCCACATCGGAACCAGCGGCAATCCCGCGGAAGGAGAAACCACGATGGCCGTCGAAGCCCTCACCACCGACAAGTTCGATTCCACTGTCACCGGAAACGACATCGTCGTCATCGACTTCTGGGCGCCCTGGTGCGGCCCGTGCCGCGGGTTCGCGCCGGTGTTCGAGCAGGTCTCCGAGGAGAACCCGGACGTCAAGTTCGTCAAGGTCAACACCGACGAGGAGCAGGCGCTCGCGGGCCACTTCGGGATCCGGTCGATTCCGACGCTGATGATCTTCCGCGAGCAGGTCATCGTGTTCCAGCAGCCCGGCGCGTTGCCCAAGGGCGCGGTCGAGGACGTTCTGGGCCAGGTGCGCAAGCTGGACATGGCCGAGGTCAAGCGCGGCGCGGTGCCCTACGAGGCGGACGCCGGCGAGGAACCTCAGGCCTGACCGGCGCTTCGCTCGGGCGCGATCCGAGCGGCCCGGTCTGCCGCATCCTGCCTCGCCGGTCGCAGCCTCGCCACGAACCGGCGCGTCCGGCGACGATCAGCCCGCCGCGTGCATCGCGGCGAAACCCGCCTCCAGGTCGCCGATCAGGTCGGCCGGATCCTCCAGCCCGATGTGCAGGCGCACCAGCGGCCCGCCCGACCAGGGCTTGACGGTGCGCAGCGCGGAGATCTTCGCCGGCATGATCAGGCTCTCGTAGCCGCCCCAGGAATACCCGATCCGGAAGAAGCGCCGCCGCTCGCTCAGCGCGGCGAGCTTGCGCGCGATCCGCTCGTCGGCGTGCTCGGCAGCCCCCGAGGTCAGTGCCGCCTCGCCCGGGGCCGGCGCGAGCAGCACGTCGCGACGCAGTTCGAACGAGAACAGTCCGCTGGAACCGGTGAAATCGCGCCGCCACAGCGCGTGGCCCGGATCGGACTCGAGCGCGGGGTGCAGCACCCGCGCCACTTCGGGGCGCCGCGCCAGCCACCGCGCGACGTCCAGCGCCGAGTCCTGGTGCCTGCGCATGCGCACGTCGATCGTGCGAAGCCCGCGCAGGATCAGGAAGGCGTCGTCGCCGCCGACGCAGATGCCCGACTGCCGCACCGCGACCCACAGCGGTTTCCAGAGTTCCTCGCGCACGACCGCGGCGCCCATCAGCACGTCGGCGTGGCCGCTCCAGTACTTGGTCAGCGGCAGCAGCGACACGTCGACGCCCCAGTCGAAGGGCCGCGCGAACACCGGCGAGGCCCAGGCGTTGTCGATCATCGAGATCGCGCCGTGGCTGCGCGCGACCGCGCAGATCGCCGGCACGTCCTGCACCTCGAAGGTGTAGCTGCCCGGGCTCTCCAGGTAGACGACACGGGTGTTCGGCCGCATCAGCGCCGCGATCCCGGCGCCCAACGCGGGGTCGTAGAAGGTGGTCTCGACGCCGAACCGCGTCAGGATTCCCTGCGCGAAGGTGCGGGCCGGCCCGTAGACCGAGTCGCTCATCAGCACGTGGTCGCCGGCCTTCAGGTAAGCGAAGAACGCGGTCGCGATCGCCGACAGCCCCGAGGGCATCACCGCCGCCCGGCAGGCGTGCCCGCGGCCCTCGATCTCGGCGAGCGCGTCCATCAGCGCGAAGGTGGTCGGCGTGCCGGCGGTCCCGTACGTGCTGGCGTGGCGCTCGCCGGCCATCGTGGCCGCGCCGGCGACGGCCGCGTCGTCCAGCGTATCGAAGAGCACGGTCGACGCGCGATGCACCGGCAGGTTCGCGGTCTGGATCCGCGTGTCGAAGCGGCGGGCGATCTCGGTGACGCGCGAGGCGAGCGCTTCGTGCTCGGGTCCGGCGGCCTGCGCGCCCTGGCCGGGCGCTGAGGGGGTGTCTGTCGTCATGGCGAGCACATTATAGGCAGCGCGCTTATGGGCAGCGCACGATCGGCTAACATCGCGCCGATGAAACGCTTCTCGGACCGGATCGCGCGCGTCGACACGCCGATCATCCCGACGATCGCCGCGATGGTGCGCGCGAACCCCGGCACGATCTCGCTCGGCCAGGGCGTGGTGAGCTACGGGCCGCCGGCCGACGCGGTGGCCTCGCTGCCCGCGCTGATGGCCGACCCGGCGCTCAACAAGTACCAGGCGGTGACCGGGATCGCCCCGCTCGTCTCGGCGCTCGCCGCAAAGCTGCGCACCGAGAACGGCTACGACATCGGCGGCCGCTCCGAGATCATGGTCACCGCGGGCAGCAACAGCGCCTTCCTCAACGCGGTGCTCGCGGTCGCCGACCCCGGCGAAGAGCTGATCCTGCCCACGCCCTACTACTTCAACCAGGAGATGGCGATCCGGATGTGCGGCTGCACGCCGGTGCCGGTGCCCACGCGCGACGACTGGCAGCTCGACGTCGACGCGATCGCCCGGGCGATCACGCCGCGCACCCGCGCGATCGTCACGCTGTCGCCCAACAACCCGACCGGCGCCGTCTACCCGGAGGCCGACCTGCGGGCGGTCAACGCGCTGTGCGCCGAACGCGGCCTGTACCACTTCAGCGACGAAGCCTACGAGTACTTCACCTACGGCCAGGCGCGGCACTTCTCGCCGGCGTCGATCCCCGGCGCGCAGGGCCACACCCTGTCGTTCTACTCGTTCTCGAAGAACTACGGGATGGCGAGCTGGCGCGTGGGCTACGTCGTCTATCCGCTGGAACTCGCCGACGCGATGAACAAGGTGCAGGACACGAACCTGATCTGCGCTCCGGTGGTCTCGCAATTGCTCGCGCTGGAGGCGCTGAAGAAGGGCGGCGCGATCGTCACGCCGCAGATCGACGCGCTCGGGCAGGTGCGCACCGCGGTCCACGACGCGCTCGGCGCGCTCGGCGATCTCGTGTCCTTCCCGCGCACCGAGGGCGCGTTCTACGTGCTGATGAAACTGCCCGGCGTCGACGACGCGATGGCCTTCAACCGCGCGATGGTCGAGCGGCACAAGGTAGCGACGATTCCGGGATTCGCGTTCGGGCTGACCGACACGCGTGCGGCGAACTACCAGCGGCTGTCGTACGGCGCGCTCGACGCGGCGACGGTGGCCGAGGGCGTGCAGCGGTTCGTGGCCGCCGTGCGGGACTGGTACCGCTGACCGAGCGCCCGCGCGGCCCGCTCGCAACCGATCACGATCGACTCCGCGGAGCCGCGCGGCACGCGCGTGCCCGATCGACCGGTCAGCCGATCAGCCGGTCAGGGTCCGCGGGTCGGTGTACTCGTAGCCCAGCGCCTGCGCGACCGCGGCGTACGTGACCTTCCCCTGCGCGACGTTGAGCCCGTCACGCAGATGCGGATCGTCGGCCAGCGCGCGTTTCCAGCCCTTGTCCGCGAGTGCGAGCACGAACGGCAGCGTCGCGTTGTTCAGCGCGAAGGCCGAGGTTCTCGCCACGCCGCCGGGCATGTTCGCCACGCAGTAGTGGACGATTCCGTCGACCAGATAGGTCGGTTCGTCGTGGGTCGTCGGCCGCGAGGTTTCGAAGCAGCCGCCCTGGTCGATCGCGACGTCGACCAGCACCGCGCCCTTCTTCATCTGGCCCAGCATCTGGCGCGACACGAGGCGCGGGGCCGCGGCGCCGGGCACCAGCACCGCACCGATGACCAGGTCCGCGGCCAGCACCTCCCGCTCGACGTTGTCGCGGTTCGCGTGCTTGGTGATCACACGGGCGCCGAAGCGCGCGTCGATCCTGCGCAGCGCGTCCAGCGAACGGTCGAGCACCACCACGACCGCGCCCGAGCCCACCGCCATCTGCGTGGCGTTGGTCCCGACGACGCCCGCGCCGATGACGACGACGCGCGCCGGCGCGACGCCGGGCACGCCGCCCAGCAGGATTCCCATGCCGCCGTGCTCGCGCTCCAGGCAGTTCGCGCCGACGTGCACCGACATCCTGCCGGCGACCTCCGACATCGGCGCGAGCAGCGGCAGCCCCCCGCCGGGCTGGGTCACCGTCTCGTAGGCGATGCACACCGCACCGCTGGCCACGAGTTCGCGCGCCTGCTCCGGATCGGGCGCGAGGTGAAGATAGGTGAAGAGCACCTGGCCCGCGCGCAGGCGCGCCCGCTCCACCGGCTGCGGTTCCTTGACCTTGACGATCATTTCGGCGCGCTGGAACACCTCGTCGGCGGACGCGACGATCTGCGCGCCGGCCGCCCGATAGGCGTCGTCGGCGGCGCCGATGCCGGCGCCCGCGCCGGCCTGCACGAGCACTTCGTGCCCGGAGGCAGCCGCCTCGCGTACCGACGCCGGGGTCATGCCGACGCGGTATTCGTGGACCTTGATCTCTTTCGGAACGCCCAGCAGCATTGCCTCTCCTTGAACGACTGACGCGCGGTCAGGCGATTCGCCCGTACCAGGCGACCGACAACCCCGCCGACAGCAGCGCAAGGACTGCTGCCGCCGCGGCGAAGAACGACGATATCTCGGTCTGCTTCCTCTCGAGCACGAGCTTCGAGCTCAGCCCCTGATAGATGTTGCGCAGGGCGGCTTCGCTGCCGGCGAAGAAATACTCGCCCTTCGTGAGCTCGGCGACCGCCTTGAGCGCCTCCTCGTCCAGTTTCATGTACGCCGACCATCCGCCGAGATCGACCTCGGCACCCTCCTCGGTGCCGAAGCCGACGGTGAAGACCCGAACGCCCCGCTCGGCCGCCAGCTGTGCCGCGTCGAGCGGGTCGGGGCCGGTGGTGCGCCGCCCGTCGCTCAGCAGCACGATCGCCACCGACGTGTCCGATCCGGCGGGCACCGGCTCGAACGGCTTGGCCGGGGCCTTGCGCGCCTTTTCCGCGGCGTGAGGACCGGTGGCGGCGTGAGGACCGGTGGCGGCGTGCGGACCGGTGGCGGCGTGGCGCCCGCCGGGGCCGAACAGCGCCGCCCCCAGGTCGGGGATCTGTTCCGGGAACAGCGTGGCCAACGACACGATGATCGCGCTGCCGGTGGCGGTGGCCCGCTGCAGCTGGAAACGGTCGATCGCGGCGACCAGGTCTTCGCTGTTGCTCGTGGGAGCCTGCACCAGCGAAGCGGTGCCGGCAAACGCAACGACGCCGACGCGAAGCCTGGGCGGCAGGTCCCGCACGAAGGCCTTCGCCGCGTTCTTCGCCGCGGTGAAGCGGTCCGGCTCGACGTCCTTGGCACGCATGCTCAGCGACACGTCGACCGCGAGGACGATCGTCTGCTGGTGCGAGGGAAGCGTGATCGTCGCGACCGGCCTTGCCGCGGCGATGATCGCGGACAGCAGCGAGAGCGCCAGGAGCAGCGGCGGCAGGTGGCGCCGCAGGCTCGCGACGCGACCCGCGGTGCCCTGCTCGACCATCAGGTGTCCCAGGGCCGCGACTGCGGTCCGGCGTCGGCGCACGAGCAGCACATAGCCGGCGACGAGCGCGGGAACCGCGCCCAACAGCCAGAGCATCTCGGGCCACTGAAACCTCAAGCTCCATCCTCCGTACGGCGCGCGACTCGCCTGCCGCAGACTCTAGCACCGGTCGCGCGGGTTGACAGCCGGCCGGGCGCGTCCGATGCTGCGTCGATGCGCGTGCGATCGGCCGTCTTTCACCGCCCAGGCGACCCGCTGTCGATCGAGCCCGTCGAGCTCGCGCCGCCGCAGGCCGGCGAGCTCCTGGTCAGGATCGAGGCGGTCGGGCTGTGCCGCACCGACTGGCACGTGATGCAGGGCGAGCGGCGCGTCGCGATGAGCCCGATGGTCCTGGGCCACGAAGGCGCCGGCATCGTCGAGGCGCTGGGCCCGCAGGTCGACGGCATTTCGGTCGGTGACCATGTGGTGCTGACCTTCATTCCGGGCTGCGGGACCTGCCGCTGGTGCCGCCAGGGGCGCGAGCACCTGTGCGCGCTCGGCCCGCGGATCACCCAGGGCCCGCAGATCGACGGCAGCTACCGGCGCAAGGACATGGCCGGGCGCGACGTCGGCGCGTTCTGCATGATCGGCGCCTTTGCCGAGCACACGGTGGTGCACCAGGCGTCGGTCGTGGTGATCGACCGGGACCTGCCGCTCGACCTCGCGAGCCTGGTCGCCTGCGGCGTGCCGGCGGGCATCGGCGCCGCGCGCCACCGGGCGCGGGTGCGGACCGGCGACTCGGTGCTGGTGGTCGGCGTCGGCGGCGACGGGATGAACGTGGTGCAGGGCGCGCGCCTCGCCGGCGCGGGCACGATCATCGCGGCCGACATCGTCGATCGCAAGCTCGACTGGGCCCGCGCGTTCGGTGCCACGCACACGGTGAACAATGCCGACGACGACCTGGTCGCCGCGGTGCAGGCGCTCACCGACGGCGTCGGCGTGGACCACGCGTTCGTCTGCGTCGATCCGCCCCGCACGCTGTTGCCGGCGTTTCGCGCGACCGCGAAGGCGGGCAACGTCGTCGTGACCGCGCTCACGCCGGCCGAGGAACTCACCATGCCGATCCCGCCGCTGGAACTCGTCACCTCGCAGAAGGCGCTGATGGGATCGGTGTACGGATTCGCGAGCCCGCGGGTGCAGATCCCGGAACTGATCGCCCTGCACCGCCAGGGCACGGTGCGACTGTCGGAACTGATCACCAGGCGCTACCCGCTGGAGGCGATCAACCAGGGCTACGCGGACCTGATCGCCGGGCGCAACCTGCGGGGGGTGGTGCGGCCCTGGGACTGAGGGTTCCGCATCCCTGCAACGCGCTTGACATTTGCCATTGCCGGGGCCGGAGCCCGTTCTTCTATAATGGGCCTCGCTCTGCGCCAAGGCCGCAGAAAAAAGCTAACAGGTCCGAGCAGGGAAGCCATCGATGACCGGCACAGGTGAAGCACGTACGATCCACGGCAGTTCAACTGACGTCCCGGCCTATCTGGCCGACACCTACTGGTGGGCATACGTCCACCCGCGCGCGGTCTACGTCTTCGAGCGCCAGTGGCTGGTCAATCTGATCCTCTGGGGCAACTTCAACCGGCTGCGCGACGCCGCGATCGACGCGCTCGGCGAGCGCGTGCAGGGGCGCACGCTGCAGATCGCCTGCGTCTACGGCGACCTGACCCGGCGGCTGCTCGGGCGCCTGGACGAGAAGGCCGAACTCGACGTGGTCGACATCCTGCCGATCCAGCTGGGCAACCTGGAGCGCAAGCTCCCCGCCGACAAGCGGGTGACGCTCTTCCAGGGCGACAGTTCGGCGCTGCAGTTCGCCAGTGGCAGCTACGACCAGGCGCTGCTGTTCTTCCTGCTGCACGAGCAGCCGGAGGACGTCCGCAAGGCGACGATCGCCGAGGCGCTGCGTGTCGTCAAGCCGGGCGGGCAGCTGGTGATCGTCGACTATCACAAGCCCAGCAAGCTGAGCCCGCTGTACTGGCCGATGAAGGGGATCCTGCACACGCTGGAGCCCTACGCGCTGGACCTCTGGAAGCACGACCTCGAGGGTTGGCTTCCCCACGACGTCCGGATCTCGGAGCTCCGCAAGGAGACGATGTTCGGCGGGCTGTACCAGATGCTGAGAATCACCGTCTGAGAAGACGGCCGGCCCGGAAACGGCGACGGTAGCGAACCAAGGAGCCCCCATGCAGGTGATCGAGACGGATCTGGTCGTGGTCGGTGGTGGGGGCGCGGGTCTGCGCGCCGCGATCGCCGCCTGCGAGAGCGACCCGAAACTGCGCGTGGCGCTGGTATCGAAAGTGGTGCCGATGCGCAGCCACACGGTGGCCGCCGAGGGCGGCTCGGCGGGCGTGGTGCGCGCCGACGACAGCCTCGACAACCACTTCGAGGACACCGTGTCGGGCGGCGACTGGCTGTGCGAGCAGGACGTCGTCGAGTACTTCGTCGCGCACTGCACCGAGGAGATGACGCAGCTCGAGCACTGGGGCTGCCCGTGGAGCCGCAAGCCCGACGGCGACATCAACGTGCGCTTCTTCGGTGGGATGAAGGTGCAGCGCACCTGGTTCGCCGCCGACCGCAGCGGCTTCCACATCCTGCACACGCTGTTCCAGACCTCGCTGAAGTATCCGCAGATCAAGCGCTACGACGAATTCTTCTGCGCCGACCTGCTGGTCGAGGACGGCCGCGTGCGCGGCCTGCTCACGATCGAGATCGCCACCGGCGAGATGGTGCTGTTCGACTGCGCCTCGGTGATCTTCGCCACCGGCGGCGCCGGCCGCGTCTACAAGCAGAGCACCAACGCGGGCACGGTGACCGGCGACGGCATGGGCATGGCGTTCCGGCGCGGCGTGCCGCTGCGCGACATGGAGTTCGTCCAGTACCACCCGACCTGCCTGCCGGGCACCGGCATCCTGATGACCGAGGCCTGCCGCGGCGAAGGCGGCATTCTGGTCAACAAGGACGGCTACCGCTACCTGCAGGACCACGGCCTCGGCCCGCTGGACCCCTGGCCCCGGCCCAAGGCGATGGAGCTCGGCCCGCGCGACCGCCTGTCGCAGGCTTTCTGGCACGAGCACCAGAAGGGCAACACGATCGAGACACCGCAGGGGCCCGCAGTGCACCTCGACCTGCGCCACCTCGGCGCGAAGAAGATCCACGAGCGGCTGCCGCTGATCGCGGAGGCCGCGGAGATCTTCGCCAGGGTCGACCCGACCAAGGATCCGATCCCGGTCTGTCCCGCGGTGCACTACACGATGGGCGGCATCGAGACCAACGGAAATTGCGCGACCTCGCTGCCCGGGCTGTACGCCGCCGGCGAGTGCTCGAGCGTGGGCATCCACGGCGCGAACCGGCTGGGTTCGAACTCGCTCGCCGAACTGCTGGTCTTCGGCAAGGTGGCCGGCGAGCAGGCCACGGCGCACGCCCGTGCGCAGAGTCGTGGTGACTCGTCGGCACTGCGCCGACAGGCGCAGGAACAGGAGACGAAGCTGCTCGGCATGCTGCGCCAGGACAGCGGCGACCGTCTGGCCACGCTGCGCGAGGGCATGCGCGACACGATGGAGGCCAACGTCGGCATCTACCGCACCGAAGACGCGGTGCGCGAGGCCTGCACGACGCTGGCCGAGATGCGTGACCGCTACCGGCGCGGCGTGCGCCTGGACGACCGCAACCGCGCGTTCAACACCGAATGGCTCACGACGATCGAGCTCGGCTTCATGCTCGAGGTCGCCGAGTCGATGGCGCACAGCGCGCTGAACCGCAAGGAGTCGCGCGGGGCGCACCAGCGCCTGGACGGCTACAAGGATCGCGACGACGAGAAGTTCATGAAACACTCGCTAGCGTACTACGCCGGCGATGGCGCGCCGCGCATCGAGTACGGCGACGTCAAGATCACCAAATCCAACCCGAGGGCGCGCGTCTACGGGGGCGAAGGCAAGAAGGCGGACCTCACATAGGGCCCGGCGATCCGTCGCCCGACCCCGCCCGACCCCCAGGGAGAGAACATGGCCGAGACAAGAACGATCACCATCGAGTGCCTGCGCTACAACCCGGAAACCGACAGCGAACCGCGGTTCCAGAGCTACGACGTGCCGTTCACCGACGACATGTCGGTGCTGCAGGGCCTGCAGTACATCAAGGACAACCTGGACGGCAGCCTGACCTTCCGCTGGTCGTGCCGGATGGCGATCTGCGGCAGCTGCGGCAAGATGATCAACGGCATCCCGCAGCTGTCGTGCCAGACCTTCCTGCGCGACATCTTCCCGGCCAGGGTCAAGGTCGAGCCGCTGAACAACTTCCCGATCGTGCGCGACCTGGCCATCGACCAGAGCGACTTCCTCGCCAAGCTTCAGTCGGTCAAGCCCTACCTGATCCCGAAGGATCCGAAGCCGGTGTCCGCCGGCACCTTCAAGCAGACGCCCGAGCAGATGGACGAGTACTACCAGTACGCTCAGTGCATCAACTGCCAGCTCTGCTACGCGGCCTGCCCGCAATACGGACTGAACGACAAGTTCATCGGCCCCGCGGCGCTCGCGCTGCTGCACCGCTACAACGCCGACTCGCGCGACGGCGGCACCGCCGAGCGCATGGAGGTGATCAACTCCGAGGAAGGCGTCTGGGGCTGCACGCTGGTGAGCTACTGCTCCGAGGTCTGTCCGAAGGGCGTCGACCCGGCGCGCGCGATCAACCAGAACAAGATCAACAGCACCAAGGACTACTTCCTTCGCTTCATCGCACCGAAAGGAGGGCGCTGAGATGCCTGCGATCAAGACCTACAAGCGGCCGGTGGACGGCTGGTGGCGCCGCAATCCGTTCTACACCTGGTACATGGTGCGCGAGGGCAGCAGCGTGTTCGTGACCGTCTACGCGCTGATCCTGCTCACCGGCCTGTGGCGGCTCACGCAGGGCCAGGAAGCGTTCGACGCGTGGCGAGCGTCGCTGGCGAGCCCGATCGCGCTGGTGTTCCACGTCCTCGCGCTGTGGATGTTCATCATGCACACGCTGAGCTGGTTCAAGGTGATGCCCAAGACCATGCCCTTCGTGCGCATCGGCGGCAAGCGGGTCCCTGACCAGACGATCATCAACGCCGGCAAGATCGCCGCGGTGGTCTGCACGGTGCTCTTCTACGTCGTTTTCCTCTGGGTGACGCCATGAAGCGATCTAACAAACCGATCTTCTGGTCGCTGTTCGGCGGCGGCGGCATGCTCGCCGCGCTGTTCGGGCCGATCCTCGTCTTCATCACCGGCATCGCGGTGCCGCTCGGCCTGGGCGCCTCGAAGGACGCGATGAGCTACCAGAACGTGCTCGCGCTCGCGCAGAACGGGCTCGGCAAGATCGCGCTCTTCCTGGTGATCACGCTGTTCCTGTTCCACGGCTGCCACCGGATGTACCACTTCGTCCACGACTTCGGCGTGCACGTGACCCCCGCGATGAAGGCGGCGTTCCACGGCTTCGCCGCGCTGGGATCGCTCGCCGCGCTGGTGCTGCTGATCAGGGTCGGCTGAAGCCGCGCCGCGGCGCTGGACGCCGGCGCCGTTGCGCGCTGGCGTCGGCGACCGTCAGCGCGAGAACTCCACCACCGCACGCCCCTCGGACCTTCCCTCGAGCATCGCCTGCAGCCGCGCGGGCAGCTCGTCGAGCGTGATCAGTCGCGTGTGCTCCTGCAGCCCCGCGGGCTTGAGATCGCTCGCGAGCCGGCTCCAGAGGTGGCGCTTCAGGTCGATGTAGACCATCACGTTCACGCCGATCAGCCGCACCCCGCGCAGGATGAACGGCAGCACGCTGGTGGCCAGCTCGTTGCCCCCCGCGTTCCCCAGGCTGGCGATCAGGCCCCGGTTCTGCATGCTGCGCGCGAGCCACGACAGCTGGGCGCCGCCGACCGAGTCGATCGCCGCGGCCCACTGCGCCTTCTCCAGCGGCCTGCCCGTGTCTTCCATGTCGGCCGCCACGATCACCCGCGCCGCGCCGCGCGCGCGCAGGCGCTCGGCCGCGTCCGGCTTGCCCGTCAGCGCCACCACCTGGTAGCCCTTGCCGGCCAGCATGCCGATCGCGAGGCTGGCGACGCTGCCTGTCGCGCCGTTGATCAGCACGGGGCCCGCGGCAGGCGACATGCCTTCGCGCTCGAGCAGCTCGATCGCGAGCGCGGCGCTGTAGCCGGCGACGCCGATCGCGCCGGCCTCGAACGCGCTGAGGCCCTCCGGCAGCGGCAACGCCCAGTCGGCCGGCACCCGGACCCGCTGCGCGAAGCCGCCGTCGTGGTCCACGCCCATGCCCATCGAATGCGCGATCACCGTCTGGCCGGGCGCGAAGCGCGGATCCTCCGACGACAGCACCTCGCCGACCACCTCGAGGCCGCCGATCCGCGGGAACTTGCGGATCACCTTGCCGGCCGTGGTCGCGGCGAGCGCGTCCTTGTAGTTGATGCCGGCGTAGCGTGAACGGATCACCAGATCCCCGGGGCTCAGCGCATCCAGGGGGAGTTGCGTGAGCGCGCCCCACACCCGGCTGCCGTCGCTCTCGACGCGGAACGCGCGGATCGTTTCCTGCGCGCCGGACGCCGGGGTCTCGGTGGCCGCGGACTGCGAAGCTGCGTGCCCTGCGGACGGGCTCGCCTGGATCGGTCGGGAATCCGGCATCTCAGATGACTCCTTGCGCACGAAGCGCGTCGATCTCGGCCGCCGACAGGCCGAGCGACCGGTAGAACTCGGCATTGTGCTCGCCGGTCGCCGGGCCCGAGCGCTGCACCGGCGCGGGCCGGCCGACGACGCGCGGCACCACCGCGGGGGCGGGCACGCTGCCCAGGTCCGGATCGGCCAGCCGCACGATGGCCTCGCGCGCGATCACCTGCGGGTCCCGGATCACCTCGGCGATCGAGTTCACGCGGCTGAAGGGAACGCCGAGCGGCTGCAGCGCGGCCTCGACCTGCGCGAAGCTGCGCGCGCCGAACCAGTCGACCAGCACCGCGTCGAGCGCCTCGCTGTTGCGCACGCGCGCCGGGTTCGTCGCGAATCGCGCATCGCCTGCCAGCTCCGGCATCGCGAGCGCCTGCGACATCCTCGCGAAGATCGGGTCCGACGACGCGACCAGCGTGAACCAGACGCCGTCGGCCGAGCGGTACATGTTCGACGGCGCGGTGTAGGTCGCGCGGTTGCCGTTGCGCGCGCGGGCGACGCCGCACTGCTCGTACTCGACGGGCAGGGGCTCCAGCACCCGCAGCAGCGCCTCGGTGGCGGACAGATCGATCTCGACGCCGGGCGCGTCCGGATCTCCGCGCAGCCGCGCGATTTCGGCCAGGATGCCGAGGCCGCCGAACAGGCCGGCGATCATGTCGCCCATCGGAAAGTTCATGTGCATCGGCGGCCCGTCGGCCTCACCGGCGAGATGCGCGAGCCCGCCCATCGCCTCGAAGACGCGCGCGAAGCCGGGCTTGTCGCGGTACGGGCCGGTCTGGCCGAAACCGGTCAGCCGCAGGACGATCAGCCGCGGATTGGCCGCGAACAGGGTCGCCGCGTCCAGGCCCCACCGGTCCATCGTGCCCGAACGGAAGTTCTCGACCAGCACGTCGAAGCTCGGCAGCATCCGCAACAGCAGTTCGCGCCCCGCGGGCTTGCGCACGTCGAGCGAGATGCCGCGCTTGCCGCGGTTGGTGATCTTCCAGTACAGCGCGATGCCGTCCTTCACCGGCGCGAGCCCGCGCAGCGGGTCGCTGCCGTCGGGCAGTTCCAGCTTGACCACTTCGGCGCCGTAGTCGGCGCACAGGCTGGCGGCGAACGGCGCCGCGAGGACGGTCGCCATGTCGAGCACGCGAACGCCCTCGAGCGGCTGACGGCGGCGCGCGTTCTCGATGGCTGACTCGGTCGGCTGCGGCATGCACGGCTCCTGTGGTTGATCGCCGGGGAGGGCAACTGCCCGTTCGGGCGCCGGCGCGGGTGCGGACACGAACTCGGACACGAGCTCGGACGCGAACTCGGGCCCGGCGCCCGGCGCCCGGGCGCGGGTCCGCGGGCGCAGTCCGAATATGTGACAGAGCCGTCGAAACATGCAAAGCTGCCGTTTCGCTGTGCGAAACACCCGGCTCGAAATCTTGACTGCCGTGGCGAGCCCCGCCCAGCATCTGCGCCACCCGACCCGCCGGACAGTCTCCCGCCAACGATGCCCGACAAGCCGCCCATTCCCGGCCTGGCCCACTCCTCCGAGTTCGCCGGCGACCGCCAGTTCGCGACGAACCTGTCGCGCGGACTCGAGGTGCTGCGCGCGTTCACGCCCGACTCGCCGGTGCTCGGCAACCGCGACATCGCGGATCGCACCGGACTCCCGAAGGCGACGGTCTCCCGGCTGACCTACACGCTGATGCTGCTCGGCTACCTGGGCCGCGTGGAGCCGCTGCAGAAGTACCGGCTCGGCGCGGGCGTGCTGTCACTGGGTTACCCGCTGCTCGCGAGCATGCCGGTGCGCCAGCTCGCGCGCGGTCGCATGGAGCGCCTGGCCGAGCAGACGGGCTGCACGGTCAATCTGGGCATGCGGGATCGTCTGAACGTGGTGTACATCGACACCTGCCGCGGCGACCGGTCCAATTCCTACCAGCCCGACATCGGCAGCACCGGTCCGCTCCTGACGACGGCGATCGGCCGCGCGCTGCTGCTGGGCAGCCCCGCGGCGGAACGCACCGCGATCCTGAACCGGCTCAAGGTCGACGACCCGCGTCGCTTCGCCGCCGATGCGCCGCGCTGGGAGCGCGACGCGCGCCAGTTCGCGAGCCGCGGCTTCTGTCTGAGCAAGGGGGACTGGCGTCGCGACGTGTACGCGATCGCGGTGCCGATCCGCCAACCCCTGCCGCAGGAGCGCGTCGCGCTGAACTGCACGATGTCCGCGCACCGGCTGCGCTCGCGCGACGCGATGGAGCGTGAGTTCGCCCCGCTGCTGCTCGAGGCGGCGCGCGACGTCGAAGCCGCGAGCGGCATCCGGTGACCGTGACCAGAAACCCCGAACAGGAACCGACATGATCCGCGACCCCGGCCAGATCCGCAGCCTGCTCGAGAGCATCCGCCGCTTCGTGCTCGATGTCTGCATCCCCGCCGAGGTCGACATCGACCGCAGCGACGAGATTCCCGAGCCGCTCGTGCAGCAGATGCGCGCGCTGGGCCTGTTCGGCCACAGCATCCCCTCGGAATATGGCGGCGGCGGGCTCAGCACCGAAGAGCTGGCGCTGGTCAACATCGAGATCTCGCAGTCGGCCACCGTGTTCCGTGCCCGCTTCGGGACCAACACCGGCATCGGCTCCGAATCGCTGATCGCGGACGGCACCGAGGAGCAGAAGCGGCGCTACCTGCCACGGCTGGCCTCGGGCGAGATCACCGGGTGCTTCGCGCTGACCGAGCCGGACGCGGGGTCGGACGCCACGTCGATGCGCACGGTCGCCGAGCGCGACGGCGACCACTACCTGATCAGCGGCAGCAAGTGCTACATCACCAACGCACCGATCGCCGACCTGTTCACCGTGTTCGCACGCAGCGAACCCGGCATCGACGGCGCGCCGGGCATCAGTGCGTTCCTCGTCGAGCGCGGCACGCCCGGGCTGGCGACCGGCCCCGCGATCCGCAAGCTCGGCCAGCACGGCTCGCCGGTCGGCGAAGTGCACCTGGACCGCTGCCGGGTCCCCGCCTCGGCGATCGTCGGCGGCCGGCCGGGGCTGGGCTTCAGGACCGCGATGAAGGCGCTGAACAAGCAGCGGATCAACCTCGCCGCGCTGTGCGTGGGCCCGTCGCTGCGGCTGGTCGACGAGATGGTGCGCCACGCCAGCACGCGCCGGCAGTTCGGCCAGCCGATCGCCGGGTTCCAGCTGGTGCAGGCGCTGATCGCGGACAGCAACACCGAGGCGCACGCGGCGCGCGCGCTGGTGCTGGAGACCGCACGCAAGCGCGACGCCGGCGAGGACGTGACGATGGAGGCGTCGATGTGCAAGATGTTCGCCTCCGAAGCGGCCGGCCGCGTGGCCGACCGCGCGGTGCAGGTGTTCGGTGGCGCCGGCTACGTCGCGGGCAACGTCGCCGAGCGCTTCTATCGCGACGTGCGCGTGTTCCGGCTGTACGAAGGCACCACGCAGATCCACCAGCTGAACATCGCGAAGCGCACGCTGGCGCAGCGCGGCGGGGCGCTGGAGGCGCCGGCGAGCTAGGCGTTTCGGGCCGCGCGCCGACCGGGGCGGCGCTTCGGCGCCGCGCGGGCCTTGCTGCATACTCGCCGCCTTGGACCGGGCATTGCGTGGCCCGGACACTCGGACTCCGCGCCAAACCGCCAAACCGCCAAACCGCCAAACCGGCACTCCGA
>Ga0316188_10000612_pt1 | contig 15740 bp, 12 predicted proteins | sample Phiworburrow1_MG_FD_204933 | JGI IMG/M metagenome (GOLD analysis project Ga0316188, IMG submission 204933) | Coastal sediment microbial communities from Maine, United States - Phippsburg worm burrow 1 | ecosystem: Environmental > Aquatic > Marine > Coastal > Sediment | place: USA: Maine...
CACGGCGTCGCCGCCCAGCAGCTGACGGGCATCGCGCGCCAGGCCGGCGTTCAACCGGTCGGCAAAGAAGCCCACGGCGGTCAGCGCCGCGACCGCCAGCAGCACCGCGGCGGCCAGCAGGCGCAACTCGCCGGCACGCAGGTCGCGCACCGTCTGGCGCCAGGCGAGCAAGGCGATCGAAGGGCTTTGCATGCCGGCACCCTACCGCAGCTGGCCGTCGCACGTTTGAACCGGGCGTTGAAGCCCTCAGAACGATGGGCGCCAGGGCGTGGGTTCCAATCGTCGCATGGACATCCTGCCTGCGGTCTTTGTCTCCCACGGCTCGCCGCTGACGGCGCTGGAGTCCGGCCCCACCGGCGCGTTCTGGCAGCAGCTGGGACGGGCACTGACGACGCGTTTCGGCCGGCCACGTGCCGTGCTGGCCGTGTCGGCACACAGCCTGGCGCGCCAGCCGGTGCTGTTCGGCGCCGCGCAGCACCAGGCGCTGTACGACTTCTCCGGCTTCCCCGCGGCGCTGTACCAGCTGCGCTACGACGCGCCCGGCGCCCCGGCGCTGGCGGCGCGCACGGCCGGGCTGCTGGCCGCCGCCGGCCGGCCGGCGGTGCTGGCGGACCATGGCGGCCTGGACCACGGCATCTGGACGCCGTTGCGCAGCATGTTTCCCGCCGCCGACGTGCCGGTACTGCCGCTGGCGTTTCCGTCTGGCGACGCGCCCGGCGCGCTCTGGGCGCTGGGGCAGGCGCTGGCGCCGCTGGCCGCCGATGGCGTCTGGATCCTTGGCAGCGGCAGCCTGACGCACAACCTGGGCTTGCTGGCCGGGCCGGTCGCGCGCCAGCCGCTGGACGCGCCGGAACGGACGGAGTGCCGGGCCTTCCGGGACTGGGTGCGCCAGCGCGGCGAAGCGCGCGACTGGGACGCATTGCGCGACTACCGGCGTCGGGCGCCGCACGCCGCATTGATGCACCCGACCGACGAGCACTGGCAGCCGTTCTATGTGGCCGCCGGCGCCGGCGGCGAGGCCGACGCGCCGCGCCGCCTGCACGCGGGGGTCACCTACGGCTGCCTGGCGATGGACCTGTACGCGTTCGGCCCCGGAGCGGCGTCGCTGGAGGCTGTGCTGGCCTCCGGGGAACGCTCGCCAGCCTGACGAGGTTCCGCGCGACGCGCATGCCTGCCGAGTCGATCGGGGTGGCGGTGCGGGCCCATGGGGGCTGCTGTTGGCTGCCGGGCTGGAGCCCGTGCCGCCGGCGCATGGGCCGAGCCGGGGCCGCGGGTGGTGGCCGACCCTTGTCCGCTTGGACAAGGGACTGGCTCAGCCGCCGGGCGCCGCCGCGAAGACGGCATCCAGGTCGTTCTGCCACGCCGCCTTGCTGGCGTCGTCGACGAAGCTGGCCTCGAAGCTGTTGGCCGCCAGCTGATACGCCTCCCGCGCGCCAAGCCGAGGCAGGGCGGCGAAGGTCTGCACGAAGTTCTCGTTCAGGTAGCCGCCGAAATAGGCCGGATCGTCGGAGTTCACGGTCGCGCACAGGCCCGCAGCCAGCAGCGCAGGCAGCGGGTGAGCGGCCAGGCTGGGGACCACGCACAGCCTGAGGTTGGACAGCGGGCAGACCGTCAGTGGCGTGCGCGCGCGCGCAAGCCGCTGGACCAGGGCCGGGTCTTCCAGACAGCGCACGCCGTGGTCGATGCGCTGCACCTGCAGAACGTCCAGCGCGCTGCGGATGTAGGCCGGGGGCCCTTCCTCGCCGGCATGCGCCACCACGTGCAGCCCGAGGTCGCGACACCGTGCGAACACGCGTGAAAACTTCTCCGGCGGATGGCCCTGTTCGCTGCTGTCCAGGCCGACGCCGATGAAATGGCTGCGGTACGGCAGCGCCGCCTCCAGCGTGGCGAAGGCCGCGTCTTCGCTCAGGTGGCGCAGGAAGCACAGGATGAGGCGGCTCGTGATGCGCAGCTCGGCGTGGGCCCGCTGCGCGGCATGGTGCAGTCCCAGGATCACGTGTTCGATCGGCACGCCGCGGTCGGTGTGCGTCTGCGGGTCGAAGAAGATCTCGGCGTGCACCACGTTGTCGGCGGCCGCGCGCTCGAAGTAGGCCCAGGCCATCTCGAAGAAGTCGGTCTCCTCGATGAGCACGCTGGCGCCCGCGTAGTAGATGTCCAGGAAGCTCTGAAGATCGCTGAAGGCGTAGGCGGCGCGCAGGGCGGCCACGTCGGGGTAGGGCAGGGCCATGCCGTTGCGTCGGGCCAGCTTGAAGATCAGCTCCGGCTCCAGCGTGCCTTCGATGTGCAGGTGCAGTTCGGCCTTGGGCATGCGTCGCAGCAACGCCGGCAGGTGCCCGCGCGGGATGGCCTCGAAGTCGATCGGCATGGCTCGTGTCCCCGGCTCGTCAGGTGAAGCCCGACATTGTGCCGGGCGGGCCGTACGCAGCCCGGTCCCGGGGCCGTCAACAGGTGCCGAAGCGCACCTGCCGCGCGATCAGCCAGCGTCGGTAGGCGACGCTGAGCCGGTCGGCTGCGCTGTGCACTTCGCCGCCCCCCAGCGGCAGGCGCGCCGGCCGCTGCGACTCCAGCACCGGCCGGTCCTGGCCGAAGATGCTGTCCTGGAACTGCCGCAGTGCCGCGTCCGGCGTGAGCACATCGCTCGTGAACTGCATGAACCACACGAGCGTGCGGTCTTCCTCCTGCGGGCAGGCGAAGGCCGCGTAGGCATCCGCCGGGCCATTGCCTTCGGGCCGTTTCAGCAGCAAGGCACAGAAGGGGCCCAGGACCTCGTAGCGGTAGTCGACCCAGGCGCCGTCGCGCGACGACGCACTGGCCCGGGGCTGCCAGGCCCGGTATCGCTCGATCATCGGGCGCCCGTCGCCGGTGTGGGCCACGTCGTAGCCGGGGACCTCGGCGTGCGCCGCATCGCCCAGCCATCCCTCGTGCACGAACGCGAAGTGGGCGGTGTCCAGGAAGTTCTCCACCACCCGCGGTGCGCTGGTCGCCACCTCGTAGGGGCCGCAGACGACCTGCCTGCCCGGCACATCGGCCAGCGCCGGGGGGGCCGCCGCGTGCGGCTGGCGCGCCACCCACAGCAGGCCGTGCGCCGAAGCCACCTGCCAGTCGGCGACGGCATGGCTTTGGGGAGGCGACCATGCCGGCAGCGCCGGCACCCGAACGCAGGCACCCGCACGGTCGAAGCACCAGCCGTGGTACGCGCACTGCAACTGCCCGTCGACCACGCTGCCCAGCGACAGCCGGGCCCCGCGGTGCGGGCAGCGGTCGTCGAAAGCCAGTACATCAGAGCCGCTGCGCCACAGCACCAAGTCCTGCCCCAGCAGCCGCCGCGTCAGCGGCGCCGTGCCGAGATCGGCCGCGGCCGCCACCGGGTGCCACCAGCGGGCTTCAGCCGCTGGCGTCACGGCGTCAATTGCCGCCGGGGATCTTGCCGTCGACGCCTTTGACGTAGAAGTCGACCTTGTCCTTCCAGTCCTGGTCGGCCTGCACGTCCTTGGCGAGGCGCTCCTTGCCGGTGTTGTCCTTGATCGGGCCGGTGAAGACCTCGAAGGTGCCCGCCTTCATGCCGTCCTTGATCTCGGCCACCTTGGTGCGTGCGGCCTCGGGCACCGTGTCGGAGATGCTGGCCAGCATGTTCTGGCCTTCCTTGACGCCCCACACCGTGCGCTCGGATTTCCAGGTGCCGTCCATCACGTCCTTGACGGTCTTCTTGTAGTAGCCGCCCCAGTCGACGACGCAGGACGCCAGGTGCGCGTTGGGCGCGACCGCGCTCATGTCCGAATCCCAGCCGAAGGCGTGCTTGCCGTTCTTCTCGGCCGTCTGCAGCACGGCCGACGAGTCGGTGTTCTGCAGCAGCACGTCGGCGCCGCCGTTGATCAGGCTCTGCGCGGCATCGCCTTCCTTCGGCGGGTCGAACCAGGTGTTGACCCAGACCACCTTGGTCTTGACCTTCGGGTTCACGCTCTGCGCGCCGAGGGTGAAGGCGTTGATGTTGCGCAGCACTTCGGGGATCGGGAACGAAGCCACGAAGCCGAGCGTGTTCGTCTTGGTCACCGAGCCGGCGATGACGCCGGCCATGTACGCGTCCTCGTAGAACTTGGCATCGTAGATGCCCATGTTCTCGGACATCTTGTAGCCGGTCGCATGCTCGAACTTGACGTCCGGGAACTCGGCAGCCACCTTCACCATCTGCTCCATGAAGCCGAACGAGGTGGCGAAGATGATCTTGTTGCCCTGGCTGGCCAGGTCGCGGATCACGCGCTCGGCATCGGCGCCCTCGGGCACCTTCTCGACGAAGGTGGTGACGACCTTGTCACCGAACTCGGCCTCGACCGCCTTGCGGCCCTGGTCGTGCGCAAACGTCCAGCCGGCGTCACCCACGGGGCCGACGTAGACCCAGGCGGCCTTCAGCGGTTCGGGCTTGGGCGGCGGGGCCGGCTCGGCCGCCGGGGCCGGTGCCGGCGGCGGCGCTTCTTCCTTCTTGCCGCATCCGGTCAGTGCGGCTGCGGCCAGCAAGGTGGCCACGCCGGCGAAGCGCAGGGCGGCACGTCGATGCAGATGGTTCATGGCGATGGATCTCCTCGGAGTGGGTTGCCTGGCTCGGCAAGTGGACGGAATTATGTGCCCGGGTGGAACGGCTTGCCCAGAGAGGCCGGCATGTTGACCCGGATGAAGGCGGCGTTGCGGCTGATCAGCGCCAGCACCACGATGGTGGCGATGTACGGCAGCATGGCCAGGAACTGGCTGGCGATCTGCACGCCCTCGCCCTGCAGCGCGAACTGCAGCATCGTGACGCCGCCGAACAGGTAGGCGCCCAGCAGCACGCGGATCGGGCGCCAGGTGGCGAAGGTGGTCAGCGCCAGCGCGATCCAGCCGCGGCCCGCGGTCAGGCCCTCGACCCACAAGGGCGCGTACACCACCGACAGGAACGCGCCCGCTACGCCGCACAGTGCGCCGCCGACGCAGACCGCGGCCAGGCGGATCAGCCGCACCTTGTAGCCCAGCGCATGCGCCGACTCGGGCGACTCGCCGATCGCGCGCAGCACCAGGCCGCTGCGGCTCTTGTAGAGGTACCAGATCATCGCCGCCGTCAGCACCATGGTCGCGTAGACCATCCAGTGCTGACGGAACAGCGCCGGCCCGAGTACCGGGATCGCCCCCAGCCCGGGCAGGTCGAACGGCGGCCGCTCGGCGAGCTTCTTGCCGACATAGGCCACGCCCACGAAGGCGGAGAAGCCGTAGCCGAACAGGCTGACCGCCAGCCCGGTGGCGTACTGGTTGGTGTTGAGCCAGATCACGAGGGCGCCGAAGCAGAGGGCCAGCGCGGCGCCGGCGGCCGCGCCGGCGGCAAAGGCCAGCAGGTCGCTGCCGGTCGACAGCGCGGTGGCGAAGCCGGCCACTGCGGCCACCAGCATCATGCCTTCGGCGCCCAGGTTGAGGACACCGGCGCGCTCGTTGATGAGCAGGCCCAGCCCGGCCAGGGCGAGCGGCGTGCCGGCGAGCAGCGCGGCGGCGATGAGCAGTGCGATCGCGTCCATGTCGGTCCCCTGTGGTGTCAGTGCGCGGACTTCAGGCCTGAGCCCAGCTTCACGCGGTAGTGGATCAGGGTGTCGCAGGCCAGCAGCAGCACCAGCAGCAGGCCCTGGAAGACCCCGGTCAACGCGTTCGGCAGACCCAGCCGCGACTGGCCGAGCTCGCCGCCGATCAGCATCATCGACAGCAGCACGCCGGCGAAGGCGATGCCCACCGGGTGCAGCCGGCCGACAAAGACGACGATGATGGCGGTGAAGCCCAGACCGGTGGAGATGTGCGGCGTGAGCTGGCGCAGCGGGCCGGCGGCCTCCATGGCGCCGGCCAGCCCGGCCAGCGCGCCGGAGATCATCAACGCCGTCCACAGCGAGCCGCGCGCCGAGAAGCCGGCGTAGCGCGCCGCCGCAGGTGCCAGCCCGCCGACCTGCAGCTGGAAGCCCTTGTACGAGCGGAACATGAAGACCCACATCGCGCCGACCAGCGCCAGCGCCACCAGGAAGCCGACGTGCAGCCGCGTCTTGTCCACCAGTGCGGGCAGCCAGGTCGAGGCGTCGAAGGTCTTGGTCTGCGGGAAGTTGAAGCCCGCCGGGTCCTTCCAGGGGCCGAACACCAGGTAGTTGACGAGCTGCTGCGCCACGTACACCAGCATCAGGCTGACCAGGATCTCGCTGGCGTTGAAGCGGTCGCGCAGCAGCGCCACGATCGCCGCCCAGGCCATGCCGCCCAGCATGCCGGCCGCCAGCACCAGCGGCAGGCTGACGAACCGCGGCAAGACGAAGCCGTGCGTCGTCAGCCACAGGGCCGTGCCGCCGCCGGCCAGCGCCCCGAGCAGGAACTGGCCCTCGGCGCCGATGTTCCAGACGTTGGAGCGGTAGCACACCGCCAGCCCGAGCGCGATCACGATCAGCGGCGTGGCCTTCAGCAGCACCTCGGTGATCGCGCGCACGCCGTTCAACGGCTCGACGAAGAAGATGGCCAGGCCCTTGACCGGATCCTTGTCCAGCGCCGCAAAGAGCAGCGCCGCCAGCAGCGCCGTCAGCACCAGCGCTACCAGCGGCGACACCAGCGACATCAGCTTGGACGGCTGCGGGCGGGCTTCAAGCTTGAGCATGGCGAACTCCCGGGTTGGCGGCAGCCTGGGCGGGCGCGGTGGCGGTCGGCTTCCACAGCCCGGACATCCATTCGCCGATCAGCTCGGTGCTCGCATCGGCGACCGCGATCGACGGCGACATGCGGCCCTGGGCGATGACGATCAGGCGGTCGCAGATCTCGAACAGCTCGTCGAGTTCCTCGCTGACCACCAGCAGCGCGCAGCCGGCGTCGCGCAGCTTCAGCAGCTCGCCGCGGATCAGCGCTGCGGCGCCGACGTCCACGCCCCAGGTCGGCTGCGAGACGATCAGCAGCTTCGGGTTGGCGTCGATCTCGCGGCCGACGATGAACTTCTGCAGGTTGCCGCCCGACAGGCTCTTGGCCGCCGCGCCGGCGCCGCCGGCGCGCACGTCGAAACGGTTCATCAGCTCGGCTGCCTGCAGGTGCACCGCCGAGCTGCGGATCCAGCCGCCGCGGCCCAGGTGCTCGGTGCGCGTGAGCAGGGTGTTCTGCGCCAGGCTCATCACCGGCACCGCGCCGCGCCCCAGGCGTTCCTCGGGCACGAAGTTCAGCCCGGCGGCGCGGCGGCGGCGCGGCGGATCGCGCGCGATGTCCTTGCCGAACAGGCGCACCGAGTCGGCCGGCGCGCGCGGGTCCTCGCCCGACAGCGCCGCCATCAGCTCCTGCTGGCCATTGCCCGAGACGCCGGCCACGCCGAGGATCTCGCCGGCACGGACTTCGAAGGCGATGTCCGACAGCGAGGTGCCGAACTGGTCGAGCTTGGGCATCGTCAGGCCGCGCACGGCCAGGACCACCTCGCCCAGGTGCGCGGCCTGGTGGTGCAGCTCGGGCGGCTCGGCGCCGATCATCAGCCGCGACAGGCCGGCGTTGTCGACCGTGCGCGGATCGACCTCGCCGGTCACCTTGCCGCCGCGCATCACCGTGCAGTGGTGACAGAGTTCCCGGATTTCGTCGAGCTTGTGGCTGATGTACAGGATGGAGCAGCCGTCGGCCGCCAGCTGGCGCAGGGTGACGAACAGTTTCTGCACCGCCTGCGGCGTGAGCACCGAGGTCGGCTCGTCCAGGATCAGCAGCTTCGGCGCCGTCAGCAGCGCGCGCACGATCTCGACCCGCTGACGCTCGCCCACCGACAGCGAGTGCACCGGCCGCAGGGGCTCGACGTCCAGGCCGTAGTCCTTGGACACCTTGACGATGCGCTGCGTCACCTCGGCCAGCTTGAGCGACTTGTCCAGCCCGAGCCAGACGTTCTCGGCCGCCGTCAGCGTGTCGAAGAGGCTGAAGTGCTGGAACACCATGCTGATGCCCAGGGCACGCGCCTCCTGCGGGTTGTCCACCCGGACCGCCTGGCCGTTCCAGCGGATCTCGCCTTCGTCCGGGTGCACGGCACCGTAGATCATCTTCATCATCGTGCTCTTGCCGGCACCGTTCTCGCCCAGCACGGCATGGATCTCGCCCGGCTTGACGCGCAGGTTCACCCGGTCGTTGGCCTTGACCGCGGGGTACTGCTTGCTGATGCCCACCAGTTCGAGTCTGAGCATGCGGGTCTCCTGTGGCGTTCAGTCGGGCGCCGTGCGACGGTAGCGCGAGGTGCCGGCCACGAAGGTCTCGACGAGATCGGACTCGTCGGCCAGCGTGATCCAGGCAAAGAATTGGTCGTGCAAGTCCTGCGCCACCGCCTGTCGGCGCTGCGCCGTGGGGCGGGTGGCCCGGTCCCAGACGCACAGGTCGGCCGTGGCGCCGACCTCCAGCGTGCCGATCTCGTGGCCCAGGCCGAGCGCCTGCGCCGCGCCGCGCGTGGCCGCGTGCAGCAGCGCCCAGGCCGTGGCGCGCTCGCCGCGCAGCGCCTGCACCTTGTAGGCGTCGCCCATGGTGCGCCGCTGCGACAGGCTGGTGCCGCCGCCGACGTCGCTGGCCAGGCTCACGTTCACCCCCTGGGCCGCGCTGTCCCGCCAGGCAAACAGGCCGCTGCCCAGGAACAGGTTGGAGCTGGGGCAGAACGCGACCTGGGCCCCGCTGTCGCGCAGCAGCGCGCGGTCGGCGTCGTCCAGCCAGATGCCGTGCGCCAGCACGCTGCGCGGGCCGAGCAGCCCGTGGCGGTGGTAGACGTCCAGGTAGCTGCGCGCGTCGGGGAACAGGTCGGCGACCCAGGCCACCTCGTCGCGGTTCTCGGCCACGTGCGTCTGCATGTACAGCCCCGGGGCGGCCTGCTGCAGGCGGCCGGCCATCGCCAGCTGGGCATCGCTGGACGTGGGCGCGAAGCGCGGTGTCAGCGCGTAGGCGCAGCGGCCGCGGCCGTGCCAGCGCTGGATCAGTTCCAGGCAGTCGCGCTCGGCCTGCTCGACGTCGTCGCGCAGGTTGTCGGGCGCGTGCCGGTCCATCAGCACCTTGCCGGCGATGAGTCGCATGCCGCGCTGCGTGCCGGCGTCGAAGAGGGCGTCGACCGAGGCCTTGTGCACCGTGGGGAAGACCACGGCCGAGGTCGTGCCCACCGCCAGCAGCGCGTCCAGGAAACGGGCCGAGCCCTGCGCCGCGTGCGCGGCGTCGGCGAAGCGCGCCTCGGCCGGGAAAGTGTAGGTCTGCAGCCAGTCCAGCAGTTGCGTGCCCCAGGCGCCGATGACGTCGATCTGAGCGCTGTGCACGTGGCTGTCGACGAAGCCCGGCAGGATCCAGCGACCGCGGTGCTCGGCGCGTGGCCAGGCGGCGTCGGGCGCCTCGCGCTGCACGGCGGCGATCCGCCCGTGCTCGATCAGGATCCAGTGTGCTGGCCGGTGGCGCACCGCCGACGAATCGGTCTCGCCCCAGGCGGGCGGGGCGGTGAAGTCGAGCAGGTCGCCGTACAAGGCGATGCGGTCGGTGCTCATCGGCTCGTGACCTTCAGCCTGCGCCCGACGTGGCGAGTTCGTTCACCACCTCGCGCACCTGTTCGCGCAGCCAGCGCCCGGACGACGACGCATGGGTCAGCTCGTGCCAGAGCTGGTAGTAGGTCAGCGGTGGAAAGTCCACCGGGCACGGCAGGATGCGCAAGGGGTAGCTGGCGAGGTAGCGGGTGCAGTACTGGCGCCCCGTCGTCAGCACCAGGTTGGAGCGCGCCACCATGCGCGGTGCCAGACCGAAGTGCGCCGTGCGCACCACGATGCGGCGCTCCACGCCCATCGCGGCCAGGTGGTCGTCGACGATGCCGCGCGCGCCGGCATGGAACGGCGTGGGTGCCAGGTGGTCGCACTCCAGGTAGCGCTGCGCGGTCCACTGGCGCGGCCGGCGCCCGGCCGGATGGTCGGCGGCGACCAGGCAGACGATCTCGTCGGTCAGCAAGCGCCCCAGGTGCAGTTCGCCCGGGGGCTGCAGCCAGTTTCCGATCACCAGGTCGACCTCGCCGCTGGCCAGGTGCTGGCGGTAGTCGAAGGCGCCGGACAGTGGCAGCAGATCCAGCCGCACGTCCGGCGCCTGCTGCCGCACGCGCGCCACCAGCTCGGGCAGAAAGCGCGGGTCCAGGAAATCGCTGGCGACGATGCGGAAGGTCTGCGTCGCCTGCGCCGGCTCGAAGGCGTGCCCAGGCACGTGGCCGCCGAACAGCGCCTGCGCGCCCTGCATCACCTGCGCGGCGGCCGGCAGCAGCGACAGCGCCACCTCGGTCGGCGCCATGCCGCCGCCGGCTCGCACCAGCAGCGGGTCGCCGATCAGCGCGCGCAGGCGCTTGAGCTGCGCGCTGACCGCCGGCTGCGTGGACTGCAGCTTGAGGGCGGCGCGCGAGACGCTGTGTTCGGAGATCACGGTGTGGAAGACCCTGACGAGGTGAAGCTCGATCTTCTCGAACGCAGCGTCCCGTGCCATACGTCTTGTCCCATACTGGGTATTCGAGCCATCGTATTCCCTATCCCGCGCTGCGGAGTAAGTTTCGGGGTATGCCCTCATCAGTCCAACCCGCCGGCACGCGCCCGATCCGCTTCGTCCACCGCGGCGCGATCGTGACGGTCGACGACCTGCCGCCCACGACCACGGTGCTGGGCTGGCTGCGCGAGCACGCGCGCTGCAGCGGCACCAAGGAAGGCTGCAACGAAGGCGACTGCGGCGCCTGCACCGTGATCGTGGCCGAGCTGGCCGGGCGCGCGGACGCGGTCGGCACGGCCAGCGCGCGGGCGACCGTGACCGCTGGCCTCAGCCTGCGGCCGGTGAACGCCTGCACGCGATTCCTGCCCACGCTGGACGGCAAGGCACTGCTGACGGTGGAAGACCTGAAGGCGATCGCCGGCGGCCATCTGCACCCGGTGCAGCAGGCGCTGGTCGACTGCCATGGCTCGCAGTGCGGGTTCTGCACGCCGGGCTTCGCGATGTCGATGGCGGCCAGCTACGAGCGCCACCAGGTCGCTGGCACGCGGCCGACGCGACGCCAGCTCGCCGACGACCTGTCGGGCAACCTGTGCCGTTGCACGGGCTACCGATCGATCCTGGACGCCGGGCAGCGCATGTTCGAGCTGCCGACGGCGCGCCTGGACACGGCGTCGATCGAGGCCCTGCTGCGCACGCTGGCGGCCGATCCGCCGCTGTCGTACGAGGCGGTGGACCCCGCCTGCGGCGCGTCGCGCCGACTGCATGCGCCGCGCAGCATCGAGGCGCTGGCCGACCTGGTCGAGTCCAGGCCCGGGGCCCTGCTGCTGGCCGGGGCCACCGACATCGGCCTGTGGGCCAACAAGGGGTTGCGCGATCTGGGCGAGATGATCTACCTCGGCGAGGTCGATTCGCTCAGGCACATCGCGCTGGACGGCGGCGAGCTCGTCATCGGCGGCGCCGCTTCGCTGGAGGACGCCTGGGCGGCGCTGGCCGAGCGGCTGCCGGACCTGAAGGAGGTGTGGCTGCGCTTTGCGTCGCCGCCCGTCCGCCATGCCGGCACCATGGGCGGGAACGTCGCCAACGGGTCGCCCATCGGGGACAGCGCGCCGGCGCTGATGGCGCTGGGGGCCAGCGTCGTGTTGCGCAAGGGCCGGCGCGAACGCAGGCTGGCACTGGACGACTTCTACCTGGACTACATGAAGAACCGCCGCGAGCCGGGGGAGTTCGTGCAGGCCTTGCGCGTGCCGCTGCCCGACGCGGGCACGACGCTGCGCGTGTACAAGCTCTCCAAGCGCTACGACTGCGACATCTCGGCGCTGTGCGGCGCCTTTGCCATCGGCCTCGACGGCGGTGTGGTGCGGTCGGCGCGGCTGGTCTTCGGCGGCATGGCCGCCGTCGTCAAGCGCGCCGCGCAGGCCGAGGCGACGCTGGCCGGCAAGTCCTGGGACGAAGCCACGGTACGGGCCGCCATGGCCGCGCTGGCGCGCGACTTCACGCCGCTGTCCGACCTGCGCGCCAGTGCGACGTACCGTTTGCAGGCGGCACAGAACCTGCTGCTGAAGCTGTGGCACGAGACGCGAGCCGACGCGCCGCTGCCACCCGAGGCCACCTCGGTCTGGACATCGCCATGAACCGCAGCCGCGAACCCTTCCTCGACCCCGCCACCGCGCTCGGCGCCAGCCGGCCGCACGAGTCGGCGCACCTGCACGTGGCCGGCGAGGCCACCTACATCGACGACCTGCCCGAACTCGCCGGCACGCTGCACGCCGCGCTCGGCCTGTCGCCGCTGGCCCATGGCCGCATCACGGCGATCGACCTCGATCGCGTGCGCGCGATGCCCGGCGTGATCGACGTCCTGGTGGCCGGCGACATCCCCGGTCCCAACGACTGCGGCCCGATCGTGCACGACGATCCGATCCTGGCCGACGGCACGCTGCATTACCTGGGGCAGCCGGTGTTCGCCGTCGTCGCCAGCACGCGCGACCTGGCGCGGCGCGCCGCCGCGCTGGCCGACAAGGTGATTGCCGCCGAGCCGTTGCCGGCGCTGCTGAGCGCGCGCGAAGCGCACGCCGCGCAGCGCTACGTGGTGCCGCCCATGCACCTGCAGCGCGGCGACGCCGCCAAGGCGCTCGGTTCGGCGCCGCACCGCATGCAAGGCCGACTGAGCGTGGGCGGCCAGGAGCAGTTCTACCTGGAAGGGCAGATTTCCTACGCCGTGCCGCTGGAGGATGGCGGCATGCGCGTGCACTGCTCGACCCAGCACCCGAGCGAGATGCAGCAGCTGGTGGCGCATGCGCTGGAACTGGAAGCGAACCAGGTGCTGGTCGAATGCCGGCGCATGGGCGGCGGCTTCGGCGGCAAGGAGTCGCAGTCGGGCCTGTTTGCCTGCGTCGCCGCGGTGGCTGCGCGGCGACTGAACCGGCCGGTCAAGCTGCGACCGGACCGCGACGACGACTTCATGATCACGGGCCGCCGGCACGGCTTCGAGTATGACTGGGACGTCGGTTTCGACGATCAAGGCCGCATCGTCGGCGTCGAGCTGACGATGATCGCCAACGCCGGCTTCTCGGCCGACCTGTCGCCGCCGGTGATGACGCGCGCGCTGTGCCACTTCGACAACGCCTACTGGCTGCCCGACGTGGCCATGCACGGCTATTGCGCGCGCACCAACACGCAGAGCAACACGGCGTTCCGCGGCTTCGGTGGTCCGCAGGGCGCGATCGCGGTCGAGTTCATCCTCGACAGCATCGCGCGCAAGCTCGGGCGCGACCCGCTGGCGGTGCGACAGGCCAACTTCTACGGCAGCGCCGAGCGCAATGTCACGCCCTATGGCCAGACGGTCGAGGACAACGTCATCCAGCCCCTGGTCGAGCAGCTTGCGGCCGAAGCGGGCTATGCCGAACGCCGCGATGCCGTGGCCGCCTTGAACGCTGGCAGCCCGCTGCTCAAGCGCGGGCTGGCGTTGACGCCGGTCAAGTTCGGCATCTCGTTCAACGTCGCCCACTTCAACCAGGCCGGCGCGCTGGTGCATGTCTACAGCGACGGCAGCGTGCTCGTGAACCATGGCGGCACCGAGATGGGCCAGGGCCTGAACACCAAGGTGGCGCAGGTCGTGGCGCACGAACTGGGGCTGAGTGCGGAGCGCGTGCGCGCCAGCGCCACCGACACCAGCAAGGTCGCCAACACCTCGGCCACCGCGGCGTCGACCGGCGCCGACCTGAACGGCAAGGCGGCGCAGGACGCGGCGCGCCAGATCCGCGAGCGGCTGGCCGCGTTCGTGGCGGCGCGCGAAGGCGTGCCGCCCGAGACGGTGGTGTTCACCGGCGACGCGGTGGCGGCCGGCTCGCGCCGGCTGCCATTTGCCGAGGTCGTGCGCGACGCCTACGCCGCGCGCGTGCAGCTGTGGAGCGACGGCTTCTACGCCACCCCCGGCCTGCACTGGGACCGCGAAAAGCTGCAATGCAAGCCGTTCTTCTATTTCGCCTACGGCGCGGCGCTGGCCGAGGTGGTGGTGGACACGCTGACCGGCGAGTGGCGGCTGCTGCGCGCCGACGTGCTGCACGATGTTGGAAGGTCGCTCAACCCGGCGATCGACATCGGGCAGGTCGAGGGCGCCTTCATCCAGGGCATGGGCTGGCTGACGATGGAAGAACTGGTCTGGCACCCGAAGACCGGCCGCCTGATGACGCACGCGCCCAGCACCTACAAGATCCCGACCGCCAACGACTGCCCGCCGGAGTTCAACGTGCGTCTGTTCGACAACGGCAACGTGGCCGACAGCATCCACCGCAGCAAGGCGGTCGGCGAGCCGCCGCTGCTGCTGCCGTTTTCGGTGCTGCTGGCGATCCGCGACGCGATCTCGGCTGCGGGTGGGCACCAGGTCGATCCACCGCTGGACGCGCCGGCCACGCCCGAAGCCATCCTGCGCGCGCTGGCGGCGCTTCGATGCGCCTGAAGCAGGAGGCCATGGGCTGGCACCAGGCCGGCCTGGCCGCGGTGTGGGTGGAGGTGGCCGAAACCTGGGGCTCGGTCCCGCGCGAGACCGGCACGCGCATGGTGGTGGCGGCTGACCGCGTGGCCGGCAGCATCGGTGGCGGGCACCTGGAGTGGCAGGCCATCGAGTGCGCGCGCGCGCGGCTGGGCCTGGCCGACGAGTGGCGCCAGGACATCGCGCTCGGGCCCACGCTCGGCCAGTGCTGCGGCGGCCGGCTGACATTGCGCTACGGGCCGCTCACCGGCCAGGCGCTGGCTGCTTGGCCTGACGAGGCGTCGTTGTTCGACTTGCAGCTCTACGGTGCCGGCCATGTGGGCCGGGCCGTGGTCGGTGCACTGGCCGCACTGCCCTGCCGGGTCTGGTGGATCGACGAGCGCGAGAGCGAGTTCCCGCCGCCGCCGCCGCCGCCCGGTGTCACGCCGTTGTGCGTGGAGCCGGTCGAGGCCGAGGTGCAGCAGGCGCCGCCCGGCTGCCACTTTCTCGTCATGACGCACAGCCACGATCTGGACCTGCGCATCGCCGAGGCGATTCTGCGGCGCGGTGACTTCGGGTTCCTGGGCCTGATCGGCTCGGCCACCAAGCGCGCGCGCTTCGTGCAGCGGTTCGAGCGGCGAGGCATTGCGCCCGAGGCCCTGGCGCGGTTGACCTGTCCCATCGGCATCCCCGGCATCGGCGGCAAGTCGCCCGCGGTGATCGCGCTGGCGGTGGCCGCCCAGCTGCTGCAGGTGGCCGGTGGCTGAGCGCCGGCACCGCTGGGCCTGGCCCGCGGCCCTGGCGCTGTGCGGCTGCGCATCGATGGCGCCGGCGCCGCAGCTGACGCTGCGGCAGCCGGTGTCGCTGCTCGGCGAGGTGCATGACAACGCGGTCCAGCACGCGCTGCGGCTGCACGCCTTCGAGGCCCTGCTGGCGACCGGCGCCCGGCCGGCGCTGGTGATGGAGCAGTTCAACCGCGACCGTCAACCCGACATCGACCGCCTGCGTGCGGACGCGACACCGGCCGACGCTGAGGCGCGCGCCGACGCGATCATCTCCGCGGCCGGGGCGCCGGGCTGGAAGTGGCCGCTCTACCGGCCCTTTGTCGTGCTGGCCCTGCGCAACGACTTGCCGCTCGTCGCGGCCAACGTCGGCCGCGCCGAGGCGCGCGAGGTCATGCGCGACGGGCTGGCGGCGCACGGATTCGACGCCGACCTGCCGGCGCCGGTGCTGGATACGCTGGCGGCAGACATCGAAGCCACGCATTGCGGCCAGGTGCCGGCCGAGATGGCACGGCAGATGGCGCTGG
>Ga0316188_10000613_pt1 | contig 15735 bp, 15 predicted proteins | sample Phiworburrow1_MG_FD_204933 | JGI IMG/M metagenome (GOLD analysis project Ga0316188, IMG submission 204933) | Coastal sediment microbial communities from Maine, United States - Phippsburg worm burrow 1 | ecosystem: Environmental > Aquatic > Marine > Coastal > Sediment | place: USA: Maine...
CCCCAGCTGGGCACCGGACACGCGGTGATGCAGGCGGTGCCGATGCTCGACGACAGCGTTCCGACCCTCGTCCTCTACGGCGACGTCCCGCTGACCTCGGCGAAAACGCTCGCCCGGCTGATCGAGGCTGCCGGCGCGCAGCGGCTCGCACTGCTCACCGTGGATCTCGCCGACCCGACCGGCTACGGCCGCATCGTGCGCGACGGCGATCGCATCGTGCGCATCGTCGAGCACAAGGACGCCGACGACGCGACCCGCGCCATCCGCGAGGTCAACACCGGCATCCTGGTTGCGCCGACTACAGCGCTCAAGCGCTGGCTCGGCGCGCTGTCCAACGACAACGCGCAGCGCGAGTACTACCTGACCGACATCGTCGCCGCCGCGGTGGCCGAAGGTGTCGAGGTCGTCGGCACCCAGCCTTCCGCCGCGTGGGAGACGCTCGGCGTGAACAGCAAGGCGCAGCTCGCCGAACTCGAGCGGATCTTCCAGCGCAACGTCGCGGCCCGCCTGATGGACGACGGCGTGACGCTCGCGGACCCGGCGCGCATCGACGTCCGCGGCTCGCTGTCGTGCGGTCGAGACGTGGAGATCGACGTGAACTGCGTCTTCGAGGGCGACGTCGCGCTGGCCGACGGTGTCCGTATCGGCGCGAATTGCGTGATCCGCGGCGCGCGCATCGCTGCCGGCGCGCAGATCCTGCCATTCACCCACATCGAAGACGCGCAGGTCGGCGCGGGCGCGCGCATCGGCCCCTACGCGCGGCTGCGTCCGGGCACCGAGCTCGGCGAAGGCTCCCACGTGGGCAACTTCGTCGAGATGAAGAACACGAAGATGGCCGCGCACTCCAAAGCCAACCACCTCGCCTACGTCGGCGACGCGGTCGTGGGCGAGCGGGTGAACATCGGCGCCGGCACCATCACCTGCAACTACGACGGCGTGAACAAGCACCAGACCGTGATCGAGGACGACGCCTTCATCGGCAGCGACACGCAGCTCGTCGCGCCGGTGCGCGTGGGCCGCGGCGCGACGCTGGGCGCCGGCACCACGCTCACGCGCGACGCGCCCGCCGACAAGCTGACCGTCTCGCGCGCGAAGCAGACCACCATAGACAGCTGGCAGCGACCAGTGAAGAAGGCCCCGCTCAAGAAGGTCGGCTGACCCGCACCGCGCGGGGAAACGGCGCATCGACCGCAAAACGGGCCGCGAATACCGAAGGCATCACGGGGAACCTCCCTCCCCAACCGGAGCAACGAACATGTGTGGAATCGTCGGCGCAGTGTCCCAGCGCAATGTGGTGCCGATCCTGATCGAAGGGCTGCGCAAACTCGAGTACAGGGGCTACGACTCCGCGGGGCTCGCGCTGATGAACGGCGTGATGGAGCGCGTGCGCTCGGTCGGCCGCGTCGCGGAGCTCGAGGTGCGGGCCCGTGAAATGGGCGCTTTTGCGCCTACCGGCATCGCCCACACCCGCTGGGCCACGCACGGCGGCGTCACCGAGGGCAACGCCCACCCGCACGCGTCGATCAGTCCGGCGCTCGAAATCTCGGTGGTGCACAACGGCATCATCGAGAACCACGAGGCGCTGCGCGCGCGGCTCAAGAGCCTTGGCTACCAGTTCCTGTCCCAGACCGACAGCGAGGTGATCGCGCACCTGATCCACGCCTACGTAACCGAGGGCATGAGCCTGTTTCTGGCGGTGCAGCAGGCGGTTCGGGAGCTCGAGGGCGCGTACGCGATCGCCGCGCTCAGCAACCACGAACCGAACGCGGTGGTCGGCTCGCGCAGGGGCTCCCCGCTGCTGCTCGGCGTGGGCAACGAGGGCACGGGCCGCGGCGAGAACTTTCTCGCCTCCGACACCTCCGCGCTGCTGCAGGTCACGAAGTACGTCGCGTACCTCGAGGAAGGCGACGTGGCCGAGATCCGCCTGGACGGCTACTCGATCGTCGACCGCGACGGCAATCCCGCGGATCGCCCGATCGTCGAGAGCCAGCTGTCGGCCGACTCGATCGAGCTGGGCAACTACTCGCACTACATGCAGAAGGAGATCTTCGAGCAGCCGGGCGCGATCGCCAACACGCTCGAGATGGTCACCAACGGCACCGCGCTGTCGCCGGGCCTGTTCGGCGCACAGGCCGAAGAGGTGTTTGCGCGCACGAACCAGATTCTGATCCTCGCCTGCGGAACGAGCTTTCACGCAGGGCTCGTCGCCAAGTACTGGCTCGAGAGCGTTGCGAAGCTGCCGGTCTCGGTGGAGATCGCCAGTGAATACCGCTACCGCCAGTCGGTCGCCCTGCCCGGCACGCTGGTGATGACGATCTCGCAGTCCGGCGAGACCGCGGACACGCTGGCCGCGCTGCATCACGCGAAATCGCTGGGGCTCGAGGACTCGCTGACGATCTGCAACGTGCCCGAGTCGGCGCTGATCCGCGCGAGCAGGCTGCGCTTTCTCACTCGCGCCGGCCCCGAGATCGGCGTCGCGTCGACCAAGGCCTTCACCACGCAGCTCGCCGCGCTGTTCGTGCTCACACTGGTGCTGGCCAAGCAGCGCGGGCTGCTCGGCGTCGAGCGCGAGCGCGAACTGATCGCCCAGCTGCGCCACCTTCCCGCCGCGATGAATCGCGTGCTCGAGTGCGAGCCCGCGGTGCACCACTGGGCGAACCGCTTCGCGACGAAGGAGCACGCGCTGTTCCTGGGCCGCGGCGTGCACTTCCCGATCGCGATGGAGGGTGCGCTCAAGCTCAAGGAGGTCACCTACATCCACGCCGAGGCCTACGCGGCGGGAGAGCTGAAGCACGGGCCGCTCGCGCTGGTGGACTCGCAGATGCCCGTGGTCGTGATCGCGCCCAACGACGCACTGATCGAGAAGCTCAAGAGCAACCTGCAGGAGGTGCGCGCGCGCGGCGGCGAGCTCTTCGTGTTCGCCGACCGGGACACGGTGATCGAGCCCTCCGACGGCGTGAACATCATCAACCTCGACGACCACGCGGGACTGCTGTCGCCGATCCTGCACGTGGTGCCGCTGCAGCTCCTGGCGTATCACGCGGCGCTGGAGCGCGGCACGGACGTGGACAAGCCGAGAAACCTGGCCAAGAGCGTCACGGTGGAGTGACGGCGACCTATCACTCAATGTCCTCGTCCACTGGCGAGGTGCGCTATTTCAGCGCGATGACCACTGCATCGACATCCTCCATCGCCGGGTCGGCATACCCGGCCACACCGACGGTCTGCACGACGCGCGTTCCCGCCTTGACGAGGTTGTTTGCCAGGTCCGCGGCCCCGCCGACATCCACGGCAATGCAGTTCAGCTTGAAGCCCATAGTGATGCCCGGGCTTCAGGGGTTCGTGCGAGTCAGGCGTCGTACAGTCTTGGTAGCGACCCAGTCTCGCGTGCCGCTGTCCATGGACAGGAAGTGCGGCGACTGCAGATGGGCCTCGAACGCAAGCTCGTCGTCGTACAACTCATAGAGGAAGAACAGCGGTGGGTCGGCCAGGTCACGGCAGACGTCGAACTGGCGGCAACCGGGCTCAGTTTCACGCGACAAGCGGGAGTTTTCCTCGATCGCCGTCTCGAATTGCGCGACGAACTCGGGCTTGATACGAAACTCGACAATCAGTGCCAACATGCAGGATCCTTCGTTGGGGTATTGCTCGATCCGGCAGAGCTCAATGAGCGAAACGCACCGCGTTCACCAGCGTCATGCTGATCGCCGGGATGTAGGTCACGACCATCAGGATCGACACGCTGATCGCCATCATCGGAATCATTGCGCGCACCACGGCCCACATGCCGACGCCGGCCAGCCGGGCACCGACCATCAGGGTGCCGCCGACAGGCGGGGTGTACAGACCGATGGCGAGGTTGCAAGTCATGATCAGGCCCAGGTGCACCGGATCGATCTTGAATGCTCCGGACAGTGGCACCAGCAGGGGTGCCGCCAGGATGATTGCCGGCACCGGTTCGATGAAGCAGCCCAGCGTCAACATGGCCAGATTGACGAGCAGCAAGAAGGTCCACTGCGACGTGGCGTAGTGGGTCACGAGGTGGGCAATCTGCGCCGGCACCTGCTCCACCGTGATCAACCAAGCCAGGCACGAGGTGGCGCCAATCACGACCATGACCACCGCACTGGTGGTGAAGGACTTGAGAAGCAGCGACGGCAGGTCGCGGAACTTCAGGTCCTTGTAAATAACCATCGAGACGAACAGGCCGTAGGCCGCCGCCACCGCCGCTGCTTCGGTCGGCGTGAAGTAGCCCGACCAGATGCCGCCGAGGATGATGACCGGCATCAGGAGCGCCGGCGCCGCAGCCAGGAAAGCGGCCCAGACCTCACGGCCGGTTGCGCGCGTCTCACCATTGTCGCAACCGGTCTTCTTGCCGTAGCGCACGCAGTTGATCGACAGGCCGATGGCGAACACCACCGCCGGCACGACACCGGCGATGAACAGATCGCGCACCGACGCACCTGAGACGAAGGCATATACCAGCATCGGTATCGACGGTGGCATGACAATGGCCAGTGTGCCGGCGGTGGACATCAGCGCGCCGGCGAAAGCCGGGCTGTAGCCCTTGCGCACCATGGCCGGAGTCATTACCGAGCCGATGGCCGCGGTGTCGGCGATGGCCGAGCCCGACACGCCTCCGAAGATCAGACAAGAGGTGACGGTGGAGATGCCCAGGCCGCCGGGCAGAAAGCCCAACAGCTTGGTGGCGAAGGTGACGATGCGCATCCCCACGCCGCCGCGCGAGAGGATTTCTCCGGCCAGCATGAACAGCGGCACCGCGATCAGCACGAAGGACTCGACGCCGCCGATGTAGCTCAGGAACACGGAGGTCAGCGGGTGACCCAGGTCGTTCCACCAGATCATGCCGGCGGTTGCGATCAGCAGGCCATAGACCAGCGGCACGCCGACCAGCGTGAAGACGATGAACAGACCAAAGGTCTCGAACAGAATCATGGGTGGGCGACGCCGTGGCGCTCTTCGCTGGACTTGCCGCGCAGGATCTCGACCAGATCCCAGGCCACGAACACCATCGTGATCACCGAGGCCACCGGCAAGGCCGCGTACTGCGTGCTCATCGGCCAGCCCAGCACGGTCAGGGTGCTGAAGTTGCCGGCCTCGGCGATGCCCACGCCATACCAGGCAAGCAGGCCGAGCGTGACGAAAACGACTGCCTGGATCGCCGCTTCGGCAAAGCGCCGGCTTGCGCCTTTCAAGTGGTTGACCAGTTCGTTGATGACCATGTGCGCACCGCGCCTGGTCGCCGCCGCACCGCCGAGGAAGGTGACCCAGACCATCAGCAACTCACAGAACTCGGTGGTCCAGGCAATATCGCCATTGAAGACGTTGTGCACTATCACGTTGGCAAAGACCAGCGAGGCCATGACCGCGCCGATGGCCAGCACGCTCCAGTCGACGACCCGGCCGAGAAGGGCGATCGGCCGGGGCGCCGGTGGATCGGGCGGCAGCAGCGGTGGCCGTGCCGGCACGGAACCACCCGCCTCGCTCACGGTCAATGGGTCCTGTTCCACGACGACTTACTTCGCGGGCAGTGCCTTGCGCACGGCCTCGGCGTCGGCGATGAACTGGTCGACATCGGCGCCGTACTTCTCCTTCGCCTTTGCATACACCGGCTTCGCCGCATCGCGGAACGGTGCCAGGTTGGGCCGGGCAATCTTGGCGCCCTTGGAGGTCATCTCGGCCAGCTGTCGGTCGTCGTTCGACTTGATGTCGTTGCGGCTGAAGGCTGCCGACTCGGCGCCGGCCTTCATGATCGCCGCCTGGTCGGCCGGGCTCATCTTCTGCCAGCTCTTTTCGCTCATCGTCAACGGGATCGGGCTGTAGACGTGGTGCGTCAGCGTGACGTTCGGCGCCACTTCGTAGAACTTGTTGGCATAGATGGTGTCGATCGGGTTTTCTTGGCCCTGCACCGCGCCTTGCTGGATGGCCAAATAGACCTCCGGCAGCGGCAGAATGACGACGTTGAACCCGATCGCTTCGAGCGTCCAGCGCATCATCTCGTTCGGGAAACTGCGCAGTTTCTTGCCCGACGCGTCGGCCGGCGAGGCGAGCGGTTCCTTGGTGGTCATATCACGGAAGCCGGCCTCCCAAGTGGAGATGAAGCGGAAGCCCTTGGCCGGCGCCTTGGCGAACTGTTCCTTCAGCCACTTGGACTCGTCGTACAGCTTCCAGCCCTGCTCGTAGTTCTCTACCAGGTAGGGCAGCAACGACAGGTTCAGCGTCGACACGTGGGTGGCGTAGGTGCCGGTGCTCGACACCGTGAAGTCGATGCCGCCGAGTTGCAGCTGTTCCACCGCCTTCGGGTCGTTGGCCAGCTGGCCGGCCGGATAGATCTGCACCTTGTATCGGCCTTGCGTGTACTCCTCGACCTTCTTCGCGAACACCTCGGCGGATTTCTGGCGCGAGCCGCCGGGCTGGTCGGTGTGACTGAACTTCAGCACCGTCTGCGCGGCCGCCGGCAGCGTGAGTGCCGCGGCCAGGGCAAGGGTGGTAAGGGTCTTCTTCATCATGGTCTCCTTCAGGGGTGGTGCGGATCGAAGTTGGCCATCGTCACGCGACGGCCGTTGGCATGCGAGTGGTAAGCGGCCGCCTGCACGTGCAGGTTTGCAAGGTAGTCGCGCGCCGCGTTTTCCAGCGGCGCACCGGTGCGCAAGTGGGCCAGCACATGCGCCTGCAGCGCCGTGCTGGCTCCGCCGAAGGCGCCGCGTCCTGCACCGTCGTCGTAAGCATGCCGGGCCTCGGTGCCGCCGTGCGGCTGCCACCAAAGCCGTGCTTCGCCGTCCATGCGCATCACGCCGCGTTCGCCTTCGAGCCACATCTCGCCCATCGTGCGTCGCAGGTTCTGCGCCGGGTGCTCGTTCAGGCGATTGCCATCGAACAGTCCGGTGCGAGCGTCGTCGTACTCGAAGATCAGCACGCCGGCATCCTCGCCGGCGATCACCGGGTTCAGCCGACGCAGTCGAGCCGTCACCGCGCGCACCTCTCCCATCAGGAAGCGGAAGGTGTCGATGAAGTGCACCGCGGTCTCGCGAACCAGGAACTCGGGCATCTGCTGGAAATAGGGTTGACGGTCCAGGTAGGCGCGCGGACCCTGGCCATCACCGGGGCGCAGGCGGAAGGCGACGCCATGAACACGGCCCAGGAATCCTTCGTCGATGAGCCGACGCATCTCGCGGAACCACGGTGCGAAGCGAAAGTTCTCGTGGATCACGAGCGGCACACCGGCGGCCTCTGCCATCGCGGTCATCGCCTCGGCCTGCTTCAGGTCGATGCCGAAGGGCTTCTGGCAGATGGTGGGAATGCCGCGCTCGATCGCGGCGTGCACGGCCGGCTCCTGTGCCACTGGGGGCAACACCACGTCGACCAATGTCGGCCGCTCGGCGTCGAGCATTGCGGTCATGTCGCTGTAGCAATTGGGCACGCCGTAGCGCCGCGCCAATGCTTCGGCATTCTCGACATGGCGGTTGACGATGGCGCGCAGCGGCGTGCCCGCATCGCGCCAGCCTTCCACCTGAAACTGCGCCCAGTAGCCCGCCCCAACCATGACGACGCGTTCGTTCATCTCAAAGGCCCCCCACCACCGCGCGCACGATGTCGACGGTGCTGCTCTTGCCGCCGAATTCGCGCGGGCGCACGAGCCCCTGGCTGAATGCTTCGGCAAGCGCGTCTTCGATCGCACGTGCGCCGTCTGACAGGGCGCTGTCGGCATGTCGCTCGGCCAGCCAGTCGAGCATCATCGCCGCCGACAGGATCGCGGCAGTCGGGTTCGCGACGCCCAGGCCGGCGATATCGGGCGCGGTTCCGTGTGCCGGTTGGAACAGCGCGTACTGATCGCCGATGTCGGCGGAAGGTGCCATGCCCATGCCGCCGGCCAGCGCGGCGATCAGGTCGGACAGGATGTCGCCGAACATGTTCTCGGTGACCAACACGTCGTATTCCCAGGGTTTCATGACCAGGTTCAACGCCATCGCATCGACGTAGGCGTGTTCGATGGGCACCTCGGGGAAGGCCTTGGCACGTTCGTCGAACACCTTGCGCCAGAAGGCCATCGACTGGAAGACGTTGGCCTTGTCGACGTTGGTCACCCGTCCGGGCTTGCCGCGTGCCTTGCGCTGTTGCGCCAGCTTGAGGGCAAAGTCGCACACGCGCGCGGTGCCCTTGTAGGTGATCTTCATGGTGTCGAAGGCCGCGGCGGCCTCACCGCTGCCTTCGACATGTCCACGCCCCCGCGCGTAGAACAGGCCTTCGGTGCTCTCGCGCACCAGCACCAGGTCGATGTGCGCGGCGCGCGGGTCGACCAAAGGACCCGGCAGGCCCGCGAAGCTGCGTATCGGCCGCACGCCGGCGTACAGGTCGAGCGCGAAGCGGATGTCCAGTTGCGGAACGATCTCGGTGCCGTCCTTCTGGCGCACGTCGGGCAGCCCCATCGAACCGAAGAGGATCGCGTCCGCTGCGCGGCAGGCCGCCAGCGTGCTTTCGGGCAACGCGTCGCCCGTGTCGACGAAATGCTGTGCGCCGGCCGGGTGCTTGGCGCAGACGAAGCGCCGACCGACCCGTTTTTCCACCGCGCGCATTACTTCCAGTGCGGCATCGGTGACTTCAAGCCCGATGCCGTCTCCGGGGAGTACAGCGATGGAATACGAGGTCTTGCTCATGGGGTTCTCACATTTGGGCGAGTTTGAAGCGCTCGAAGATGGCGACGAGCTCGTGACGTGCGCGTTCACGGTGTGCGCGCGTCACGCGAGCAGCACCTTCGGCGTCACCGGCACGCAGGCGCTCGACCATCTGCATGTGGTCCTTGGTCGAGTTCACCGGCTTGGGCCGCAGTCGCAGCGAGAACATGCGCGCGCGGTGCGCACGGTCCCAGTAGTTCAGCACCGTGGCCCGCAGTTGCCGGTTGCCGGCCAGATCGACCAGGTGTTGATGAAAGCGCTCGTCTGCATCAGCCCAGGCGTCCAGGTCGTCAGCCTCCAGCGCCTTGTCCATGGCCTTCGTGTCATTGATCAGCGGTGCAAGCTCCTTGGCATCGGGCTTGCGCGCGGCCAGCAATTCGGCGGCCATGCATTCAAGCGCCGTGAGGATCTGGTAGATCTCCTGCATGTCGGTGGCTGAAACCGGCAAGACACGCATGCCGTGGCGCGGGATCACCTCGACCAACCCCTCGTTCTGCAGGCGCATCATCGCTTCGCGCACCGGCGTGCGACTCATGCCCAACTCGGCCGCCACCTCATGTTCGAGCGCGCGGTGGCCGGGCAGCCATAGGTTGTCGAGGATGCGGCGGCGGATCTGCCCGTAGGCCGAATCCACCATCGACATCTCTTTGCGTTTCATCGGTGGCTTCATGGAAAATTCCAGTGCACCGGCTCGACGCCGGCCACCGGCATGGCGAGCGTAGCCAGGCGGTCGCCGAGCAGGCAGCCGAGCACGGCACTGCGGCGATCCGGGCCGCAGAAGGCGATGCTGGAGATGTTGCGCAGGCGGCGGCTGCGGATGTCGTCCAGTTCGGGGCGGCCCATCGAGCCGGCTTCGAAGGTCGCCTCCACCTGCGCCAGATACCCTGGATCCGCGTCCTCGAGCCAGACGCTGGGTGTGCCGTCGGGCGCTACGCGGATCAGCCGGTTGCTGACGATGCTGACCACCCAGGCATGACCCTCGACGTCGAACGTCAGGCCATCGGGGAAGGTGCCGGGGCCGAACTCGGTGACCACCTGCTTGGGCCCGAGCGAGCCGTCGGCATGCAGCGCAAAGCGTGACAGGCGGCGGCCAAAGGTCTCGTTCACGTAAAGCCATTGCCCGCTGGGGTCAATGGCGACCTCGTTGGTGTAGCTTAGGCCGTCGGCGGCGATGGCCGCGCCACTCGCATCGACGCGCACGATGAAGCCGTCGTTGCAGCTCCGCTTGTAGCCCAGCGCGCGCGGGATCAGCCGCGTGCTGACGGTGATCCAGAAGCGGCCCTGGCGGTCTTCAACGACGAAGTTGCTGGGCGGCAGGTCCACGCCATCGACGCGCTGCAGCCAAGGCGCGACCTGTCCGTCGCGCTGAACGCGAAATACGCCGCCATCTTCGGCACCCAGGTGTGTGATCAGAAAACTACCGTCGCGCAGCAGCGCCACGCCGTTGGGCTTGAGCTGCAGCCCATCGGGTCCCGGCCCGGCGTACAGCGCCTGGCTACCGTCGGGGCGGATGTGCGCTACTCCCCCGCGCCAGTCGGCCGCGTACAGATCGCCCGTCGAGTTGGCCAGCACACATTCAGGCCGCACCAGCCCGCTGCCGACGAAGCGCAAGGCCGCCAGACGGTCCGCCGCCACACCCTCACCGCTGGGTGTGGGATTCCGTTCGAGCTCTGTCGACGCGTTCATTAATGCATACGTTAACAGATTCGTAAAAAAGCTGCTACAGGGGAAACCCCATGTGGATCAAGCCCGGTCAAAGCCGGTGTGCAGGAGGTGCCATGCCCGGTGGCGCAATCGTCTCGGACGCGCGCCCGATCCGCTTGGCGCGTACTTCAAGCGCACGCGGTACGCCGCGTCATCTCAGCGTTCAGCCGTTGCAATCGGTTTGCGCTGCAGGTCTGTGTCTGGTGTTGACGGGGGAAACCGCCAACTCGAAAGGTCGTCCGGACGCCATTGCCAACGTCGGCTCTGCCGACGAACCGCGAGAATCCGGCGCCCGGCGGATGTCGTTCAGATTGCCGGCGGCAAGGCGTCTCGAACCTCTGCCCCGCGAGTGCGAAACTGGCGCAAGAGCGATCTGCGTGCCGCGGTGGCGGCGCGAATCACAGGTCCTGCGCTTCCTCGGAAAGTCGCGCCAGCAGGAAAGCCAGGAAGGACGGAACGCAGCCGATGTGACTGGACGGCACGGCCGGGCAGTCGGTCAGGCTGACCCGGTCGCTCGCTCCCCGAGCCTGCATCGTCTGCAGCGCGCTCAGCGAGCTCGCGTACGGCACCGTCCGATCGTCCCGGCCGTGGAACAGGCGCACCGGAAGTTCAGGTTTCCAGTCGTGCACGCTGCTCAGCCGCGCAATCGCCTGCGCGTCGTCGGCGAGGTAGTGGTCGATGAACTCGGTGTCGAAGGTGACATCGGCATCGCCCGGTATCAGGAACCTGAGCATCACACGCCGAAGTTCGTCCCGGACGCTCGAGCCCAGATAGCGCAGCAACCCGGGGGACAGGAGCGCGCCGAGCACGGGCTGCTCATCGCGCACCAGGTCCAGCAGCCCGTCGAGCGTGGCCTGCACGTCGTACGGTCCCGCGCCGGGCACCACCATGCGCAGCTGCTGCAAGTCGCTCGCGTTGCCGGCCTGCAGCGCACGGTGTGCCGCCATCGTCGTGTAACCGCCCTCGGAATATCCGGTCAGGAAGAGCTGGCCGTTGTCGGTTACACCGTTCATGCGCCGCCAGGTCCTGGCTGCCGTGAGGAAGTCGACGACCGCCGCGGCCGATGGGGCCGCCAACAGGTAGGGGTGCGGTGTGCCGAGGGACGCGCCATAGCCGACGTAATCGGGCGCCACGACGATGTAGCCGAGCGAGGCCATCACGACCGCCACTTCGGAGGCAACCGCGTGGTTGCTGGGTGCTTCCGCGTCCCGAAAGATGGTGCCGTGCTGATAGCTCAGGACGGGGCTCTTCGCGCCGGCCGCCTTGTCCGGAACGCTCACCAGGCCCGAGGCTCGCACGAGCTGGCCATTCGCATCACTGGTCAGGTACTCCAGCCGATACGAAGTGACGCTGTAAATCGGCCTGAAGCCCACACTGCCCGCATTCGCGCTGTCTAGCGCCTGAACGATCTCCGCCGCCGACACCGTGTTGAGCAGCGCGAAAGACTTGAGCTCGCCGGCACCGACGGGGTCAGCCGGCAACTCCGGCGGATTGTCGCCGTCGCTTGCGCTTCCGCTGCCGCATGCTGCGATGGAAGCCGCCAGCACCAGGGACAGGACCAGGCGCGACCAGCGGGCAAAGAATCTGTTGTACATGCGGAACCCTCGGCGATGATGCCAGCCAGGACAGTCTATCCCCTGCTGACGGGAGCACCCCTGTTTCGGGACCTGCCACCTCGGGCGTGCATCCCCGGGAGCGTCGAGGCGACCCACTGCCTGAGTCGACGCTGAGCCTTCGCCGCAACAAAAGCGTCGCGCGATCCGCAAGCACTGCCCCTCAAGTGACGAATGTCAATGTGATTCCCGCACCCGGCTGAGATTCTTGCTTCTGGACTATCCTCCGTTGGCCTGCATGCGGCCGGTGCCGGTTCCCGGGACCGACGTGGATCCGCGCCGACACTGCGACGACGTCAACGGAGAAGGAGGAATTGATATGAGTACGACCCGCACACCCGGCGCGCTGCGCCCGCTGCTGCTCGTCGCACTGACGGCGAGCGCTGCGGCGCTGGTCGCGTGCTCACCGAGCAGCCCGAGCTACAGCCGCGATGTGCAGCCGATTCTGGCCAAGCACTGTTTCGAATGCCATTCGCCCGGCAAGCCCGGGACCGAAGCCAGCGGCTTCGACATGTCCAGCTATCAAAGCCTGATGAAAGGCGGGAAGTTCGGCCCGCTGATCAAGCCGGGCGACGCCTTTACCAGCGCGCTGAACATGCTGGTGGAAGGTCGCGCCGATCCGAAGATCCGCATGCCCCACGGCAAGGAAAAGATGTCCGACCGCGACGTGGACATTCTCAAGCGCTGGGTCAACGAAGGCGCCAAGGACAACTAGCGCCAACGGCCTGCGGCCGCCGCCCGGGCGGCCTGGAAATTCCTCTGGCCAGCGTCCGTCAGGCGGCCAGCCTGTTGCGCAACCCCATCGACGTCGATCGCCGGAACGTCACGCACGATCACCGGCTGCGGATGACGCCGCACGCGACGCGCGCCCCGGAGTTGCCGGTGGGCTGCGTCTTGAAATCGTCGGCGTCCTTGTGAACGATGACGCCCCGACCGAGGACATCGGTGGGGCCACCCCCGACGGTGAGCGTGTCGAGGACCACATCGAGGCGGGCGTTGCCGCTTGCATCGGCGACCAGCATGGGCATGTCGCCGGCATGGCGTTCACCCGAGCCCGGACCGGCGTGCGGTTTGCCCAGGGGATTGAAGTGACCGCCCGCGCTCGTGCCATCGGCGGCGCTGCAATCCCCCTTCTCATGAATGTGGAAACCATGGCTCCCCGGCTGCAGCCCCGAGACTTCGGCCACGACACGCATCTGGCCGGCTTGCGGCGTGAAGGTGACCCTGCCCATGGCGGCATTGCCCTTCGTCGGCGCGAGATCGGCCACCGCGGCGGGTTCCGTCGGCCCCACGAAGGCACACCCAGCGGCCAGCATCGCAGCCGCAACTGCCATCACGCATTTCATCAGGCGCTCCCAGGAATCCGGCCGTCGGCGGCCGTACAGCTTGCGCGGCGGATGCCGCGCCTCGCGGATCATATGCGACGCGCGAGCGGCGGGAACAGAGACCCTTTCGGCGACTGTCCGGGGAAGCCGCAGAGACCGTCGTCGGGCACCGGGCCCGACGCATTTGCCGGAATGCTCGCCCGCGCGACGCGGGAACGCGTCAACCCGATGGCTAGTCTTCGACGCGCGGCGTCTTCCGTGTTGCCTTGAGCTTCGCCGTCGACCCGGCTTTCTTCTTGGCGGCGAGGGGTTTGACCTTGGACGTCCGCCGCCGCGGCACCGGCGTGGGGTTTTCGATCGCCTCCGAATGCACGAAGGCGCCCCCCTGGTACATCTCGGCGCGCGCATCGCCAGGCTGCTCGCGCGCCAGCACCTCGGCCGCGAAGGTTTCGCTGTCGTCGACGGGGCGATACCCGAGACGAACCGCGTTGGCATTGTCGTACCAGGAACGCCGATTGTTCGACACGCCATAGACGACTTCGAAGCGGACGTCCGGATGTTCGATCCCGATCGTCACCAGTTGCGCGAAGTCGCGCGGGCTGATCCAGATCGACAGGCGCCGCTTGTCGATCGGCGCGGTGCCGACGTTGCCGATGCGCATGCAGAACACTTCCATGCCGTACTTGTCGGCGTACAGGCTGCCGAGCGCTTCGCCGAAGACCTTGGACACGCCGTAGCGGCTGTCGGGCTTGATGTACACGCGGTGGTCGATCACCTGGTCACGCCGATAGAAACCCACCGCGTGGTTGCTCGTGGCAAACAGGACGCGCTTCACGCCGTTTCGCCGCGCCGCCTCGAACGCGTTGTAGCAGCCGACGATGTTGGCGTTCAGTATGTCTTTCCACGCGCCTTCCACCGAGTAGCCGCCCAGATGCACGAACGCGTCGACCCCCCTGGTGGCGCGCAGCATGTCGTTCAGGTTTGCGATGTCGCCCTGGACGAACGTCTCCCCCGCGCCGGGCTTGAGGCGACGGATGTCCGACAGGCGCAGCGCGTACTTTCCGGCGAGTTCCTTGCGCAGGTACGTGCCCACGACGCCGCCGGCACCGGTGATCAGAATGGTCTTCATGGCCTGAGCAGCTCCTTTACCGGTAAGTCTATCGAGCTTTCGCCGCGCCGGTGACTGTAACGACAGGCCGGGTGGACCGCGACAACCCGCCCCGACCGGATTCCCGAGTTTCCGGGACGTGATCCGGCCGCGTCGTCGAAGTACACTTCACGCATGCAACCACAGGCACGTTCCGACGGCTCGCCCGACTGGTCGCCGAGCCAGCGTTATCCGGACTCCGCGGTCCACGTGATCGACGCGAGCTTCGACGCACTGCGGCTGCCGCTCGCCAAGATCGAGCGGCTGGCCACCGGCTGCCGCTGGGCCGAGGGTCCGGTGTGGTGGGGGGATGCGCGCTGCCTCTTGTGGAGCGACATTCCGAACAACCGCATCCTGCGCTGGGACGAGGAGAGCGGTGCCGTCAGCGTCTGGCGGCGGCCGTCGGGTTTCGCCAACGGCGCCACGCGCGACCGCAGCGGACGGCTGATTCATTGCGAGCACGGCGGTCGGCGCCTGGTGCGTACCGAATCCGACGGGCGCGTGGTCGCGATCGCCGAGCGTTTCGAGGGCAAGCGCCTGAATTCGCCCAACGACGTGGTGTGCAAGTCCGACGGTTCGATCTGGTTCACCGATCCGAGCTTCGGCCTGCTCGGCTGGTACGAGGGTGAACGCGCACCGCAGGAGCTGCCCACGAACGTGTATCGGCTGGATCCGAACGGGGAACTGAGCGTGGTCGCGGAGGGCATCAACCAGCCCAACGGGCTGGCGTTCTCCCCCGACGAGTCGGTCCTGTACATCGTCGAGTCACGGTCGGTGCCACGACGGATCCTCGCGTACGACGTGCTCGACAACGGTCGCGCGATCGGCGGGCGACGCGTGCTGATCGATGCTGGGCCGAAGGGCACGCCGGACGGGTTCCGCTGCGACGTCGCCGGCAACCTGTGGTGCGGCTGGGGAATGGGCGAGGCCGGCCTCGACGGCGTGCACGTTTTCAACCCGGAAGGCAGGCTGATCGGCCGTATCGATCTGCCCGAGCGCTGCGCCAATCTGTGCTTCGGCGGCGTGCACCGCAACCGCCTGTTCATGGCGGCAAGCACCTCGGTTTACGCACTGTACGTCAACACGCAGGGCGTGGCTTATTTCTGAACGCACCCCGGGCTGGTCCGGGAAACGGCAGATCCGGCGCGAGTGCCATAATGGCGCCTGCGCTGCAGCCCCGGGACCTGCCCGTCGGCAGGCAGGGCGGCGCGGAGCGAGGTGTGACCGTGTCGGACGCGTGGATGCCCCTGGTG
>Ga0316188_10000614_pt1 | contig 15719 bp, 11 predicted proteins | sample Phiworburrow1_MG_FD_204933 | JGI IMG/M metagenome (GOLD analysis project Ga0316188, IMG submission 204933) | Coastal sediment microbial communities from Maine, United States - Phippsburg worm burrow 1 | ecosystem: Environmental > Aquatic > Marine > Coastal > Sediment | place: USA: Maine...
CCAAAGTGGTGTGGCTCAAGATTTTACCACCATAGTCGATTATGAGGTTACTGCCCAAGACGGAACTAAGCAAACCTACACAGTAACAGTTACGGCGACCGGCAGTCCGGCGAAAAGTATCACTAGCTTCAAATTCACAAAAACGGATAACTCTGCATTGCTTGAAGAAAAAGTAGGCACGATATCAGAAGCTACAAAGACAATAACTGTAGACCTGCCTTTTGGCACTGCTGTCGCAAGTTTAAAGCCTGCCATAGAACATGAAGGAAAGAGCATAAAACCGCAAAGTGGTGTGGCTCAAGATTTTACCGACGCAGTCGGTTATGAGGTTACCGCAGAAGACGGCACCAAGCAAACTTATACAGTAAGAGTTAACGTAGCTTTAAGTCCGGTGAAAAGTATTACTAGTTTCAAATTCACAAAAACGGATAACTCTGCATTGCCCGAAGACCAAGTAGCCACGATATACGAAACCTCAAAGACAATAACCTTAACACTGCCTTTTGGCACTGATGCCAAAAGTTTAAAGCCCTCCATAGAACATGGAGGAAAGAGCATAAAACCGCCAAATGGTGTGGCTCAAAATTTTGCACCAACAGATTATGTGGTTGAATCCGGTGACCAACAGGTGTTTTTTACGGTATCAAAGTATATTCAGTATGAGGTTACAGCCGAAGACGGCACTACCCAATCCTATAATTTATCAATTAAGATAGTCCAATATTCCGATAAAAGTATCGCCAATTTTCAATTCACAAAAGCGGATAACCCTACATTCCCTACCGATTACAAAGAAACATCGGTGATAGAAGAAACAACAAAGACCATAACAGTGACAGTTCCTTTTGGTACTGAAAGAAATGGTTTGGTGCCTACTATAGCATATGTCGGCAAGAGCATAAACCCTGCAAGTAAGACAAAACAAGACTTTACCCAACCGGTTACCTATACAGTCACTGCCCATAACAACAGCCAAGCTATTTATACGGTAATAGTGACGGTAGAAGAAAATTAGCCTCCTACCAAGCCCGTGCCGACCGCACCCGTACACGATACAATGATTTAACATTTACTTGGTCGGCGTCTGAAGGCGGTTAGGTTGCCTTTGGCATTACCATATCCAAAACTGACAAAGCAGGTGTCCCAATAACCGACGAAATGGCAAGGACGTTTCAACAATTGGCAACCGAAAGCACAAGCCATACATTGAAAGCTTAATCATTTGATTATATTACAATTTGGGGTTAGAAAGTAGTTACCAAAGACGGTCAAGGTGGGGCGACGGAAAGCGAAACTTGGAAATTTAACATAAGAACAAAGTGAAGCAGACAAGTGGTTGGCATTTCCCTACTATGGATGAATGGTATATTTTATCTGATGAATTAGGTGGTTGGGATATGGTCAGTGAAACAATGAAAGTAGGTGGTAGTAGTGGCTTTGAAGGGCATATTGAAGAGTCTATAAGTATGATACCCAAATCTTGCTTATTAAAAAAGCTGAAAAGAAACCGCCATTAAACTAAGTGGGAGCTGAGGGGTTCGAACCCCCGACCCTCTGCTTGTAAGGCAGATGCTCTGAACCAGCTGAGCTAAGCTCCCGACAATTTTCAGGTGGCAAAGGTAATTCAGAAAATCATTCTTTCAAATAATAAATATTACATTGTATTTTTGTTGCGGTAAAAGCCTTGAAAAAACTTAAAAAAATATTACTGTACTCAATAATTGCATTCGTCGGGCTTGCCTTGTGTTTTGTGGCTTCAATATTCATTTTCAAAAACCAAATAGTAGGCAGATTTATAAAAGAGGCCAATAAACATATAAATCTTCCCGTCACAGTGGGCAAAATTGAGGTCACTGTTCTCAGAAATTTCCCGGACCTAACCATCGTATTTTATGATGTATATGTAGAAGACAGTCAACCCGAAATATCCCCGCTTTTTACTTCTAAAAAAGTTTCATTCAATCTTAATCCCTTAAAACTCTGGAATGGAGTGTATTCAATTCAAGAACTGAATACCGTTGACAGTCAATTAAATATGAATATCAACAAAGCCGGAGCAGGTAATTATAATCTACTCAAAAAAAGCGATTCAAAGACTAAAGTCTCTTTTGAACTCACAAATGTGAAATTAGAAAATACAGCCTTTTCTTATAAAAATGATCTAGCAAATATTCATCATAAACTATCGAGCAAGATATTGAATACTGAAATTAAGATAAACGACAGTCTTTATCAGGTATTCTTTGAAGGTGATATATTCATTCATCAAATAGGAAGTGAGCAAATGAATTTCTTGCCAAATAAAGAAATAGATATTGAAGTCTCATTAAATTTTAACGATAACGATAAAAAGTTAACTATCAGTTCGGCATTGCTAAATATAAAAAAAGCTCAATTTGAGATTAGCGGTTTCTGCTCATTGACAGACCCGGTCTCAATTGATATCCGAACAGTAGGTAAAAAAACAGACATCCAAACATTACTCTCTCTTGTTCCGGGAAATATTTCACAACGATTTAGCAAATATGAAAGCACCGGCGAAGTATATTTTGATATGAGTTTGAAAGGCAAAATTAGTGATGACAAATTCCCAACTCTCTCTGTGCACTTTGGGTTGAAAAATGCTCAAGTATATAACTCGGCCTATAAAAGTAGGATTGAGAATGCCAACCTAAATGGCTTAATGATAATGCAGGGGCTACCAAAATTAGATTCTACAAAGCTCTCATTATCAAATATTTCGGCAACACTTCAAGGCAATCCTATCGAAGGCAACTTTGAACTTGTCAATTTTAACGACCCCTTTATTGTTGCCGATTTTACGGGAGTCATCAACGCTCAAGACCTCTTAAACTTTTATCCTATCAAAAGTATAAAGGAAATATCGGGCATAATAAAAGGCAATATTTCACTCAATGGAAACCTGGCAATGCTGAAAGAGAAATCAACAATGTTGAAATTTTATACTAGTGGCAATTTTGAGTTCGGCAATCTCAATTTACAACTCAACAGTTCAGCCTCCGGTTTCGATAATTGGAATGGGCAGGTTCAATTTAATCACACTGATTTAATAATGAACCACATAACCGGCAAATTTGGGAATAGTGATTTTAAATTTGACGGAGCTTTAAAAAACATTATCCCCTACATTATCTTTTCAGGACAACCGTTGGGCATTGAGGCCGACATTAACACCCAATATCTGGATATAGACCAAATACTTGAGGCTAATTTGTCGGATAAAAAGCAAGAGGATTCCTCATTGAAAATCCCCCCCGATTTGGTAATGAATTTCAATACAAACATAAGAGCAGTAAAGTATAAAAATTTTCTTGGTCGCCTTTTCACCGGCAATTTGTTTGTTAAAGACAAAGTGGCTGTGGCTAGGAACATATCTTTTGAGTCATTGGGCGGTAAAATTTCGATGTCAGGAATTTTTGATGCAAAAAATAATGATGCCAATGACTTAATCAATACTATACATTTTAGCGGAATAAATTTAGACTCCTTGTTTTATGCCTTTGATAATTTTAATCAGAAATTCATTGGTTATCAACATCTTAAAGGAAAATTAGATGCTGAACTAAATTTACAAACCACCTTAGGCAAAAATCTAAAAATAGTTCCTGAATCAATGATAGTTGATGCTACTGCTTCCATCAAAAATGGGGAACTAAATTATTTTGAACCAATCCAAAAACTTAATAAATACTTGGACGATGAAGGATTAAGAAAACTAAAATTTTCTGAAATAACTAATCATATCCACATTGAAAATAAAGTATTATATATACCACAAATGGAAATCAAAAGCAATGTTACAACTCTTTCTATCAGCGGAACACATAGCTTCGACCAACACATTGATTATCACCTGTCTGCACCGTTAAAGAACAAGAAAAAATTGGACTCTGACGAAGCTTTTGGAGCCATAGAAGAAGACAAAACCGGAAAATCAAAAATATTCATCCATATTTTCGGAACAACAGACAATTACAAGATTCAACTTGACAAAGTTGCCGTGATGAAAAAAATGGTCAGCGACATAAAAAACGAAGTGAAAGAATTAAATGAAGCTTTTAAGATGGAAGGGCAAAAGAAAAAGAAAACAATAGAACTAGATAAGGATAGTTATTTTGATTGGGACAACAAAGATAATAATTAGAATTCAAAGTTCAGGCGAGAATATCAGCTTGATGCCGAATTATGATAAAAGCAGTGGGACCAAAACAATAATGCTAAAGTAATTATATTGAATATTCCAGATTAAATAAAATATCATATTTATAATGGCGGTTTGTCCGCGCAATGCTCTGTAAATAAATGCCTTAAAAAATACTTGCTCCTACAGATATAAAAATTAACATTCACCTAATCCCGATTTCTCTACTTGCTACTGATTCATAATTGACTATAAGATTATTGATAAATCAATAATAAAACACATATCAAGAAATAATTATATTTCACTACATTTGTGCTCATTTTTTTTTCTTACATTGAATAATAATATTATAATCCGTCAGGCTATTGAAGAAGACAAAAAGTATGCTGATATTATTGTCACTGAAATGGCCCAATCAGCCAAAGCACGCGGCACTGGAATAGCGAAGCGTTCTGCTGAATATATAATGCTCAAAATTGAAGAGAACAAAGGGGTTATCGCGCTAACCCAAGATGGCACTTGGGTTGGATTTTGTTACATCGAAGCATGGGAGCATGATAAATATGTAGCTAATTCAGGTCTTATCGTGTCGCCCGAATTCCGACAATCCGGAGTTGCTAAAAAAATAAAACAGAAGATATTTGAAATCTCAAGACAAAAATACCCTCATGCCAAAATATTTGGATTAACAACCGGACTGGCCGTAATGAAAATAAATTCCACTTTGGGCTATGAGCCGGTGACCTACTCGCAATTAACCACTGATGAAATGTTTTGGAAAGGGTGCCAAAGTTGCGTTAATCACGAAATATTGATAAGGAACAATCAAAAAAATTGCTTGTGTACGGCTATGCTTTATGACCCTGCAATGAAAGCACCGAAAAATGATGTTAATGCAAGTGTCGTCAATAGTAAAAAGACTTCTAAACGTAGGTCGCGAAAACTGCGCCATTTTAAAAGCAATTTCAAACTATTTGAAAGGTGGATTAGATATAAGCAATATGTCATGCTAAAAAGTTGGTCTAAAAAAGAAAATGAAGTCAAAACAAAAATTGAAAAGAAATGACCGGCTCCCAAGGTAAGTCTAAAAAAAAAGTTGTTCTTGCTTTTAGCGGGGGGTTAGACACTTCTTATTGTGCACTGTATCTTGCTGTAGATCAGGGCTTTGAAGTTCATACCTTGACGGTAAATACCGGCGGGCTGGACGATTCGGACCTGATTACATTGGAAAATAGAGCTAAAAGCCTAGGGGTATGTTCTCACCAAGTAGTAGATAAAACAAATGAGTATTATGATAAAGTAATCCGATATTTGATTTATGGTAATGTATTGAAACACAATACATATCCACTTAGTGTCAGTGCAGAAAGAATTTCACAAGCATTGGCAATTGCGGATTTTGCCATCAATATGAATGTTGATGCCATAGCACATGGAAGCACCGGTGCAGGCAATGATCAGGTTAGGTTCGACATGATATTTCAAATTTTGGCGCCCAAAATGGAAATAATAACCCCGATTAGAGATTTGCAACTTAGTCGCGAACAAGAAATTGAATATCTGAAATCAAAGGGTGTGGTCTTCGATTTTGAAAAGGCTAAATATTCAATTAACAAAGGAATATGGGGTACCTCAGTTGGGGGAAAAGAAACGTTAAATTCTTTAGGGCTTCTACCTGAGGACGCCTGGCCAACGCAAGTGTCAAAAAGCGGTTCAGAAAAAATAACACTTGGTTTTCAATTTGGCGAATTGAATAGTGTGAATAATAAAATTTTTAACAATCCGGTTGACGCAATTAATTACCTTCAAAAGATAGTTGCGCCTTATGGGATAGGTCGCGATATTCATGTTGGCGATACCATTATTGGAATAAAAGGGCGGGTAGGATTTGAAGCCGCTGCCCCTATTATTATCATCAAAAGTCATCACGCCCTAGAAAAGCATGTGCTCACAAAATGGCAACATAGTTGGAAAGACCAAATTTCCTACTTTTATGGAAACTGGTTGCATGAAGGGCAGTTTTTAGACCCCGTAATGCGCGACATGGAGTCATTTTTAAAAAGCACCCAGAAGCACGTGAGTGGCGAAGTTACCGTAATCCTCCACCCTTATAGATTTGAAATTGCAGGTATTGAATCGCCCCACGATTTGATGTCGGCAAAATATGGAAAATACGGAGAAATGAATGAAGGTTGGACGGCACAAGACGTTCGCGGGTTTACAAAAATATTTGGTAACCAAGTAGCAATTTATAATCAAGTGCAAAAAGAGAGTAAAAAAATATAATTGGATGAAAGAAAAAAAAATTAAGGTTGGTGTGATTGGTGCTGCAGGGTACACAGGTGGGGAAATGTGTAGATTGCTCCTTAATCATCCTTCTGTAGATTTGATATTTGCTCAAAGTAGAAGCCAAGTCGGTAAGCTATTGTCAGAAGTACATATAGATTTATTGGGGGAAACCTCTCTATCTTTTACCAACGATTATTCTGAACAAGTAGATGTAGCATTTATGTGTTTAAACCATGGAGAGAGTAAACAGTTATTATCTAACAGCCCAATCAATGCGAAGCACATAGTTGACTTAGGAAATGATTTTAGACTTGGTGATAACTCTGACCATGATTTTGTTTACGGACTTCCGGAATGGCAAAGAGATAAAATCAAAAAAGCAAAGAAAATTGCAAACCCCGGTTGTTTTGCCACGGCTATTCAACTAGGGTTAATCCCTTTGGCTTCTCACGGGCTACTATCGGAGGTTCATAGTACCGGCATAACTGGGGCGACGGGTGCAGGTCAGGCCTTGCAACCTACAACACATTTCAGTTGGAGAGCCAACAATATTTCGGGATATAAAACTTTGACCCATCAACATATTCCGGAAATTAATAGAGTACTAAAAACTTTGCAGCCCAACTTCAATTTTGAAATTAATTTTGTTCCTTGGAGGGGCGATTTCACCAGAGGTATTTTTGTTTCCTCAGTTTTGAATCTACCCCAATTTGAAACAGATATAAAAACCCTATATGAAAATTATTATTATTCACACCCCTTTACTTATATTTCAAAAACAATGATTAACTTGAAGCAAGTTGTAAATACTAACAAGTGCGTTATCCATGTGGAAATAGTTGGTAAAAAATTAATAATTCATAGTGCCTTAGATAATCTGCTTAAAGGTGCCTGTGGTCAGGCTATTCAAAACATGAATCTCATGCTTGGTCTAGCGGAAACGGCAGGTCTAAAACTCAAACCATCAATATTTTAATCATGAATACTACTATTTCTATAATTGGAGCCGGAAATCTAGGAACTGCTATTGCCCGAGGGTTAGTACAATCGAAGCAAGTAGTTGCCAAGTCAATAGTAATTTCAAGGCGAACGGTGGAAAAGTTAGACGAACTCCGTTCGGAAGGCTTTTCTGTCACCAATAGCAATGTCAAGGCTATAAAAAAATCAGAAATCATAATATTATGTGTTCAACCAAAGCAATTGGATGGAGTTTTGACAGAACTCAAGCCCTTCTTAGACCCCAAAAAACATATTTTGGTCTCAACAATTACGGGTGTAACCACTGAAGAAATTGCTAAGATGGTAGGAAAGCCGATAGCAATAGTCAGAGCCATGCCAAACACTGCAATATCTTTGGGGGCTTCGATGACTTGTATTTGTTCTAAAAATACAACTTTGAAACAAATGGAAAAAATTCAAAGTCTTTTTGAAAATTTAGGTAGAACACTCATTATTGAAGAAACCCAAATGAAGGCCGCCACAGTTTTGGCCGCCAGTGGCATAGCCTTTTTTATGAGATATATAAGAGCCATCACTCAAGCAGGAATACAGCTAGGCTTTGACGCCGAAGAAGCACAGCTTATAGCCATGCAAACTGCCAGCGGAGGAGCTTCCTTACTTCTAGGCAATAAAAGCCACCCCGAGCTGGAAATAGATAAAGTAACTACACCCCAAGGATGTACTATTGCCGGTCTAAATGAGATGGAACATCAGGGTCTTAGTTCAGCATTAATAAAAGGTGTTCTTTGTTCTTTCGAAAAAATAAATAATATAAGAAATTGATAATCAAGCAATTATGAAACTCTTCGATGTTTATCCGATTCTTCCAATTGAACCGGTTGGAGCTCAAGGATCTTGGTTTTGGGATAGCACAGGCTCTAAGTATTTGGACCTTTATGGGGGGCATGCAGTAATTTCTATAGGGCATAATCATCCCTATTATGTTACTTCATTGAAAAGGCAGCTTGAAAAAATTTCCTTTTATTCAAATAGCGTGAAGAACCCACTTCAAGAAACTTTAGCTAGAAAATTAGGTGAAATTTCAAATTATCCTAACTATCAACTTTTTTTGTGCAATAGTGGCGCAGAGGCAAATGAAAATGCATTAAAATTGGCTTCAATGCTTACCGGAAGAAAGAAGGTTATAGCGTTCAAAAAATCGTTTCATGGTCGTACTTCCGGTGCTTTAGCCGTCACGGATAATCCCGAAATTAGCTCCCCATTTAACTCAAACCATGAAGTCACATTCCTGCCCTTAAACGATGAAAAAGCATTTTCTGAATGTATCAACAATTCCTTTGCGGCAGTAATCATTGAAGGAGTTCAAGGCGTAGGTGGAATCAATGTAGCCGAAAATTCATTTCTAAAATTTATTGAGAGGCTAACCCACGCATCCGGTGCTCTACTCATATTAGATGAAATACAAAGTGGTTACGGTAGGTCCGGAAAATTTTTCTCCCACCAGCACGCCAACATCAAACCTGACATTATCACAATAGCTAAAGGAATGGGTAATGGGTTTCCTATAGGTGGGCTTCTTATCCACCCCGCTATCAAGCCATGGCCCGGAATGCTTGGAACAACCTTTGGTGGTAATCACCTGGCATGTATTGCTGCTCTAGTGGTGTTAGAAGTCATTGAAAAAGAAGATTTGATTACTCACTCTGCCACTATCGGTAACATTATAATAAAAAGACTTTCACAATTCAAAAAATTGCTGCAAGTTAGAGGCAGGGGTTTAATGATAGGTTTCGAACCTCATCCGGATTTTGAAGAACTAAGAAAAAATTTGCTTTTTGAACATCGCATTATCACCGGCGAATCAAAACCGAATACAATAAGGCTACTACCACCTTTAAACATTAATCTCCCTGAAATAGAATTTTTTTTCGAAGCACTGCTCTCTATTTTTAGTAAGGCAAAAGAATAATGAAAAACTTTATTTCCGTTTCTGATGTACCCAATATTGATGCTATTATAAAAAAAGCACTACAATATAAATCTAATCCACTTATGGACGTCAAATTGGGAAAAGGCAAAAGGCTTGTAATGGTTTTTCTAAATCCAAGTATGCGAACTCGACTTAGCACCCAAATAGCAGCCTCTAACTTAGGAATGGAATCAACAGTTTTTAATGTTAATAATGAAGGTTGGGCAATTGAATTTGAAGACAGTGTAATGATGAATGGCGATTCTGTGGAACATATCAAGGACGTGGCCCCAATCTTTGGACAGTATTTTGATGTCTTGGCAGTGAGGACATTCCCTTTATTGAAAAATAAAAATGAAGATTATCGAGAACATTGCCTTAATCAATTTATTAAGTATTCAGGTTTACCGGTGATAAGCTTGGAAAGCGCAACTTTACATCCTCTTCAAAGTTTTTCAGATTTAATTACTATTCAAGAAACAATCAAACCAACCAAAAAACCAAAAGTAGTGCTGACTTGGGCTCCACACATAAAACCCCTACCCCAATGCGTCGCCAATAGTTTTGCTCAATGGATGGGGGCTTGGGGAAAGGCCGACTTTGTTATTACTTGCCCGATAGGTTATGAGTTAGACAAAAAGTTTTCAACTAATGCTCAAATCTCTCACAATCAAATTGAAGCACTCAAAGACGCCGACTTTGTATATGCTAAAAACTGGAGTAGTTATTCTCAATACGGTCAAATGCCTTCGGTTGATACGCAATGGATGGTGACCTCTGAAAAGATGAAAGTCACTAATCAAGCCAGGATAATGCACTGCCTTCCGGTTAGAAGAAATGTAGAAATAGGGGATGACGTATTGGACAATCCCACAAGCCTAATCACACAACAAGCCGGAAATAGAGTATGGGCAGCCCAAACGATTTTGGCCGACATTCTAAATACGAATTTCCAACCCTAAACTGCGCTTCCATTATGACAAAAATGATAGTTGTGAAAATTGGTGGAAACGTGCTCGATGACCACGAAAGTTTATCGCTTTTTCTCAATGATTTTGCTTCCATTCAACAACCAAAAATTTTAATCCATGGCGGCGGAAAAACAGCATCTCGAATTGGAGAACAACTCAAAATAAAACCAAACTTCATTAATGGAAGAAGGATAACAGATATCGACACTTTAAATTTAGTTTCGATGGTATATGCCGGACTCATTAATAAACAACTTGTTGCCAGGCTACAACAACTTTCGTGCAATGCCATTGGCCTTACCGGGGCAGATGGCAACCTTATAAAAGCTACCAAAAGGCAAAATAAAGAAATAGACTTTGGATTTGTGGGCGACATCTATGACAGCAGTGTCAATAGTGACCTCCTTCATCTTCTCATAAGTCAAAAATTGGTTCCTGTTTTTGCAGCTCTGACACATGGGAATGGAACAATGTTAAACACCAACGCTGACACTATCGCTTCAACATTGGCTATTGCCATGAGTAAATATTTTGAACTGAGACTTATCTTTTGCTTTGATAAGAAAGGAGTCTTGCTTGACGTCGAAGACCCCCAATCTCAAATTCACAATCTCAATGAGTCCGATTATAGAAAACTTCTTACTTCGGAAAAACTACATGATGGCATTCTCCCTAAATTAGAAAATGCCTTCCTATCTCTAAATAAGGGAATTAAAGAAATTATTATAGGCGAGGCTAAAGACCTTTTAGTCAATATTACCAATCAACCTACCGGAACTTGGATTAAAAAGTATTGAGTTGAAAACAGCAAATGACAGGGTAATTGATGAATTATTTCAAAAGGCAATATCCTTGCTAAAAAACCTTATCTCCACTCCTTCTTTCAGCAAAGAAGAGGAAGAGACGTGCAAATTAATAAGACTGTTTTTTGAAAGTGAAAAAATACCTGCAACCGTAGTGGGTAATAATGTTTTCGCTCAAAATAAATATTTTGATTCCGCCAAACCTACGCTACTCCTCAATTCTCATCACGATACTGTTAGGCCTAATTCCCACTATACTGTCGATCCATTTGAGCCTAAGCAAGAAAGTGGCAAACTTTTTGGGCTTGGTAGCAACGACGCAGGTGGTGCATTAGTCTCATTAATGGCTACTTTCATTTATTTCTACCCTCAGCAAAATTTAAAATATAATATTGTGTTTGTTGCTTCGGCAGAAGAAGAGATTTCAGGGACAAATGGTATAGAATTGGTGTGGTCGCATTTGCCAAAAATTGATATGGCAATAGTTGGCGAGCCTACTCAAATGGAAGTTGCAATTGCCGAAAAAGGTCTTTTGGTCATAGACTGTGTTAGCAGTGGTATAGCGGCACATGCGGCCAATGCTGTGGGAGAAAATGCTATATACAAGGCAATTAAAGATATAGAGTGGATACAAACATACCAATTCCCAAAAGAATCGCCTTTGCTTGGGAAGATAAAGATGTCCGTAACTATCATTAACGCAGGAAAGGCGCACAATCAAATCCCTGCGACATGCATGTTCACTATAGATGTCAGAGTTACAGAAGTTTATAGCTTAGAAGAAGTATTTGAAATCATCAAAAACAATATTTCTTCATCTGTTAAAGCTCGTTCTTTTAGACTGAAATCTTCAACTATTGATATCACTCATCCATTAGCAGTTGGGGCGAAGGGAATTGGGAAAAAACTTTTTGGATCTCCTACTACTTCCGATCAGGCTCTTATGTCTATACCCTCTATCAAAATGGGACCGGGCGACTCTGCCCGATCACACTCATCTGATGAATTTATTTACCTTCAAGAAGTAAAATCGGGAATTGAAGATTATATAAGTCTATTACAAAGATTATAATAGCGACCTTCAAATAATATTCAACCATCAAAAATTTTCCTTTAGACTGGATTCTAAAAAATTAAAAAAGGTTATTCAAATAGGAAAGTTTTTTAGACCTAACATGATTTGAATTTTTTGTACTGCTAGACTGATTCTTCCTAAAATTATTTTTTGGTTTTGAAAACTGAACCCGCAACATAATCTCATGAGTACCTGAGGTATATCTTTGAATGCTTTTCAGTTGATAATCATAAGAATAACCAATTCCAACTAACTCGCCAATTCGAAACTGCGCTTGACCAATTATCTCCGAAGAGGTTCTATAACCAAAACCAATTGAAACCTTTGAATAAAACCACATATTGGCATTCAAATCTAACTCAATTGATGAACCGGTTACATATTTTATCAAGGTTGAAGTAGTCAAATCTAATTTATCGCTAAGATTAAAAGCGTAACCTGATAGCAAATACAAGTGTCGAAGTTGTTTACCTGTCAATGCTTCAAGTGTACTACCTCCTTTATTTAACTTGTTATTTATTATATGTGGTATAGAAAATCCTACATAAAATTTACTGGTATTGTACAAAACACCTACTCCAACATTCGGTTGCCAAGTAGAAAAATTAGCTCCAAATTCAGGATCAGGGATACTAGTTTTTACGTCTGCCAAATTCATTTGAAGATTAACTATTGACCCGTTCAAGCCAAAAGACAAAGTGCCGTTTTTCTCAGATACTTTTATGCTATAGCCGTAATTTAGAGTAACTCCTGTAGTACTTGTTATTCCTATTTGCTCATTCACCAACACTAAGCCCACTCCAAATTGTTTGCTCTTTATCGGAGCGTCTAATACTAAGGTGGTGGTGGTTGGAGCTCCTGATACTCCTAACCACTGCATTCGTCTCATAACGGTAGCGTTTATGCTATATCTGCAACCGGTAAAAGCCGGATTGATTGCCAGACTATTGGACATATACTGTGAGTACATCGGGTCTTGTTGTGCTCTTAGTCCTGAGCAAAATAAAATTGTTACTAATAATGAGGTTATAATTTTCTTTTTCATAAATGTTTGATTAATAATGAATTGTGATTGATTTAATTGTCTTGAAGGTTCCGCCTCCTGCTTCGATATCAGCAAAGTAGGTTCCCACAGGTAACAATGAATTAGAAGTTGGAAATCCAACATTGGAGTTGCCAGACCAATCGTTTTGATAATTGTCGTTTTTGTAAACTATATTACCCCAAAGATTATAAATCTGTAAACGAACTGAAGAACCTGGATCCGGATTTAATATTTTTAAATAATCATTTATCCCATCACCATTTGGAGAAAATCCATCATCCACTAAAATTTTACTCCCAACCTCTACAGTAATTGCGATGGGATAAGAATTTCCATCACCGTCGGTAAAGATTATCTTTGTTTTTCCTAATAATAAAGCACTTATTTCTCCGGAAATGGGATCCACAGAAGCTATAGTAGGGTCATCCGATTTCCATGCCGGTTTGGAAGGTACTGTTGATGGAGTTAACAAAACATCTAGTTTAATTTTTTCTCCGACACCCAAAGTATGTGGAACAAATAAATTGGGTTTGACTATAATAGTCGCATTAGCAGTACATCCTTTTTCATCTGTAAAGGTAATAATACTCTCCCCCTCCTCAATACCTTTTGCAATACCGTTATTATCAATACTGGCAATATCGAGTTCTGAACTCTTCCATCCGTTAACTGGAGCTGGTGTGCCAGTACTGTTAAATTGAACATCCAATCCGGTCAAAACTGTTCTGGTCTTAGGAGTAACAGTTGGTGAAGTACTTACGATAACTCTTACTGCCTTAAAACCAGTAGAACAACCCTCAATGTTTTCTCCTATGATATAGTAGTCAGCCGAAGTAGAAATGGTGGTTGGATTAATTACTTCAAATAATCCCTCAGAATCAGTGAAGTAACTATATCTAAGTCCTATAGTCGAGCCAATTTTATAGGTCAATAAGGTCAAATCAACTGTATTCGGAGTACATTCAGGATTGGGGTTCTTTAAAACAAGTGAAGGCTTTAAATTTATGACAACCACAACCTTGGTAGCATCAGAAAAACAACCAGTAGTAGGATCAGCTCCTCGAATATAGTAAGTTCCGCCAATACTTACAGAACTCGAAGAGGGCAACATTGAAGTAGCACCCGCGTCGGTGTAGTAGCCATAGTTAAGACCTACACTTGAACCAACCGTAACGGCCGGGGAAGTCAAGTCAACTGTACTCGGATAACAAACTGCACTTGGGGCAGTAGTCACTACTACTGGTTTAGAATTAATTTTAACAAAAACTCCAATGGCATTGGAGAGGCAACTGGTTGTTGCATCTTGCCCTTGAATATAATATGTCCCACTGCTACTCACTGCATTCTGGGATGCCAAAATAGAAGTAGCCCCTGAATTCGTGTAATAGCTATAGTTAAGGTTGGAACTTGAACCTACGGTAACCGCAGTGGAAGTCAAGTCAACTGTATTCGGATAACAAACGTCTCTTGGAGCAGTAGTGACGACTATCGGCTTTGGGTTAATACTAACCTTCACCCCAACAACATCAGAGAAGCAGGTAGTAATTGGATCTTGACCTTTTATATAGTAGGTACCACTGTTACTTACAGAAGTAGAAGAGGCCAATACTACAGTGCCACCGGAATTTGAGTAGTAGCTATATGCAAGTCTCGGACTGGAGCCAGACGTAACAGAAGTAGCAGTCAAGTTTACTGTAGCAGGTGAGCAAACAGCTTGTGACACCGTTACTACACTTGGCTTCGCATTAACGGTAACGTCAACTCCTGCAACATCAGAAAAACAACCGGTAGAAGTATTTTGTCCCTTTATATAGTACATACCACTTGCACTCACAGTAGCAGGATTGGATAAAGTTACTGTAGCTCCTAAATCGGTGTAATAATTATAGGTTAGTCCCTGACTTGAACCTGTGGTAACAGAAGTGGCTGTCAGGTCAATTGTAGCAGGTGAGCATACTACACTTGGATTAGTAATCAATAACGACGGCTTAGCATTAACAGTAACATTTACTCCTACAACATCAGAAAGGCAAGAAGTAGTAGCATTTTGTCCTTGAATATAATATAAACCACTGCTGCTCACAGCATTTGGGGTGGATAAAGTTGTAGTAGCCCCTGCATCGGTGTAGTAGCTATAGTTTAGACCTGTACTTGAACCTGTTGTAACTGAAGCCACTGTCAAGTCGACTGTAGCAGGTGAGCATACTGCACTTGGATTAGTAATCAATAACGACGGCTTAGCATTAACAGTAACATTTACTCCTACTACATCGGAAAGGCAAGAAGTCGTAGCATTTTGTCCTTGAATATAATATGTTCCACTGCTACTCACAGCATTTGGGTTGGTTAAAGTAATAGTAGCTCCTGCATCGGTGTAATAGCTATAGTTTAGACCCGTACTTGACCCTGTGGTAACTGTAGAGGCTGTCAAATCAACTGTCG
>Ga0316188_10000616_pt1 | contig 15703 bp, 12 predicted proteins | sample Phiworburrow1_MG_FD_204933 | JGI IMG/M metagenome (GOLD analysis project Ga0316188, IMG submission 204933) | Coastal sediment microbial communities from Maine, United States - Phippsburg worm burrow 1 | ecosystem: Environmental > Aquatic > Marine > Coastal > Sediment | place: USA: Maine...
ACCCCGGGAACGAAAAGATGCAAAAAATAGTAACTCGAATTCAGGAGGGTGCTATGGCTTTTCTGAAAGCTGAGTATAAGGTTCTCATCATTTTTGTAGTCTGTGTGGCGTTACTGCTTTCTTTTACCGCCGACAGCGAAACTTCAAGTCCGCTCATCGGACTGTCTTTCACCCTAGGGGCATTCTGCTCCGGACTTGCAGGTTACATCGGGATGCGAGTAGCAACTAAGGCTAATGGAAGAACCACCAACGCCGCCCGCACCGGTCTTGCCAAAGCATTAGAAATTGCCTTTATTGGTGGTTCAGTAATGGGTATGGGCGTAGTAGGATTGGGAGTTCTGGGGCTGAGCCTTTTGTTTATTGTTTATTCAAGTATATACGGAGTTGAAACTCAGGCAAATCTCAATTTGGTTATCACTATAATAACCGGATTTTCATTTGGAGCCTCGTCCATAGCGTTGTTTGCGAGAGTAGGTGGCGGGATATACACCAAGGCCGCCGATGTAGGCGCAGATTTAGTAGGAAAAGTTGAAGCCGGCATACCCGAAGATCATCCGCTGAACCCTGCTACCATTGCCGATAACGTTGGGGATAATGTTGGTGACGTGGCCGGAATGGGAGCCGATCTTTTTGAATCTTATGTAGGATCCATAGTCGGTACGATGGTGCTGGGAGCTACCTTTTTGGTCTCAGGTTTTTACGACAACTTCAATGGTCTTTCGGCTGTTCTACTTCCGTTAGTGTTGGCAGGAGTTGGTATAGTAATGTCATTTTTAGGAACCTTTTTCGTGAAAGTTAAAGAGGGCGGAGACCCACAAAAAGCTTTGAACAGAGGTGAATTTGTTTCCTCTGCCGTAATGGTAATAGCCTCTTATTTTATTATCAAATGGATGTTGCCTGAAACATGGCAATTTACTGATCCACTCTTTATGGATTCAGACGGAAACCCAATAGTGAGAGAAATGACCTCTATCGGAATATTTTGGGCCACAGTCATAGGTCTTGCCGGTGGTTTACTTATCGGACTAATCACAGAATATTATACAGGTATGGGTAAAAAACCTGTGCTTTCGATAGTAAGACAGTCCGCTACGGGTTCAGCCACCAACATTATTGCCGGTTTGGGGGTGGGAATGATGTCAACAGCATTACCCGTAATAATTATAGCCTTTTTAATTATTGGTGCCTTTCATTTTGGTGGCCTTTATGGCATTGCTATAGCAGCAGTAGGCATGCTCTCCAATTTGGGAATTCAATTGGCAGTTGATGCCTACGGGCCCATTTCAGATAATGCCGGTGGTATAGCCGAGATGGCAGGGCTTCCTAAGGAAGTAAGAAAGAGAACAGACAAATTAGATGCCGTTGGCAACACAACCGCTGCAATAGGTAAGGGCTTTGCTATTGCTTCCGCAGCACTTACTGCTCTTGCATTGTTTGGTGCCTTTATGTCAACAGCCAAACTGACTTCTATTGATGTGTCTAAAGCCAATGTAATGGCCGGACTTTTTATTGGTGCCATGTTACCATTTGTGTTTTCGGCAATGGCTATGGGGGCTGTGGGACGAGCTGCCATGTCTATGATAGAAGAAGTGAGAAGGCAATTTTTGGAAATACCCGCATTAAAAAATGCACTTGAAGTGATGAAAAGAAATGGAGAAAAACCACAATTAGAATGGTCAAAGACCGACTTAGACATCTTTAACGAAGCTGATGGAAAGGCCGAATACGGAAAATGTGTAGAGATTTCTACCCAGGCTGCCATAAAACAAATGGTTTTACCCGGACTGCTAGCAGTTTTATCGCCTGTAGTGATTGCCTTTCTTCCAGGCTTTGGGGTTGAATCTCTTGGTGGTATGTTAGCCGGAGTTACTGTGTGTGGTGTACTGATGGCTATTTTTCAGGCTAATGCAGGGGGTGCTTGGGACAACGCAAAGAAAAGTTTTGAGGAAGGTGCCGAAATAAACGGCAAAATGTATTATAAAAATTCTGAACCACATAAAGCTGCCGTTGTAGGCGACACTGTAGGCGACCCTTTCAAAGATACTTCGGGGCCATCCATAAATATTTTGATTAAACTTATGTCTATTGTTGCTTTAGTGATAGCCCCGCTTTTAGCACCTAGTCAAAAAAATGTTGTTGACAAAGTGGAAACAAATTCAAATGTTGAAGTGATTAAAAAAGACTTTGACAAAAGTGCCAATAGCACCCCAACTCATTTGTTGAAATAATAGATTTCAATTTTGTTACCTCCTTCATATCAGTGACTATATGTTATTAGAAGAGCATTTTAATTGCTTTAATAGCAGAGTGGTCTTCTCAAATTTATTGAATCACCTATGTATTTATTAAGCTTTAGTCCAAAAGTTGCAGTCTGAAGAGATGTACGACCGCCAATAGTACTTTACCTTTGAGTTTTGCCTTACCGTATTTAAAAATTCATTTTCCTTATTCTCATTCAGGTTAGCAAATGTATTTTTTTGTATTGAGATTAGAAAAATAGACACCGTAGCTAACTGCAAGAAAATCAAAGAGTTAAAATAGCCATTCAAAAAATTAATTATTATTTTTTTGGCTTTATTTAAAAACATATATTTGACCCTTGAGTGAATCGGTCATTTTGATTTAACAGTAATGAATAAAATCCTAGTTACCGAACTAATTTCACTCTCCAAATTCTTACATTTATCTATAGCGTAGTTATGAAAAAGATATTCTCCCTAATACTCCTTCTGTTCATCAGTTCCGGCGTTAATTCACAAGTTCTTACAATTAAAGAGCAATCCAAAATCATTGATGATAATTTGACCGATAGAATCAATAATCTATTGCCAAAACTAATGGAAATCAACAACATAGATATGTGGGTGATGATAACCAGAGAGTATAACGAAGACCCAATAATTAAAACTCTCTTGCCGTCAACATGGCTGAATGCAAGAAGAAGGACAATATTAGTTTTTTATTATAATGCTAAAGAACGAAATTATAAAAAGTTGGCAATAGCCAGATACAAATTTGGAACCGAAATTGAGTCGGGATGGGATCCGGAAAAATTTTCAAATCAGTGGGAAGCCCTAAACAATATTATTGAGACTTATAACCCCCAAAAAATAGCCCTCAATATTTCAGATAGTTTTGGACATGCCGACGGATTAGACTATACTGATTATCAATTGTTTACCCAAAATCTTCAACCAAAATATAAGAGCCGGATTGTCTCAGCCGAACCATTGGCAGTCGCATGGTTAGAGACTAGAACTTCAAAAGAGATGGAGTTATATCCTCAACTAGTGGAAATGACGCACCAAATTATAGCGGAGGGTTTTAGCAACAAAGTAATTACTGCCGGTGTAACAACTTCCGATGATTTGGTATGGTGGTTTAGGCAAAAAGTAAGCGATATGGGGCTTTCAACTTGGTTTCACCCCTCAGTAGAAATTCAAAGAAACGATTCTATCACTTTTGACCATTTAAAGGCATTCACAAATGAATATCCGGAAAATGTGATTCGTGAAGGCGACCTTCTTCATGTTGATTTTGGAATAACATATTTACGACTAAATACTGACGTTCAAGAACATGCTTACGTTTTACATAAAAATGAAAAAGAGGCACCCAAATTTTTAACTGAAGCGTTAAAAACGACAAACCGACTCCAAGATATTTTAACCCAAAATTTTAAAATAAACAGAACCGGAAACACTATTTTAGCGGAAGCCTTAGCACAGGCCAAAAAAGAAAATATTAATGCCACAATCTATACCCATCCCATCGGATTTCATGGTCATGCGGCAGGTCCAACCATTGGTATGTGGGATCAACAAAACGGGGTGCCCGGAAGTGGCGATTTCCCTTTACATGAAAATACTTGTTATTCGATTGAATTGAACGCAGCCTTCGATTGTAAAGAGTGGAATAAGACTATTAAAATTATGCTTGAACAAAATGGCTTTTTTAACAACCAAGGCTTTCGTTATATCAATGGAAGGCAAACTTCGTTGCACTTAGTTTCGACGTCCAAATAGTTTTAATATCAATTACTTACACAAAATAAGAAAGGATAGAAATCAAACCTACAACTAGTGATTTTTAATGATATACCCGGACTTTCAGAATTAAAACAGCGACTTATCAATTCGGTTAAAAGTGCCAAAGTAGCTCATTCTCAACTTTTTACAGGAAAACCGGGAAGCCTCAATTTGCCAATTGCTATTGCCTATGCTACATACATACATTGCCTTAATCGTGGCGATTCCGACGCCTGTGGTACCTGTTCTGCATGTAGCAAAAATCTTAAATACATACACCCTGATACGCATTTTGTTTTCCCCTCCAGCAATGTAAAAGGAGAAAAAGACCCCAATCGCTTTAAAGCCGAGATCACAAAAATGTGGAGACAATTTTTGTTGGAAAATCCATTCGGTAATCTTTCCGATTGGATTCATGTGTTTGGGGGCGAAGAAAAAGGTAACCAAATATCGCGCGAAACCAGTCGCGATATAATGAGTTCATTATCATTAAAACCGTTTGAAAGTCAGTATAAGGTTATGATTATTTGGTTGCCCGAATTGATGCATAAATCAGCTTCTAACGGCATTTTAAAAATTCTTGAAGAACCGCCCGAAAACACATTTTTTTTCTTGGTAACCAATTCAGACCAGCATATATTACCGACAATACGGTCGCGAACCCAATACATTCAGGTTAATATGCTCTCTGACAATGAAATGCTAGATTTTCTAGCTAAAGATAAAGGGGTTGACGCAGATAAAGCAAACCATATTGTTAAAGTAGCTGAGGGAAATGTTTCTCAAGCCCTAAACATGCTTGACAACACAGTTCTGGATGAAAACACCCAAATAATTAATTGGCTAAGAGCCTGTTATTCAAAAGATTATAAGCAATTGCTTGTGATGATGGACGAGTTTAACGAAGCCAATAAAATTTATCAACAAACCTTTCTTTTCAATACGCTTAATATTCTAAGAGACAGTCTATTGCATATTTCCGGAGCTAATGAATTAGTAAAAATTAACCCTGAGGATATAAAATTTCTTTCCGACTTTAGTAAAGTTCTCACCCTAAATAAAATCGAAAAAGCAGATAAATTAATTACTGATGCGTCCAATTTTTTAGAACAAAACGGCAACGCAAAAATGATTTTTTTTGAACTCTCATTACTTCTATCCGGAACACTTCTTGGAATTTAGAAGTTCTAGAATTTTAGTTTTTGAAAAATTGTATTTGATAATTATATTTGCCAAAATTTTAACTTATGAACAAATATATTTTTATTTCTTTCCTTTCAATCTTATGTGTAACTAATTGCGGACTTAAAGGCAAAAAGGATAGCTTGATTACCATCAAAACAAAATACGGGGAAATGAAAGCCATTCTCTTTGATGATACCCCAAAACATAAAGAAAATTTTATCAAACTTGCCCAAGAACATTTTTTCGACAGCTTATTATTTCATCGGGTAATTGATGGTTTTATGATTCAGGGTGGCGACCCTACTTCTAAAAATGCCCCCCCGAATACCCATTTAGGAACCGGTGGTCCGGGCTATACCATTGATGCTGAAATCCGTCCCAACCACTTTCATCAAAAAGGAGCACTTTCGGCTGCCAGACTTGGAGACCAGCAAAATCCTGAAAAAAAATCTAGTGGAAGCCAGTTTTATGTAGTTCAAGGTTCTGTGTTAAACAAAGAACAAATTGATAACTTGCAATACAATCAAAATTTATTGATGACCGGATTAAGAACCATGTTTGAAAAACCGGAAAACAAAGACCTGCTTGACTCCCTAAACCAACTTTATTTATCAAATGATATGGACGCATACCAAAATCGAATAATCGGACTTGCTCCAAGGGTAGAAAGGGAAACAGGGTTACAAGTTTTTAAGCCCATTTCAGAAGAAAGAAAAAAATTGTATTCAACAGTTGGCGGTTCACCACATTTAGACAATGAATATACCGTATTCGGTCAAATCATTAGTGGATTAGACGTAATTGACAAAATAGCCAAAGTAGCCAAAGATGATTCTGATAGACCTATTGAAGATATAACCATGACCGTAACTGTAGAAGAAATATCAAGAAAGAAAATCACGAAAGAATATGGATATGTCTATCCGGCAGTTGAAAAGTGACAAAAATTTTAGTCACCGGTGCTAATGGACTGTTAGGACAAAAACTCTCCCGAATATTTTCGCAAAAGAAAGAAGTTAAACTAACCGTTACCGCTAGACAAAGTCTCCATTATTCCTTACCGGAATCTGAGTTCATTAAAATGGAGATTAGCAATCAAAAAGAGGTAAATAAAGTCATCGCCGAGGTCAGTCCGGAGGTGGTAATCAACACAGCGGCAATGACAAAAGTTGATGATTGTGAGACTAATAGGGAACAATGTTGGCTTTGCAATACTACCGCTGTTGAATTTTTAGTGCGAGCATGCGAAAAAATCAATTCCCATTTCATTCAGCTATCTACCGACTTCGTTTTTGATGGTACAAATGGCCCCAACACTGAGTCCGACATACCCAACCCACTATCTTTTTATGGAAAAAGTAAATTGGCTTCAGAACAAATCCTTCAAAATAGTTCACTTCCATGGTCGATAGTAAGAACCGTATTGGTCTATGGAGTTTCCCAGCCTATACCTAGATCCAATATAGTCTTGTGGGTAATTGAAAATCTCCGGAATAAAAATATTATTGAAGTTATTGACGACAATTGGCGAACCCCTACCCTAGCGGAGGATCTAGCCACTGGCTGTGAATTAATAGCCATGAGAAAAGTTTCGGGAGTATATCATATTTCAGGAGAGGAAATAATGACCCCATACGAGATAGCAATTAAAACAGCTGGATATTTTGGCTTAAATAAGGATTATATTCATAGAACAGATTCTGTTAAATTCAAACAAAAAGCTCCACGCCCTAGAAAAACCGGGTTTATTATTGAAAAAGCAAAACGAGATTTAGGCTATCAACCACGCAGTTTCAATGAGGGATTAGAGTTAGTAAAAAAACAATTATCAAAAGTTTTTTGATTGTGAAATAATTTCATAAACTTACCACTTTTAAATCTACATTATGGCAAACACGAGAGGGGAATGGGCATCAAAGTTTGGTTTCATATTTGCTGCCGCAGGCTCGGCTGTCGGGTTGGGGAATGTTTGGCGGTTCCCATATCTGACAGGTCAAAATGGTGGTGCTGCTTTTGTTTTAATATACATTGTCTGCGTGATGTTAGTAGGCGTGCCGGTTTTGATGAATGAAATGGCATTGGGCCGATTGTCAGGCAAGAATGTTATCAGCACTTTTTCAGACACCGGAGCAAAAAAAATTTGGGTCTTCTTTGGCGGTGTGCTGGCCATAAGTGTCAGTTTTTTTGTCCTAAGCTATTATTGCGTCATTGCAGGTTGGACAATAGGGTATATGATAACCTCATTAACAAATACACCTATTCCATTTAAAGAATTTGTAGCCGAAGGTACTTATGTTATCCCACTTTTCGCTCTTGCTCTACTTACCACGGTCATCATTGTTATAGGAGGAATTGCTGGTGGTATTGAAAAGGCCAATAAAATAATGATGCCAACTCTATTTATACTCTTATTCTTAGTGATTTTCCGTAGTGTCACCCTCCCAGGTGCCGGTGCCGGTATTGCCTATTATCTCGTTCCCGATTTCTCTAAAATTACAGGACTAACGGTGCTCACAGCACTAACACAATCATTTTTTTCTTTGGGAATAGGCTGGGGCATTATAGTTACGTATAGTTCCTATCTCCCTAAAAATCAGAGTATTATAAAAAGTAGCCTTTGGGTAGGCGGAATGGATACTGCAATTGCATTGCTAAGTGGACTAATGATTTTTCCTGCTGTTTTTGCATTTGGGAAACAACCCGATTCCGGCCCTACACTTGTATTCGAAGTTCTGGCCAATATTTTCCCTAAAATGCCTTTGGGAAATATTGGTGGGTTTCTTTTCTTCACTCTGCTTTTCTTTGCTGCTATCACTTCTACTATTTCAATGGTTGAGGTAGTCGGTTCTTGGTTGATAGACGAAAAAAAATGGTCCCGAAAAAAAGCAGCTACACTTGTTGGGGTTGCTGCATTTGTAATTGGCCTTCCCTCCGCACTCTCAAATGGAAGTTCGGATTTCTTTACCAAACTTGAGTTTCTTGGCCAAGTTGGAGTTTTAAACATTATGGATTTTGTGTTCGGAATAATAATAATGCTAATTGTAGTACTGACAACCTGTTTATACACGGGGTGGGTGCTGGACACAAATAAAATTATAAATGAAATAGAGTTAGGAGACCCTAATTTTAAGGATTCGGGGCTTTCCAAATTATGGACCGTTTTCATCCGTTTTGTTTGCCCTATTGTCATTGTCATCGTAGTTCTTAGCGTTTTGGGATTATTTTAATATACCGACCAATATGTCGCAAATAATATAATAAAACCTAACACTAGTGTTTTGACGATTTGGTGTTTTGATTGTCATCAGGTGTTTTGCAATTTTTGTAATGATTATGAATTTAGTGTTAAAACTGCACCGAAATATAAAAGGCTTCATACTGATATTTATTTTAGCTTTTGCGATAAAAACAGTCGAAGCTGAACCGGACACTGTAAAAGTTGGAGCTTATATCATGAGCGTCCATGATATAAATTTTCAAGACAATGAATATACTGTTCGTTGCTGGCTTTGGTTCAAATATAAAAAAAACAGAGATTTTGATTTTGTCAAACAACTGGATATAACCAACGCTAAAACTATTGAGTACGCCGAGCCTTTATACGACACTGCCGGTCAAGACAACTACTTGGTAATGCTGAAATTAAAGTGTGTAATGAAGGATAATTGGCAAGTATTATCTTTTCCATTTGACGAGCAAAATCTAATTATCCACATAGAAAATTCATTGTTTGACAAAAAGTTTTTAGTTTTTGCTCCCGATATTAAAGGAAGTAAATATGATTCTGAAGGCACACTAATGGGCTGGAAAATAAAAAAATTTACTGTTTTTAGTAGCCAAAGAAACTATGAAACAAATTTTGGTGATGACAGTATTGCCGAAAATTCTAATATGTATTCTGTGATGAATATTTCAATTGATATCAAAAGGAATGCATGGGGACTGTTCCTAAAAATATTCATTGGAATGTACTTTGGTTTTCTGATTTCATTGGTTGGATTCGCCCCCAAGCCTTGGGAGCTGGAAGCCCGTTTTAGTTTGCCCGTTGGCGGACTTTTTGCCGCTGTAGGTAACAAGTATATTATTGATTCTACTTTGCCGGAGTCTCTTTCTTTTACCTTGGTGGACTCCCTCCATGCAGTAACTTTCCTTGCTATTCTTGCCTCAATTGTTGTCTCAGCAATTTGCATGAAACAGTATGACAATAATAAAACCGAGCAATGCTTGAAAACAAACAAAATAGGTGCTTGGGTAGTTTTAATTAGTTACGTGGCTCTTAATATTTTACTCGTGACAATTTCAGCTTGGTAGCAGTTGTAATTTATTTTGCAAACCGATAAAATGTTCAACCGTATTATAATTTTACTTTATCCTCGTGGTCTCAGCACCACAGTATTGTACGGTTATCAACCATAAAAAGAAAAACAAACTTATCTTGTTTTTCTTTTTCATATTTCGAAGGTTTTATTAAAAAATTAAAAAAATCATCTTACATAGCGTAAAATTCTTACAACAAATTATTTTTTTAAAAAAAATTTTTCAAGCATAATCTAAAGTTATATCATTGAAAATCAAATGCTTACAAAGAAAATATTAGCCTAAAATAAATTTTCAAAAAATTCACCCAAAATTTGCTTGCAAATGTAGAATATTTTAGTTTATATTTACTGTAAAATTAATTTTAAATTTTAAACCCAAAATATTATGAAAAAATTAGTATCCCCCCCCCCGTTTAATCTTTATCTTATTTTTGATTCTTGTAATGATTCAAAGTTGTAATAAGAACGAAGAAAAAGTTGCACCAAAGGCTTCCGATGATAAAGTTGCTAAGCCCGATTTGACAGATCAAGAAATTAGAAGATTAATCTTGCTGAATGATGATTATGCTTTGCCCAGAGATTTGGCAGAGCGAGACGCACTCATGAAAGCTAAGGAGTTTGACGCCCACGACAAAGACAACCCTGCTCCTAGAACAATCTCTGAATTCTTAGTTGCCAACGTCCCCGACAGTTCAGGAGTGAGTAGCAAACATGACCCCAACGATTTGGGTGTACCAGAAGTTTATGTGGCTAATTTTGCAGATAACAGAGGCTACGTAATTATGTCCGCCGACCAGAGAGCATACGGCATACTAGGATATGCCGCTAGTGGGACTATTGACTCTTTAGTTCACCCTGGTTTACAAGTGTTTCTTTCCCGTACCGTCCCATACGTAATGCAAGAGCGGAAAAAAACTGAATTGCTCCGCGATTCTATATACCATAACTTAGTACAAAAGTTCTCACAAAATAATGCTTCCAAAGTAACTTTTGGGACAAGCGGGTGTATGGACTGTGGCGACCCACCCCCGCCTCGTAGTATTGACCAAGGTTGGGTTCCACCTAAATGCAACCCTACTTTTTCTTATTCTTACATTCCAGATTCATTAATGATAAAAGATGTTTTGATTACCTCTAATTGGAGTCAGAGACCACCTTATAATGGTGGTTACGCTGGTAGTTGTAGTTGGACTAGCCTCGCTTGTTCCGATACTTCTACAGTAGCATATAAGGAAGTTTATGGTAGTCAAAAAGGGAGAAGTGTTGATATCGGAAACAATAGTAATGCAACGGGATGCGGTCCTATAGCTGAGGCCCAGGTAATTGCTCATTTTAGAGCAAAAAAAAGCAATACTTGGAAGAATATTGTTGCTATCACCGAACCGTGCAACTTTACCTCTTCCCAAAGAAGTATGGTAGCTTCATTCATAAGAGAAATCTTTGGTAGGTTTGGAACTGCCAGACAGGGATGTTTAAGTAGCGCAACACAACTTTCGTGGGACTTTGTACCGGGTAATCGAGCCATCTGTCCAGACTACGGACTTAAGGATGGGGAGTGGCGATATTACAACATAAATGACATTACAGAATCTTTGAAACGTGAAAGTCCGGTATTAATTTCAGGGTATCCATGGCGAAATTGTTTTCTTTGGTGGTGCTGGGGTGGAGGTAGCGGTCATGAATGGATTATTGACGGCATAAAATCAACAGGAAGTCACATGTTAGTTGTTCAAACAGAAAACAAATACTCTTACGGGCAGTGTCGACCCGTTTATTCTTTTTCCTATAGAACTGAATACTATCCCACTAAACTATTTGTTCATCACAATTGGGGGTGGGGTATTAATGAGAAAAAGTATGACGAATGGTACCTAGAAGGGGTATTAAACATTGAAAATAGGGGGGATTTTAACTCTTACGTAAGAATCATAGCCTATATAACCCCCACATAAAAACTTACACTATGAACAGAATATTCTTTTTAGTGGTAGTAATCTCATTATCCGCAAATTTGATTCTTGATTCCTGCAAAGGTGGCTGTGTGCCAGGTGGAAGTGGGGGAGATGGCTCCTCTATACTGAAATTTGCGTTTAAAGATGGCGAAGGCAGAGATTTGCTGAATCCTGAGACCCCGAATCATTTTTTGAGGACGGAAGTTAAATCTTTTGGAATAAAGGATGGAAAAAAATTCCAACTGATAGATAGATATAAAGGGGCGGCATCATTCTATTATCCTGAAGAAAACCGTGGAGGTGGAGTATATTTAAATTTTTTTTTCCGCCAACCTGACGAACTACCGCCAGACACGATTTTGCTTCAACTCCGTTCTACTGAAATAGACACTATTAGAGTCTTACAAAAAAGAATTGATCCGTGTTGGCATCATGCCATATTTCAAAAGATAAGTTACAACGGTGAGGTTAAGGAAGTTTATTCTAGTTCTTTCTTGATTACTAAACCTTAAGTATCGGTTTCAAAATTATGGTCTAAAGTACCCAAATATGAAAAGTTCAGTTTTAAATAGGGCATGCTATTCGGTAATAATATTCGCAATAATGTCATGTCTCCTTCCTTTTTCATGTAATAAAGGACCAAGGTGTACAAATAGCTCTAGTCCTCTAATGTCTTTACGATATCGGGATGTCGCAGGAAGGAATTTATTGGACCCAGAAACTCCAAATTATTTTAAAAAGTCTGATATTAAGTCATTTTCATTTGAAGATGGAGTGAAAACCGAATTGACGGACCCTAGCGAAGGTAAGGCCATCTATTATTGGCCTCCAATGGGTAATATAGTCATTGGATTCCTTAAAATCTCACCTCCCTCCACAATATTGATCCAACTCAGTCCTACTGTGACTGATACAATCAGGATAATAAAACAAGGTATTGATAAGTGTGACGGTAAAACCATTGTTATTAACAAAGTTAGTTACAACAGCAATGTTGTTTTCGATGATGTGTTTATAGGTAAAACAGAAAGTTTAATTTTTATAGTTACTCAAAAGCCATGATTTCAATTTATAAATAATTTAATTTTTAACATTACAATGAAAACCTACACTATAAACAGAATATTCTTTTTGGTGGTAGTAATCTCATTATCCGCAAATTTGATTCTTGATTCTTGCGTACCAATAGGTAAAGGTGTCTGTGTGCCAGGTAGTAGAGATGGCTCCTCTGGTTTTTCTTTCGCTTTTAAAGATGGTGAAGGTCGAGATTTACTGAATCCTGAGACCCCGAATCATTTTTTGAGGACGGAAGTTAAATCTTTTGGAATAAAGGATGGAAAAAAATTCCAATTTACAGAAAAAGGTAAAGGGGCGGCATCATTCAATTATCCTGAAGAAAATCGTGAAGGTAAAGTATCTTTAGGTTTTATGGGTTTCCGACTCCCTAATCTACCACCAGACACGATTTTGCTTCAGCTCCGTCCTACTGAAATAGACACCATTAGAGTGTTACAAAAAGGAATTGATCCGTGTTGGAATTATGCGGTATTTGAAAAAATAAGCTACAACGGTAGGATTATGGAAACGTTTGGTAAAAACAATACTCTTGAGATTTCTAAACCTTAAATATCGGTTTCAAAATTAAGGTCTAAAGTACCCAAATATGAAAAGTTCAGTTTTACGTCGGAGATTCTGTTTGGTTGTGTTATTCACAATAATGTCGTGTTTCATTCTTTTTTCATGTAATGACAGATCAAGGTGTAGTATTAATTACTATAGTCATCAAATTTTTTTAGGATATCGTGATGCTAAAGGAAGAAATTTATTAGACCCAGAAACTCCAAATTATTATAAAAGGGATGATATTAAATCATTTTCATTTGAAAATGGAGTGAAGACAGAATTGACAGACCAAAACGAAGGAAAGGCAATTCATTTTTGGCCTCCTATAGGTAATATAAGGATTGAGTTCTTTAAAATTTCACCTCCTCCCACAATATTGCTCCAACTTAGTCCTTCTGTGACCGATACAATTAGGATACTAAAATATGGTATTGATAAGTGTGACGGTAAAACTATTATTCTTAACAAAATTAGCTACAACAGCAATGTTGTTTATGATGATGAGTTTATAAATAAAATAGAGTGTTGTATTGATATGAATTTTCAAAAGCCATGATTTCAATTTATAAATAATTTAATTTTTAACATTACAATGAAAACCTACACTATGAACAGAATATTCTTTTTGGTGGTAGTAATCTCATTATCCGCAAATTTGATTCTTGATTCCTGCGTAATAGATTGCTGTGCGGAAACAGAATAAGTGCTTGTTTTCTACTTTAAAGATGGTGGAAACCATCAAAGTTTAAATTGCCATATTTTCAAATCTAAAAATTTGATGGTAAATTTTTAATTATCAAAGAGTTGCGGTCAAAAATTCAAATTATCAAAATTAAACATGCCTAATTGTCAATTTTTCAACACTTCGCTCAAGGGCTGACCGGTGCACCCACTTGGGAAATTAATCTTTAGCAATACGGAAATCGTTGGAGCAATGTCAGTGATCAAATGATGAGCAACAGAACTACCTTTATTGAAACCAAAGCCAAAAAAAATGGCAGGAACATTTGTGTCATACCTGTATCCGGAGCCGTGTGTAGTTCCCGTATGATAAGAAGATTCTATCCATTGAGGCTCTAATATGAAAGCAATATCTCCTGACCGTTTCCAATTGTAGCCCCTATAAACATCTCCTTTCCAACCTAGAACGCCGTAATCAGCATTTCTTAACGTAGCCTGAGAAACTACATTTCCTATTCCGTCAACTGCCAATAAATATTTTGAAATCAACTCACTGACTACTATCAACTCTAAACCGGTCTTACGCGGGTCGCCAACAAAAGCATCGTGATTCAGATAAATTTGGTTATTGATGACCTTGTCAATAATTGATTTATCAGGATAATATTCTTTTAAATACTGCTTAAGGTTAGCTTCAATTTCCGGTTCAGAAATAATACCGGCAGGGATATTATTTTCAAGTGAATAATCGGGCACGTCAGCCACCCCATGGTCGGCAGTAAGGAAGACAGAATAACGGTCACCAAATTTATTATCCAAAAATTTCAGTAATTCGGCAACGTTTTGGTCAAGCCTTAAATAGACGTCTTCAAGTTCAATCGACCTTGGACCCATAGCATGACCAACAATGTCGGGGCTAGAAAATGATACCGACAAAAAGTCGGGTATATCATCCTCACCTAAGCCCTCCCCTTCAATAGTGACCTTAGCTAATTCCAACAACATTTCATTACCAAATGGAGTGCTTAAAACTGAATTATATTTTTGATTTTCCGCACCCATATCCTTGAGTCTATAAGGAAAAACGGGCTTTGTGCCTTTTCCCTTTAATGAACTTTCATAAGGTTTGTCGTCGGCTGTGCTTTCAACATATTGATTAATAGGTAATAACGTTGACCACTCTTTGGTTAAAAAATTTTCTGCCAATTTTCTATCATTAAATTTATTGAGCCAGCTTGGTGGTTCCGATTTGTAAAAAGTACTAGTAATAAATTTTCCACTTGATTGATCGTACCAATATGCACCGTCGGCGAGGTGCCCTGCAGGCAAGACGGCTGCCCTATCCTTCATAGAAATCCCAACCACTTTTGAATGTCGCTGAAACGATAACTTCAACTCATCAGTAACGGTTGTAGGTAATAACCGCATCGGAGATACATCTCCATTAGCCCCGTCATTGCCGATAGCCTTAAATTTCCCATCTTCAACACAATTGACATTCTTTCCTAACTTTTTGTCATACCAGCTATTACCAATGATGCCGTGAATTGAGGGGGTGCTTCCGGTATAAATAGAGGCATGCCCCGGTCCGGTATAAGTAGGGACATAGTTGTAATTCATATTTTTCAAAAGAAACCCATCATTAATAAGTCGCTTAAATCCACCGTCACTAAATTTCTTTTCGAAACGATATAAATATTCCATACGCATCTGATCTACAACTATTCCAACCACAATGCGTGGTCTGTCCTGAGCAAATGAGGGGCAGTAAAAAATCAAAAATAAAATGATAATGGCGATGTATTTCATGGTGCTTTTATTATTTAGGTAAAATTACTCTATGAACAGCAACTAAGCAATATTAATTTTAATAGAATGACAAAAGGATTTTATATAAATAAATTTCTTACCTTTG
>Ga0316188_10000617_pt1 | contig 15684 bp, 14 predicted proteins | sample Phiworburrow1_MG_FD_204933 | JGI IMG/M metagenome (GOLD analysis project Ga0316188, IMG submission 204933) | Coastal sediment microbial communities from Maine, United States - Phippsburg worm burrow 1 | ecosystem: Environmental > Aquatic > Marine > Coastal > Sediment | place: USA: Maine...
CGACGGTCTCGATCAGCGGCAGCAGGTTGTCGTCGGCCGTGACCGTCACCTGCGGCTGGGCGGCCTGGCGCACGGTGACCTCGATCCGGCCCGCCACCTGGAGCTTGTCGAAGCTGCCGGGGCTGCGCGTTTCGGTGGCGGCCACGCCCGAACCGGTCGTCGTGGCACCCCAGGCGGGCGGCCACAGGTTCAAGGCCAGGGCGAGGCAGGCGGCCACCAGCAGCAGGGCCAGCGGCAACGGCCGAAACCAGGAAGATGGGGTCTTGATCATGCGGCGTCCTCTCGTGGGCAGGAAGAAGCCTTCATGATGCCGGGCGCCGCGCGGGCCATCGACCCCGGGGCGACGGGGCGACACGACGCGGGGACGAACCGCCGCTGCGGCCGATCAGCCGTCCTTGCGGGGGCTGCGGGATGGGGGCTGGGCCTCCGGCTCGTCGTGGGCGGCGACGTCGGCCTCGCTGCTGCCGGTCGGCCGGACGACGTCGATCTTGTTTTCGACCATGTAGTCATTCATCTCGCGCCAGCCGGCGAACATGGCGGCCTTTTCAGCCCGCCGGTTCAACGCAAAGCAGTCCTCGATGGCGCGGCCGGCGTGGCGGCAGGCGCCACCGATGGCCTTGCCTTCGGCTTCGCGCCGGGCCGCCACCGCGCTGGCCCCCTCGATGCCCAGCAGGTCGCATCCCGCCAGCCACAGCGGGGCGGTGAGCCACAGCAGCCTGGCGGCGCGCGACATGGGCCGGGATCCGGATCGAGAGTCCATGGCGGTTCTATCGGCCGCCGGCACAGGGACTTGAGGCGGGCGGTCAGCCGAGCCGCGTGCCCGGCGCCAGGGGCCAGGATTGAAGAAATGCGGCCACCGGTTGGCGGCGCCCACCCGCGCGCTGCACGGTCTGCAGGGCCAGTGCGCCCTGTCCGCAGGCGACCACGCACTCGCCCGCGGGAGAGGGCAGCACGGCTCCGGGCACGCCCTCGCCGGCGGCGAGCCGGGCCTGCCAGAGCTTCACGCGCTGCCCGGCCAGCCCGAAGTGGGCGCCTGGAAAGGGGTCGAAGGCACGCACCCGGCGCTCGATCTCCGCCGCGGGGCGGCGCCAGTCGATCGCGGCCTCGGCCTTGTCGACCTTGTGCGCGTAGGTGGCACCCTGGGCCGGCTGCGGCGACGGCTGCAAGCGCCCGGCCGCTGCGTCCGCCATCGCCTGCAGGATCAGCCGGGCGCCCTGCGCCGCCAGTCGGTCGTGCAGGCTGCCCGTGCTGTCGTCCGGCCGGATCGGTTCGGGCGCGCTCAACAGCACCGGGCCGGTGTCGAGACCGGCGTCCATCTGCATGATGGTGATGCCGGTGACTTCGTCGCCGGCCTCGATGGCCCGGTGGATCGGCGCCGCACCGCGCCATCGCGGCAGCAGCGACGCATGGATGTTCAGACAGCCCCAGCGCGGCAGCGACAGCGCCCACGGAGGCAGGATCAGGCCGTAGGCCGCCACCACCATCACATCAGGCGCGGCGTCCTCGAGCGCCTGCCGCGCGGCCGCGGCATCGTCGGGGTAGCGGCCGTCCAGTCGCAGGCTGCGTGGCTGCGCGACCGCCAGACCCTGAGCCTGCGCGTACTGTTTGACGGGCGACGCCTGCAGTTGCATGCCTCGACCCCCGGGCCGGTCGGGCTGCGTCAGGACCAGGGGCACCCCGTGGCCGGCGCCATGCAGCGCGCGCAAGGCACAGGCGGCAAACTCGGGCGTGCCGGCGAACGCGACCCGGGTCAAGCGCGCTCGCGCAACTCCTCGCGCGCCTTCTTGAGCATGCTCTTGCGGATGCGATCGCGCTTGAAGGGGCTGAGGTATTCGACGAAGACCTTGCCCATCAAATGGTCCATCTCGTGCTGGATGCACACGGCGGTCAGCCCTTCGGTGGCCCGCTCGAAGGGCTGGCCGTCGCGTCCCAGCGCCCGCACGGCCACCCGGGCATGGCGGCGCACCTTGTCGTAGATGGCAGGCACCGACAGGCAGCCTTCCTCGGTCAGCGCCATGTCGTCGCTGCGCGCCACCAGTTCGGGGTTGATCAGCACCAGCGGCTGGTCTCGCGTGTCGGAGGTGTCCATGACGATCACGCGCTCGTGCACGTCGACCTGGGTCGCAGCCAGACCGACGCCGTCGGCGGCGTACATGGTCTCGATCATGTCGTCCACCAGCTGGCGGATCCGAGCGTCGACCTCGACCACTTGCCGGGCGACGGTGTGCAGCCGGGCGTCGGGATAGCGGAGGATGTTCAGCAAGGCCATGGCAACGGAGAGTTCGAAACAGCCGGTTTCAGCTGTGGGGGCATCACAACGTCGCCGGTCGTGACAGGCTTCACGGCGCTGCCCTGGACCCGCTCAAGACCGCAAGTTTCGTTGCGATATCAAGGGTTTAGGGGCAGAATCTCCCACGGAAGATGAACATTTTCGTGGGCACCGCTCCGATGTGCCTGCCACCGGTACCAAGACCATTGACGCCGTGCGATTGTGACACCCTCTCGGGTGCGCTGCGCCGCCCCGGGAGACCCGCTGCATGACCCATTCCGCCTCGCTCGGCTCACCGCAGGGCCCGCGTCCTGTCCGACATTCAGTGATCGCGCTTGCGGCCGCCACCTTGTGGTGTGGCAGCGCGCTGGCCCGCGAGCCCAACTACCCGGTCACCGAGCAGATGCGCTCGACCGCGCAGCAGGTTGCGCAGGCCGGGGTGGCGCTGTCGGACCTGGCGCCCAACGCGCCGGACCAGTACACGGTCAAGCGCGGCGACACGCTGTGGGACATCTCCAAGTTGTTCCTGACCAGCCCCTGGCGCTGGCCGGAGCTTTGGGGCATGAACCTAGAGCAGATCCGCAACCCTCACCTCATCTTCCCTGGCCAGGTGCTGGTGCTGGACAAGTCCAGCGGCCGCGCGGTGCTGCGCTTCGCCGACGGTACCGACGGCGCCGGCAGCGACGTCGCCAAGCTGTCACCGCGGGTGCGCAGTTCAGCGCTGGACAACGGCGCCATCGCGTCCATTCCGCTCAACCTGATCGGGCCGTTCCTGAACGAGGCCGTGGTGTTCGACACCAACGAACTCGACAGCGCGCCGCGCATCGTGGCCACGCAGGAGGGCCGCGTGCTGCTGTCGCGCGGCGAAACAGCGTACGTGCGCGGCGACCTCGCGGGCGCGCGCTCGTTCCGCGTCTTCCGTGAACCGAAACCGCTGAAGGACCCTCTGACGCAGGAAATCCTGGGCTACGAGGGGCGCTTCGTGGGCCTGGCTTCCTACGAACGTGCCGGCGAAGACCGCGTGGGCCCGGACGGCAAGCCGCAGATCGTCCCGGCCACCTTCCGGATTGGGGAGTTGCGCCTGGAGGCCGGCGTCGGCGACCGTCTCAGCCCGGTGCCGCAGCAGGACATCGGCGCCTATGTCCCGCACGCGCCGGCGCAGCCGGTGGACGGCCGCATCGTGTCCATCTACGGCGACATGCTGCTGGCCGGCCAGAGCCACATCGTGGCGCTGAACAAGGGCGGCAACGACGGCATGGAACGCGGCCATGTGCTGGAACTCTGGCGCGCCGGCCGCGCGGCGGTGGACACCACCACGCCGGGCCAGCGTACGCCGATCACGCTGCCCGACGAGCGGAACGGGCTGTTGTTCGTGTTCCGCGTCTTCAGCCGCGTGTCCTATGCCTTGGTCATCGAGGCGCAGGACCAGGTGACCGCAGGCGACCGCTTCACCCAGCCCTGACGCGGGCGCCATGCCCCAGGCCGCGCCCGACGCGCCGGAACGCGCCGCCTGGCTGCGCCTGCTGCTGACCGAAGGCGTCGGGCGCGATACCGCCCGTCGCCTGCTGGCCGCCTTTGGCGACCCGCGCGAGGTGCTGGCGGCCAGCCCGTCGGCGCGCCGGCAAGTCGCCGGCGCCGCCGCCGAGGCGCTGCAAAGTCCGCCGGCCCAGTGGGAAACCCATCTCGCGGCGATGGAGGCCTGGCTGGCCGCAGGCCCAGCCCGCATGATCTGGACCCTGGGCGATCCGGCCTACCCGGCGGCGCTGCTGCAGACGCCGGACCCGCCGCTGCTGCTCTTCGCGCAGGGCGACCCGGCGGTGCTGAGCCGGCCGGCGCTCGCGATCGTCGGCAGCCGCAACGCCACCGCGCAGGGGCTGGACAACGCGCGCGCCTTTGCCCGCCACCTGAGCGAGGCCGGCTGGGCCATCGTTTCCGGGCTGGCGCGCGGCATCGACGCCGCGGCACACGAAGGGGCGCTGCTGGGCGACGGTGGGACCATCGCCGTGGTCGGCACCGGGCCCGATCGCGTCTACCCGTCGGCGCACCGCGCACTGGCCCACCGCATCGTCGAACGCGGGCTGATCCTGAGCGAGTACGCCCCGGGCACGCCACCGCTGCCTCTGAACTTCCCGCTGCGCAACCGCCTCATCGCGGCCTTGTCGCAGGGGACGCTGGTGGTCGAAGCGGCGTTGCAGTCGGGCTCGCTGATCACGGCACGGCTGGCCGCGGAGGCGGGACGCGAGGTGTTTGCCGTGCCGGGGTCGATCCACGCGCCACAGTCGCGCGGCTGCCACGCGTTGATCCGGCAGGGTGCGAAGCTGGTGGAAACGGCGCAGGACATCCTGGAAGAACTGGCGCCGCAGTTGCGGCCCGTGGCGGCAGCGTCCGGCGCCGCCGCGCTCGAGCCGGCGGATCCCCTGCTCGATGCCCTGGGCAACGACCCAGTCACGCTCGACGCGCTGTCGGCCCGCACCGGCTGGCCGATCGCGAACCTCAACGTGCGTTTGCTGGAGCTCGAACTCGACGGCCTGGTCGCGCGGTTGCCGGGCGGTCTTTTTCAGCGTCGGCACGCCGGCTGAGCCGCCTGGAGCCCAGGGGTGCAGGAACCCCTGCGGTATAGTGATCCGATGTTCGACGTGCTCGTGTACCTGTACGAAAACTACTGGCGGCCGGACGCGTGTCCGGACCACAAGCAGTTGTCGCGCAAGCTGTCTGCGGCGGGATTCGAGCGCGACGAGATCCAGGAGGCACTGCGCTGGCTGGACGGCTTGGCGCACAGCGCCGAGGCCAACGTCGCGACCCAGCGCGAAGGCAGCCAGCGCGTCTACACCGACGCCGAGCGCGAACGCCTGGGCGACGAGTCGATCGGCTTCATCCGCTTCCTCGAGTCCGCCGGCGTGTTGCCGCCCGCGATGCGCGAGATGGTGGTCGACCGCGCCACCGCGGTGGGCGTGGGCCCGATGGACCTGGAAGAGGTCAAGATCATCGTGCTGATGGTCTTCTGGAGCCTGGGCGAGGAGCCCGACGCGCTGATCCTGGACGAACTGTTCGTCGCACCGGAAGACCGCGTCATCAACTGATCCGGCGCCTCGGCGGCCGGGGCTTCATTCGTCCAGCACCGTCGCATCGACATCCAGCTTGGCCAGCGCGCTGCGCGTGGCCCGCACCGTCAGCGCCTCGTCCTGCGCCGGCAGCAACAGGCCGGCCTGCAGGAAGGCGGCCAGCCGCTGCTGCTGGAACAGCACGCACTGTCCGCTGGACGATACGAACAGACTGAGCTGCTTGCGCAGGCCCTGCCAGGCCAGCTGCACCGCCTCGGTGCGGCCGCGGAACTCCAGCATGTACCAGCTGCCCACCTGCAGTTCGCGCGCCCAGGCAACCATCGCCTGGGTCGGGTTGCTGCCACCTTCGGTGACCACCGCCAGGTCGGCGCTCTCGTGGCCCGACAGGTCCATCACCATCGACTCGTCGATGGCCATGTCGGCGGCCTCCGGCAGCAGTTCCTCCAGTGTCTCCAGCTGCTCCATCAGTTCCTGCAAGCGCTCGTGCGGGATCACGGCCGCCTTGGCGGTGAAAGCCGCCGCAAGGGAGTCGTTGAGCTGACGGATCTGGTCGTCCTGCTTGGCGGTGTCCAGCCCGGCCGTGCCCATGCCGTCGCGCAAGGCCTTCAACAGCGCCGGCAGGCGGCGGATGACCTCGGCGCGCTCGTCGCGCGTGACCTTCGCGCTGGCCGACCAGATCAGGTCGGCCGCGGCGCGCTTCATGGCCCGCGTGGCATCGCTCTGCGCGCCATGGCGGACGGCCGTCGTGGCCAGCACGTCGGCCCAGACCTGGAACAGGAACTGGCGCACCCCGTCCTGCACCGGCACCTCGTTGAGCATGCGCCGCAGCTCGATCGTGTACTGGATGGCCAGCGTCTCGCGCTGCTCGACCTGCTGCGCCAGCGACACGCCCTTCTTGCTGGCCTCGTTCTCGTTCTTGAAGTAGTGCTCCAGGAACTTCTCGAACTCGATCATCACGGTCTGGAACACGCGTCGTCCGGTGTCGGGGTAGGCCTCCACCACCTGCACGATGCGCTTGATCTCGCGCTCCAGGGCCTCGCCGACGTTCGACACGGTGCCGCTGTCGAAACCCATCACGCAAGCGCCCATGCGGTCGATCAGCCGCCGCGCCGGATGGTCGACGGTGGCAAAGAAGTCCGGTTCGCTCACGGCCACCCGCAGGACCGGCATCTGCAGCCGGGCGAACCACACGCGGATGCGCGCCGGGATCCTGTCCTCGGTCAGCAGGCTCTGGAACAGCAAGGCCACGATCTCGATCGTGGCCCGCTCCTCGGGGGTCGCGGCGGCGCGCTTGAGGGCGGTGCGGCGCTGGTGCAGCTCGTCGAGCATGACCGGCGTCGTCGCCTGGGCATCGGCGCCGCCGGGCGCCAGGCGCTGGCGGATGCCGACCTGCGCGGTGTCGATCGCCTGCGCCAGGCCGGGCGACAGCTCGCGCGTGCCGGTGGCTGCCAGGAAGTTGGGCACGTGGCGCCCGACCAGGCGGTTCAGGCGTCCGAGCACGGCCTCGACATGCTCCGAACTGCGCGGCAGCGCACCGGTGCGCGTCATCATCCGGGTTTCGTCACCCACGTAGCCGCGCGCGGCGCCCCCGTGGCGCGTGCCGCCTGCCGCCCCGCCGGCGCCGCCCGACGGGCGCGAAGGCAGGTGACTGCTCGGCAGCCCGTCGCCCGGGCCGAACTGGCTGCCCACGGCGCCGAACCCGCTGTCGCCGCCGTGCAGCAGCGGGACTCCGGACCCAGGCGCCGGCGTGCTCCGGTGCCGCCGCAGCAGCGGGCGCAGATCCACTTCGGGCAGCACGTTCCGCTCGATCAACCAGCGGTTGGTCTCGTGGTAGGCCTCCTCGGCCAGGTGCGCAAACTCTTCGTGCAGCGCGACCTGCAGCTCGCGCCAGTCGGCCAGGCACAGGCCGGCGCCACGCCAGGCGTCCACCACCACCCGGGCCAGCACGTGGGCGCGAAGCAGGTCGTGCGGGTCGAGCTCGGCGCGCTGCTCCAGATGCGCCACGCGCGAGCGCAGGTCGGAAAACTCCCAGGACGCGCGGTCCATGATCGCCAGTGCGAGACGCGACGTGGTGATCTCCAGCTCGATCGTGTCGTCGTCCACCAGCGACATGGTGTTGAGCGTGGCGGGGGCCGAGAACTCGCCGATGCGCGACGCCGACACGCCGTGCAGCAGCGCGTTTCGCAGGCCGCCGATCATGCCGCGGTGCCAGGCCGGTGCCTGCTTCAGCAAGGTGCTGACGAGATCCCGCCGGCGCATCGCCGACGCATGCTCGGTGGGCTGGTCAAGCAGTGCGCGCGCCTTTTCGCAAGCGTCCTGCACCAAGCCGGCCAGTCCCTTTGCCAGCTCCTCCGTGTACAACCGCCGGGCCTGCCCCGCCAGGTTCTGGAATGCAGCGCTGGTAACCATTTGGGCTTGCGCGTTGCGGCCTGCAGAGTCTGGGTTGCGGACGACTCTACACCACGGCCCCAGCGTTCGGGTCGTTCGGGTCGTGCTCGCGCGCCCCGGCCTTCACCAGGTCCTCGCGCTTGACGCCCAGCCACATCGCGATCGCAGCGGCCACGAAGACCGACGAGTAGATGCCGAACAGGATGCCGATCGTCAGCGCCAGCGCGAAGTAGTGCAGCGTCGGCCCGCCGAAGATCAGCATCGACAGCACCATCACCTGGGTCGAGCCGTGCGTGATGATGGTGCGGCTGATGGTGCCGGTGATGGCGTTGTCGATCACCTGCGGCGTCGTCATCTTGCGGTACTTGCGGAACGACTCGCGGATGCGGTCGAAGATGACCACCGATTCGTTGACCGAGTAGCCCAGCACCGCCAGCACCGCGGCCAGCACCGCGAGCGAGAACTCCCACTGGAAGAAGGCGAAGAAGCCCAGGATGATGACGACGTCGTGCAGGTTGGCCGCGATGGCTGCCACCGAGAACTTCCACTCGAAGCGTATGGCCAGGTACAGCATGATGCCGGCGATGGTCGCCAGCAGCGCGTAGGCGCCCTTCTCGTACAGTTCGGCCCCGACCGACGGGCCCACGAACTCGGTGCGCGACAGGGTCAACGGCTCGGCGCTGCCCCTGTCACACGACGGGCGGCTGATGGCCTCGCCCTGCGGCGTCACGTAAGCCTTGTTGCCCACCGCACCGTCCTCGGCCTTGCACAACGCTTCGAAGACGCTGGCGCCCAGCACGTCGCCGCGCGCATCGCCGCGCACCGGCAAGCGGATCAGCACGTCGCGCGAGGTGCCGAAGTTCTGCACCTGCACATCGCCCAGCCCCAGTCCTTCGACCGTGCGGCGCGTCTTGTCGATGTCGGCCGGTTGCGCGTAGCGCACCTCCAGCACCGTGCCGCCGGTGAATTCGATCGACAGGTGCAGCCCGCGCGTGGCCAGGAAGAACACCGCGGCGGCGAAGGTGAGGAACGAGATCACATTCAGCACCAGCGCGTGGCGCATGAACGGGATGTCGCGCCGGATCCTGAAGAACTCCATGTCGTGCTCCTTGCAGGATCAGGCTTTGGGGGGGGTGGCGGATTCGACGGCCGTGCCGCCGCCGTCGGGCCGCCAGATCTGCCCGATCGCCACGCTCTTCAGGCGCTTCTGCCGCCCGTACCAGAAATTGACCAGGCCACGCGAGAAGACGACGGCCGAGAACATCGACGTCAGGATGCCCAGGCAGTGCACGACCGCGAAGCCCCGCACCGGGCCCGAGCCAAAGGCCAGCAGCGCCACGCCGGCGATCAGGGTCGTGACGTTGCTGTCCAGGATCGTGCCCCAGGCGCGTTCGTAGCCGGCGTGGATCGCCACCTGCGGCGCCGCACCACCGCGCAGTTCCTCGCGCACGCGCTCGTTGATCAGCACGTTGGCGTCGATCGCCATGCCCAGCGTGAGCGCCACCGCGGCGATGCCGGGCAGCGTCAGCGTGGCCTGCAGCATCGACAGCACCGCCACCAGCAGCAGCAGGTTGAAGGCCAGCGCCAGCGTCGAGAACACGCCGAACAGCATGTAGTAGGTGCACATGAAAACGCCGATCGCGACGAAGCCCCAGATCACGCTGCTGAAGCCCTTGCTGATGTTGTCGGCGCCCAGGCTCGGGCCGACCGTGCGTTCCTCGATGATCTCCATCGGCGCGGCCAGCGAGCCGGCGCGCAGCAGCAGGGCCTGGTCTGCCGCCTCGGTGGTCGTCATGCGGCCGGAGATCTGCACCCGGCCGCCGCCGATCTCGGTGCGGATCACGGGCGCGGTCACGACCTCGCCCTTGCCCTTCTCGAACAGCAGGATCGCCATGCGCTTGCCCACGTTCTCGCGCGTGACGTCGCGAAAGATCCGGGCCCCCTTGGCGTCCAGCGTCAGGTTGACGGTGGGCTCGCGGGTCTGGCCGTCGAAGCCGGGCTGGGCGTCGGTCAGGTTCTCGCCGGTCAGGATGACCTGGCGCAGCACGATGATCGGCCGCCCGCCGCGCTCCAGGTAGCGCTCGCTGCCGAAAGGCACCGGCGCCGCGCCGCGCTCGGCCTCGCGCGCCTCGGCGCTCTCGTTGACCATGCGGATCTCGAGCGTCGCGGTGCGCCCGATGATGTCCTTGGCCTTGGCCGTGTCCTGCACGCCCGGCAGCTGCACCACCACGCGGTCCAGGCCCTGCTGCTGGATCACGGGCTCGGAGACGCCGAGCTCGTTGACGCGGTTCTGCAGCGTCGTGATGTTCTGCTTGACCGCCTGCGCCTGGACCAGCGCGGCCGCCTTCGGCTTCAGCCGGCCCATCAGCAGGAGCTGGTCACCACTGCCGGACTCGGTCCAGTCCATGTCCTGCAACTGGTCGGCCAGCAGGTTCAGGGCCTCGGTGCGGGTGGGCTCGTCGCGGAAGCGGACGTCGACCGCCTGGTCGTCGCGCGTGATGCCGGCGTGGCGGATGTTCTTGTCGCGCAGCAGGGTGCGAACGTCGCCCGTCAGCGACTCGGCGCGCTTGGACAGTGCCGCCTGCATGTCGACCTGCATCAGGAAGTGCACGCCGCCGCGCAGGTCCAGCCCGAGGTACATCGGCAGCGCATGCAGCGCCGCCAGCCAGCCCGGTGAACGCGACAGCAGGTTCAACGCGACGATGTAGCTCGGGTTGTCGGGCTCGGGGTTGAGCGCGTGCGACAGCGCGTCCTTGGCCTTGATCTGGGCGTCGGTGTCGCCGAAGCGGGCCTTCACCGAGTTGCCGTCGAATTGCAGCAGGTCGGGCTTGAGGCCGGCCTCGTTCAGGATGCTGCCCACACGCTGGGTCAGCGACGCATCGACCTTCAGCGTGACCTTGCCGCTGGAGACCTGCACCGCCGGCGCTTCTCCGAAGAAGTTCGGCAGCGTGTACAGCACGCCGACGAGCAGCGCGGCGGCAAGGATCAGGTACTTCCACCAGGGATATCGGTTCATGGGCGAAATGGTTCCGTCTGGGCCGCAGGCGAGCGGCCGGGTCGAGCGCCCGGGCGCGCGCTTACTTCAGCGTCGTGACCGTGCCCTTGGGCAGGACCTGGACCACGGACGGGCGCTGCACCTGCAACTCCACGCCATTGGCCACCTCGACGTGGATGTAGGTGTCGCCCAGCTTGGACACGCGGCCGAGCACGCCGCCGCCGACGACGACCTCGTCGCCCTTGGCCAGGGCCTCGATCATGGCCTTGTGCTCCTTCTGGCGCTTCATCTGCGGGCGGATCATGATGAAGTACAGGACCACGAACATCAGCACCAGCGGCAGCAGGCTGAGCAAAGAGGACTGGGTGCCACCGGCCGCGGGCGCGGCTTGGGCGAAGGCTTCGGAGATGAACACGGGCAAGTTCCTTGCAACGGGCTGGCCCGGCACATGCGGGCGAACCGCGCATTTTAAGGCCCGCTGGCTTGGCCCCGGAAGCACTCCGCCCATGGACGGCAGCACGTCCGCTGCGCCGAGGCGGCGCGCAGTCCGCCGCCGCCGTGGGCACGCTGCCGGCCGCCAGTATGGAACCGCGACCCGCGAACCGGCGCTGCGGGGCCCACCGTCCGGGGGTCGGGCCGCCGGGCGGCGGCTGCGGGGCACCGGTTCGTCCGGGCTGGATGCACCCTGTCGGCCCCACTGCGCAATGCGTCGGGTCGCGGTCGATGGCGCCGTCATCGATCGTTACATTGCCAGCATCCGAAAAGCATTGCGGCAGAAACGACGATGAACTCACCGACTTCCCCGCCCGGGCTGTGGGGGCCACGCTGGCAGGCCTTCAAGGCCGGCGCGCTGCGCGCCTTCCACCGCTATGCCAGCTGGCTCGTCAGCATCAGCTGGAAGCGCTTCATCCTGCTGTCGCTGCTGCTGCTGATCATCGCCGGCATCGCGCAGTCGCTGCCTCCGTTCAACTACACCGTCACCGAGACGGTCGACGAGCCGCTGGAGCTGCCCGAGCTGCCCGAGCTGCCGCCGGCGCCGGACAAGCCAGAGACCCCGACGCCACCGAAAGCGCCGGGCGCCGACGGCAAGCCGCTGATCCGGATCGAAAAGCCGCATCCCGGCGCCAGCGAGCCCGACGGGCTGGACATCTCGATCGACGAGCGCGGCATCCGCATCCGGCCGCACCAGGCGCCGGCGGCGCCGGCCCAGGCCGCATCGCAGCCTGCCTCGGCCGCCGGGTCGGACGCCTCAGGCATCACCATCGAGCTGCCCGACAGCGCCACCCGCGAAGTGGTGCAGGGCGCGATCGACGACGTCCGCGACGCCGTGCACGACGCCGTGCAAGCCCGGCGTGATGCCTCCCAGGCCGCCCGCGACGCCCAGGAGACCGCGCGCCAGGCCATGGAGGAAGCGCGCTCCGTCATCCGCGAGGCCATCCGCAACGGCGCCACGCGCAAGGTCACCCGCAAACGGGTCGTGCACTGGGGGGAATTCCTGACCGACCTGGCGATGATCTGGATCATTGCGTCGGCCATCGTCAAGATGGTCTACAAGGGCCGCATCCAGGCCGAGGTGAAGGCGGCGCAGGCCACCGAGACGGCCGAGTCCGAGTCGCTCAAGCGCCAGGTCGTCGAGGCCCGCATGGCGGCCATGCAGGCGCAGGTGGAACCGCACTTCCTGTTCAACACGCTGGCCAGCATCGACCATCTGATCGAGACCGACCCGCCACGCGCCAGCCAGATGCAGAAGAACCTGATCGCGCTGCTGCGCGCCAGCATGCCCACCATGCGCGAGGCCAGCAGCGGCGGCGTGCGGGACCTGGGGCGCGAGCTGGACGTCATCCGCCCCTACCTGGAGATCCTGAAGGTGCGCATGGAGGAGCGCCTGAGCACCGAGATCGAGGTGCCCGAGGGCCTGAACTCGGCCGAGTTCCCGCCCATGATGATCCAGAGCCTGGTGGAAAACGCCATCAAGCACGGCCTGGAGCCCAAGGCCGAAGGGGGCAGCCTGAAGATCCGGGCGGAGGTGCTGCACGGCAAGCTGGCGGTGAGCGTGGCCGACACCGGCATGGGCTTCGGCAAGGCGGCCACCGCCGGCACCGGCGTCGGGCTGGCCAACATCCGCGAGCGGCTGAAACTGCTGTACGGCGGCAAGGCCACGGTGACGGTGGCGGAAAACCGCCCGACCGGTACCATCGTGACCATCACCGTGCCCTACAAGTCCATTGAAGGAGCCTCGGCATGACCCACACCGCTGCCGTCCGCCCCCCAGGCCCGCCGCCGGCACGCCGCCGCCGCTGGCCCGTCGTGCTGCTGCTGCTTCTGGTGCTGGCCACCGCCGCCCTGGCCGCGGTCTGGCAGGGGCTGAACGCGCTCGACAGCGTGCCGGTGAACATCATCATCGACGGTGAGCGTGTCGTGAGCGGCTTCGACATCGCCGGCATGTCGCCGGCGCACAAGCTGGTGCTGGCCGCCGGGCTGCTGTTCGTGGTGCTGACGGCGGCCGTGCTGGTGCCGGTGGCGTTGCTGATCGCCCTTTCGGCCATGCTGGGTGGGCTGCTGCTGGTGGTGGGTCTGCCGCTGCTGGCCGCGGTGGCGGCCGTCACGCTGGTGCTGTCGCCGCTGATCCTGCTCGTCTGGCTGTTGTGGCGGGCGCTGCGCCGGCCGCCGGCCAGCGCCACGGCATGAGCGACGCCACTCCCCGCGCCGTCCTGGCCGACGACGAGCGGCTGATGCGCGACCAGCTGCGCGCCCGGCTGGCCGAGGTCTGGCCCGAGCTGCAGATCGTGGCCGAGGCGCGCAACGGCCGCGAAGCAGTCGACCTGGTCGCCCAGCACCGCCCGGACATCGTGTTCCTGGACATCCGCATGCCCGGCCTGACCGGGGTCGAGGCGGCGCGCGAGATCGCGCAGATGGAACTCGACGCCGACGAACTGCTGCCCGAGGTGGTCTTCATCACCGCCTACGACCAGTACGCGGTGGAGGCCTTCGAGCAGGGCGTGGCCGACTACGTGCTCAAGCCGGCCGAGCGTGCCCGGCTGCAGGTCACCGTGGATCGCATCCGCAGCCGGCTGGCCAAGCGCGGCACGCCGGACGAATCCGGCCCGCCGCCGCTGCAGCAGTTGCTGCACCAGCTGCAGGCCCGGCTGCAGCCGGACATGGCGCAGCGCTATCTGCAGTGGATCCAGGCCAACGTGGGCAGCACGATCCAGATGATCCCGATCGACGACGTGTTGTTCTTCGTCAGCGACGAGAAATACACGCGGGTGCAGACGGCACAGGTCGAGGCGCTGATCCGCAAGCCGATCAAGGAACTGGTCGACGAGCTGGACCCGTCGAAGTTCTGGCAGATCCACCGCTCGACGCTGGTCAACGTGAAGGCGATCGCCGACGTCACGCGCGACTACCGCGGGCGGCAGATCGTCGGCGTCAAGGGCCACCCCCAGAAACTGGAGGTCAGCCGCAGCTACACCGGCCTGTTCAAGGGCATGTAGCGCCGGCCGTCAGCAGCGCGCGTCGACGAAGGCGCCGGCACGGCGCTGCAGCCGCATCGTCAGCAGCCGGCCGTGCAGCGTGAACCCCTGGCGCGCGCGGCGGCACTGCAGCACCTGCACCACGGCGTCGAAGGCGCCGGCCAGCACGCGCGCCGCCTGGCCTTCGCGCACCGCCACGCCGCACTCCAGCGCAATGCCGTTGAAGGACAGGTCCTGCACGCGCACGAGGAAGTCGTCGGTACTGTCGGGCAGCCGCAGCACGGCGGGCTCGTGGCGCTCCACGCGCGGGCTGCGGCGGCGACCGATCAGTTCGGCCCGTTCGGGCGGCGCCAGCGGCGGCATGCTGAGCGGCGCCCCGCAGTGGGCGCAGCCGTCGTCGATGGCGGGCGGCTCGCCGAGCAGCGTGCGGCAGAAGGGACAGTACATGCGCCGGCGGTCCGAGGCCCAGCGGGCCGGGTCGGCGCCGGCACCGGCCGAGTTGGCGCTGGGGCCGGTGGGGCGCGACAGCGAGCGGTCGTAGGCCTGGCGGCTGTCAGGATCGCTCAGCACCGAGTAGGCGTGGTTGATCAGCGCCGCCCGGTCGGTGTCGCCGCCCAGGTCCGGGTGTGTGCGCGCGGTGCCCATCAGGGCCCGGTAGCTGGCCTTCAGTACCTCGGTCGGCGCCTCCGGCTGCACGTGCAGGATGCGGTAGAGGTTGCGCCGTTCCTTGGGCTCCATGGCTCGCTTTGCTGGCTGGTCGAACTCGGGATATCGACCGGGAACCGGCGAACTTGAGCCGGCGGTCAGGTCGCCGTGCGCGCCGCCAGTTCGGCGCGCAGCTTCCTCAGGCGCTCGCGCGGGTCCTCCCGCGTCCTGGCCTCGTCGAGCTTCATTTCGGCGATGAAGCGGCTGGGCACGCCGGGCACCGTCTCGCGCCCGCGCTTGCGTCGCCGCAACGTGCTGACCACCAGGGTGCGCCGCGCGCGCGTGATGCCCACGTACATCAAGCGCCGCTCCTCCTGCAAGCGCTCGGGCGTCATGGCCTCGTCGTCGCTGCGGAACGGCAGCAGCCCTTCGTTGACGCCGGCCAGCACCACGTGCGGCCACTCCAGCCCCTTGGCGGCATGCAGCGTGGACAGCGTGACCACGTCCTGCTCCTCGCCGCGCTCGGCCAGGCTGAGGATGACGTTGATCGTCTGCGCCACCTGCAGCACCGTCTGCCGCTGGCCGTCCTCGCCTTCGCAGCGGCGCACGATCCAGTCGACGAAGTCCGTCACGTTGACCCAGCGCGCCGCGGCCAGGCGCTCGCTGTCCTCGCTGTCGTGCAGGTGCTGCTCGTAGCCGATGTCGTCCAGCCAGCCGGCCAGCAGGGCCCGCGCCGCGTCGCCGCCCTCGGCCTGGCCGGCCCGACAGGCCAGATCAGCCGCGGCGCGGCCGAACTCGTGCAGGGACTGGACCTGCTTGACGTTGAGCACCGACGGCAGGCTGGGCGCAAAC
>Ga0316188_10000618_pt1 | contig 15683 bp, 10 predicted proteins | sample Phiworburrow1_MG_FD_204933 | JGI IMG/M metagenome (GOLD analysis project Ga0316188, IMG submission 204933) | Coastal sediment microbial communities from Maine, United States - Phippsburg worm burrow 1 | ecosystem: Environmental > Aquatic > Marine > Coastal > Sediment | place: USA: Maine...
GAGGCACTATCGCATGTTGCTGCTTGCCCGCACCTTCGCCATCCCCGTCGCCACGCTGCTGGCAAGCGCCTCCATGGCCGCCGAAGCGCCGGCCGCAGCCGCGCCCGACCTCGCCAAGGGCCAGGCCGCCTCGGCCGCGTGCCAGGCCTGCCACACGGCCGACGGCTCGCGCGGCGCGCCGGCCAACCCGATCCTGCAGGGCCAGATACCTGAATATCTGGCCAAGCAGCTGCACGAGTTCCGCGCCGGCAAGCGCAAGAACGCCATCATGCAGGGCATGGCCGCCACGCTGGCCGAGGACGACATCCCCAACGTCGCGGCCTTCTACGCGTCCAAGCAGGCCAAGCCGGGTTTCGCCAGGCACAAGGACACCGTGCTGCTGGGCGAGAAGATCTGGCGCGGTGGCATCACCGATCGCAAGATCCCGGCCTGCGCCGGCTGCCATGGGCCCAACGGCGCCGGCATCCCGGCGCAGTACCCGCGGCTGGCCGGGCAGCACGCCGACTACACGGAGGCGCAATTGCTGGCGTTCCGCAGCGGGGCGCGCGACAACAACGTCCAGATGACGGGTGTGGCCGCAAACATGAGAGACGCCGAGATCAAGGCGGTGGCCGACTTCATCGCCGGCCTGCGCTGACTCCGCCACAAGTCCCTGCCCACGGGCCGGTCGTCGACCGGCCCGTCTCGTTTGGGTGGCAACGCTTGTAAGGTGCCATTCTTTGCAGCCGACGAACCGCCCATGTACCTGCTGAAAGACCGAGGATTCATCCACCCGCTGGGTTCGGAGATCACGCCGCGCGCCGTCTACCGGTCGCGCCGGCAATTGCTGCTTCAGGCCGCCACCGGCGCGCTGGGGGGTGGCCTGGCCCTGTGGGCCGCTCGCGACGCGCGCGCTCAGGTCGTGCGCCCGAACAAGCTGGCGGCGCTGGCGGCTGGAACCAGCCGCGTCAGCGGGGCGGTGACGATGGAAAAGCCCACCACCTACAACCACGTCACCGGCTACAACAACTTCTACGAGTTCGGCACCGAGAAGTCGGACCCCGCCGCCAACGCCGGCAGCCTGAAAACGCGCCCGTGGACGGTGGTGGTGGAAGGCGAGGTGCTCAAGCCCGGCCGCTTCGACATCGACGCCCTGCTGAAGCTGGCGCCCATGGAAGAGCGCATCTACCGGCTGCGCTGCGTCGAAGGCTGGTCGATGGTGATCCCCTGGGTGGGCTATTCGCTGTCGGCCCTGATCAACCAGGTCCAGCCCACCGGCAACGCCAAGTTCGTGCAGTTCGTGACACTCGCCGATCCGATGCAGATGCCGGGCCTGCGTTCGTCGGTGCTCGACTGGCCCTACGTCGAGGGCCTGCGCATGGACGAGGCGATGCACCCGCTGACGCTGCTGACCTTCGGCCTGTACGGGGAGGTGCTGCCGAACCAGAACGGCGCGCCGGTGCGAGCGGTCGTGCCCTGGAAGTACGGCTTCAAGTCAGGCAAGTCGATCGTCAAGGTCCGCTTCGTCGAGAAGCAGCCGGCCACGAGCTGGGAGACGGCCGCGCCCCAGGAGTATGGCTTCTACTCCAACGTCAACCCGGCGGTCGACCACCCGCGTTGGAGCCAGGCCACCGAGCGCCGCATCGGCGAGGACGGCCTGTTCGCCAAGAAGCGCAACACGCTGATGTTCAACGGCTACGAGAACCAGGTCGGCCAGCTCTATGCCGGCATGGACCTGAAGAAGTTCTTCTGAGCCTTGAACCGCCTGCTGCTGCACCCGGCCACCAAGCCGGCGCTCTTCCTGCTGGCGTTGGGCCCGCTCGCCTGGCTGGTGTGGGGCGCCGCCCATGAGGCACTGGGGGCCAATCCGGCCGAAACGCTGATCCGCGCCAGCGGCGACTGGACCTTGCGCTTCCTGTGCATGACGCTGGCCGTCACGCCACTGCGGCAGGCGACCGGCTGGCAGGCGCTGGCGCGGCTTCGCCGAATGCTCGGCCTGTTCACCTACTTCTACGGCGTGCAGCACTTCCTGTGCTTTGCATGGCTGGACATGGGCTTCGATCCGGAGGCGATCTGGCGCGACATCGGCAAACGCCCGTTCATCCTGGTCGGCACCCTGGCCCTGCTGGTGATGACGCCGCTGGCCGCCACCTCGTTCAACCGCGCGATCCGGGCACTGGGTGCGGCGCGCTGGCAGGCGCTGCACCGCATGGTGTACGCCGTCGCCGGGCTCGCGATCCTGCACTTCTTCTGGATGCGTGCGGCCAAGAACAACTTCGCCGAACCGGCCGTCTACGCGGCCGTCCTCGGCACGCTGCTGGGCTGGCGAGCCTGGCGGGCCTGGGCCGGACGCAGCCGCCGGGCCGCGCTGACAGGGTAATCGTCAGGCCGGCAGCGCACGCGTTGCCGGTAGGATTCCCGATCGACCGAGTGCCCGCGTCAGCCGTCAGGCCCTGCGGGGAGATCAGCCTGTTGACCGGAAAGCCCCATGAAGAGACCCACGCCCGTTCGATCTGCCTTTGCATCCCTGGTGGGCGCCGCCCTGCTCTGCATGGCCGGCGCCGCGTCCGCCCAGGTCACGCTGACGCTGTCGTCCTGGGTGCCGCCCAGCCACCTGCTCACGCGTGCTCAGCTCGACTGGTGCCAGGAAGTGTCCAAGGCCACCAGCGAGCGCATCAAGTGCAACGCGCTGCCGAAGGCGGTGGCGCCAGCGCCGGCCACCTTCGACGCCGTGCGCGACGGCCTGGCCGACCTGTCCTTCGGCGTGCACGGCTACACGCCGGGCCGCTACCTGCTCAGCAAGATGGCCGAAATGCCCTTCCTCGGTGATTCGGCCACCGCCACCAGCGTGGCCTACGAGCGCATCTACAACAAGTACCTGGCCAAGCTGGACGAGCATCGGGGCCTGAAGGTCATCACCGTCTTCACGCACGGGCCGGGGATCATCTTCAACAACAAGCGGCCCGTGCGCACGATTGCCGATCTGGACGGCATCAAGTTCCGCGTCGGCGGCGGTGTCGTCAACGATGTCGGCAAGGCCCTGGGCGTCAACATGACCCTCAAGCCGGCGCCCCAGTCCTACGAACTGCTGTCCAGCGGCGTCGTCGACGGTGTCTGGTTCCCCGACGAGTCGATCGTCTCGTTCAAGCTCGACAAGCTCATCAAGTACCGCACCGCGATGCCCGGCGGCCTGTACAACACCAGCTTCGCGCTGGTGATGAACCCGGGCACCTGGGCCAAGATCCCCAAGGCCGACCAGGCCATCATCGAGAAGATGTCGGGCGAATGGGCGGCGCGCTTCTTCGGCAAGTACTGGGACGACATGGACACCAAGAGCCGTGCCGCCCAGCAGGTCGCCGGCGTCGAGAGCATCGAGGCCGACGCCAAGTTCGTGGCCGACTTCAAGACCAAGACGGCCAACATCGAGGCCGACTGGATCAAGGAAGCCCAGGCCAAGGGGTTGAAGAACGCCGGCGCCGTGCTGAAGGAGTTCCGCGCCGAGATCGCCAAGCTGCAGTAGCCCAGGCCGTGGTTCAGGCCGGCCGGCCCACCAGGGCCGTGCCGGCCTTGTCACGTGATTCCGCCTTGCCATGAAACGCCTGCCCTCGCTGTTTGCCATCGTCGCGGCCGCTTCGCTGTTCGCGATGATGCTGCTGACGTTTGCGGACGTCTTCAGCCGCAAGTTCCTCGGCAACTCGATCACCGGCGCGGTCGAGCTGACCGAGCTGTTCATGCTGGTCATGATCTTCTTCGCGCTGCCGCTGGCCTCTCTGGCCAGCGAGCACATCGTGTTCGACCTGCTCGACCGGCTGCTGCCGGCCGCAGTGCTGCACTGGCAGCAGCGCCTGGCCAATGCGGTCACGGCAGTGGCCTTCGGCGCGAGCGCCTGGATCGTGTGGCTGCGGGCGCAACGCACCGTCGAGTTCGGCGACACGACATCCGCACTGGAAATCCGCCTGGGGCCCTTCCACTACCTCGTTGCCGTGATGCTGGCGCTGACCGCCCTGACGCACGCGTGGCTGGCCTGGCGTGCGGGCCGGTCGGACCCCGTCCCGAGATGACCGAAGGCCTGCTCGGCTTCGCCGCCATGTTCGCGCTGATGGCACTTCGCGTGCCGATCGCGCTGGCCATGGGGCTGGTCGGCATGGCCGGCCTGGGGCTGATGCGCTCGTGGCCGGCGGCCATGTCCTCGGTCGCGGGCGAGTTCGTCGACGTCGGCAGCTACACGCTGTCGGTGGTGCCGCTGTTCGTGCTGATGGGCAACTTCGTCACCCGCGCCGGCATGTCGCGCGACTTGTACCAGGCCGCCTATGCCTTCATCGGCCACCTTCGCGGCGGCCTGGCCATGTCCACCATCGCCGCCTGCGCCGGCTTCGGCGCCATCTGCGGCTCGTCGATCGCGACCACGGCCACGATGGCGCGCGTGGCGATGCCCGAGATGCAGCGCTTCCACTACGCGCCGGCGCTGGCCGCGGGCTCGATCTGCGCCGGCGCCACGCTCGGCATCCTGATTCCGCCGTCGGTCATCCTGGTGATCTACGGGATCATGACCGAGCAGAGCATCGGCGCGCTGTTCGCCGCCGGCATCATTCCGGGGCTGGTCGCCACCGGCTTCTACCTGCTGGCGTCGATGTGGATCACGCGCCGTCACCCGACCTGGGGCCCGCCCGGGGAGCGCGCCAGCTGGCCGCAGCGCCTGCAGGCGCTGCGCAAGATCTGGGGGGTGCTGCTGCTGTTTGCGCTCGTCATGGGCGGCATGTACGGCGGTTTCTTCACGCCCACCGAGGCCGCGGGCGTCGGCGCGATGGGAGGCTTCCTGTTTGCCTGGGCGCGCCGCGCGCTCACCTTGCCGGTGTTGCGCGACGTGCTGGTGGAATCGGCTCGCACGTCGGCGATGCTGTTCACCATCGTCATCGGCGCGTCGCTGTTCGCCAACTTCCTGAACTTCACCGACCTGCCGACCGCGCTGCGCGAGTTCGTCACCGCGTTCGACCTGCACCCGATCGTCGTCGTGGTCGCGATCTGCTTCGTCTACGTCATCCTGGGCACGGCGATGGAAAGCCTGTCCATGATGCTGCTGACGGTGCCGATCTTCTTCCCCCTGGTCACGTCTCTGGGCTTCGACCCGGTCTGGTTCGGCATCATCGTCGTCTGCGTCATCGAGATCAGCCTGATCACGCCACCGGTGGGGATGAACATCTTCGTGCTGTCCAGCGTCATGCCCAGCCTGCCCACCAGCACCATCTGGCGCGGCGTGCTGCCCTTTGTCGGCGCCGACATCCTGCGCATGGCGGTGCTGATCGCATTCCCGGCGCTGAGCCTGGCGCTGCCGCACTGGCTCCATCTGTGACTTCCTGGGGCCACGGCCCCCGCGTTCCAGGGAGCCGCAGCGCCGCCGCCTTGCCTAGGATGCAGCGGTGACTCAAACAATTGCCTACCTCCCAGCGACGGCCGCGCTGCAGACGCCGAGCCCCCTGTCACCCCGTGCGCGTCGGGCCTTGAGCCAGGCCGTCGCCCGGCTCGAACACGCGCAGGCCTGTGGCCGCCCCTGGGCCCTGGCCGAGGCCTACCGCCAGACCGCCGGCTGCTACCTGAAACTGGGCGCCTGGGGCCAGGCGGTGGCCATGATCGAGCACGGCCTGCGCTGGGCGCACGCCGGCGGCGGCACCGACCAGCAGCTGGACATGGCCTGCGAGCTGGTCGAGGCCTTGTCGCTGCAGGCCGCCGTGCTGGACGCAGAGCAGCAAGGCAGCGGTCGCGCCACCCGCGAACGTGCGCGCGACCTCGTCTGCGACGCGTCCCAACTGGCGCGACGCGCCGCCGATACGCGCTGGGAGGTGACCGTGCTGCTGCGTCTGTCGGACGTGCTGGACAGGTTTGGCGACCGGGACGACGCCACGCAGCTGCAGGTTCGCGCCCTCGAGCTGACGCTGGCCTCGGAACTCAGCCCGCGCGCCCTCAGCGCCGACGACGCCCAGCCTCGGCGCCTGGCGCACTGAGGTCGCCGGCTCAGGCCCGCGCCAGCACCGGCGCCAGCGCCAGCCCAGTGTGGGTGCCTGCCGCGACGACCGCTTCGGGCGCGCCCAGCGCCGCGATCCGCCCGCCCTGGGCACCGCCTTCCGGCCCCAGGTCGATCACCCAGTCGGCCTCGGCGATGACGTCCAGGTCGTGTTCGATCACGACCACGCTGTGGCCGCCGCCGACCAGCCGGTGCAGCACGCGGATCAGGCGCTCGACGTCGGCCATGTGCAGGCCCACGGTCGGTTCGTCCAGCACGTACAGCGTGTGCGGAGGCTTCTGGCCGCGTCGTGTGATGTCGTCGCGCACCTTGGACAGCTCGGTCACCAGCTTGATGCGCTGCGCCTCGCCGCCGCTGAGCGTGGGCGAGGGCTGGCCCAGCGTCAGGTAGCCCAGGCCCACGTCCTTGAGCAACTGCAGCGGGTGCGCGATGGCGGGCATGCTGGCAAAGAAGTCCACCGCCTCGTCGACCTGCATCAGCAGCACCTCGCCGATGTGCTTGCCGCGCCAGGTGACGGCCAGCGTCTCCGGGTTGAAGCGCTGGCCGTGGCAGGTGTCGCAGGGCACCTTGACGTCGGGCAGGAAGCTCATCGCGATCGTCTTCATGCCCTGCCCCTCGCACGACGGGCAGCGACCGGGGCCGGTGTTGAAGCTGAAGCGGCCGGCGGCATAGCCGCGCGCCTTGGCCTCCAGCGTCTCCGCGAACAGCTTGCGCACCGTGTCCCAGAAGCCGATGTAGGTGGCCGGGCAGGAGCGCGGCGTCTTGCCGATCGGCGTCTGGTCGACTTCCAGCACGCGGTCAATGCCTTCGAAGCCGGCCAGCCCGGTACAGCCGCTGAGGGGCGGCAACCGCCCAGCGGCGATGGCGTCGCGCCCGGCCTTGCTGCCCTTCAGCGCGACCAGGGCGCTCACGCTGGCCAGCAGCACGTCGCGCGCCAGCGTGCTCTTGCCGGACCCGCTGACGCCGGTCACCGCCACCAGCCGATGCAGCGGCACCTGCAGGTCGAGCGATTGCAGATTGTGCAGCGAGGCACCGCGCAGCGACAGCGCCGGCGCGTCGGCAGCCACCGGCCGGCGCGCCTGCAGCGGGTGCCGCAAGGGGTTGGCCAGGAAGCGGCCGGTCACCGACTCGGCCACCGCCGACAGGTCGGCCGCCGTGCCCTGCGCCACCAGCGTGCCGCCGCGGCGGCCGGCGCCAGGGCCGATGTCGATCAGGTGGTCGGCACGGCGGATGGTGTCCTCGTCGTGCTCCACCACCACCAGCGTGTTGCCGGCCGCCCCCAGCTTGGCCAGCGCCCCGAGCAGGACGTGGTTGTCGCGCGGGTGCAGGCCGATCGTCGGCTCGTCGAGCACGTAGCACACACCCTGCAGGTGGCTGCCCAGCTGCGCCGCCAGCCGGATGCGCTGCGCCTCGCCGCCGCTCAGCGTGGGCGCGGCGCGGTCCAGCGTCAGGTAGCCCAGGCCCACGTCCTGCAGGAACTGCAGCCGGCTCGCGATCTCGACGACGACGTCGCGCGCGATGCCTTGCTCGCGCACGCTCAGCCGTGCCGCCTCGTGCAGGCTGGCGACCCAGCGCGCGGCCTCGTCCACCGACCAGCGCGCGACGTCGCCGATCGGCAGGCGGTCGAACTGCACCGCGCGTGCGCTGGCATTCAGGCGCGTACCGGCGCAGTCGGCGCACGGGGCATCGGCCACGCCTTCGACGTCCGCTTCCTCGGAGGGGAAGCTCTGCTCGCGCCCGCGGTCGTTGTCGTCGCGCACGCTGTCGTCCAGCGCCTTGCGCTGCTCGCGCGTCAGCGCCAGGCCGGTGCCGACGCAGCTGCCGCACCAGCCGTGCTTGCTGTTGTAGCTGAACATGCGCGGGTCCAGCTCGGGGTAGCTGGTGCCGCAGACCGGGCAGGCGCGCTTGGTGGAGAACACCTTGACGCGGCCGATCGCCGCCGTGCTGTCGCCGGCCTGCATGGCGGTGGACAGCCCGTCCAGCGGCGCCAGCAGGTGCAGCACGCCCTTGCCCAGCTCCAGCGTCTTGCTCAGCAGCTCGCGCAAGGCCGGCTCCTGCGCCGGATCGACCACGAGGTCGCCCACGGGCAGCTCGATCGTGTGCTCCTTGAAGCGGTCGATGCGCGGGAACGGGCTCAGCGACAGGAACTCGCCGTCCACCCGCAGGTGCGTGTGGCCGCGCGCCTTGGCCCACTTGGCCAGGTCGGTGTAGACCCCCTTGCGTGCCACCACCAGCGGCGCCAGCAGGCCGACGCGCTGGCCGGCATGGTCGCGCAGCAGTTGCGCGGCGATGCTGTCCGCGCTCTGCGCCTGCACCGGCGCACCGTCGCGCGTGCAGTGCTGGATGCCCAGCTTGACCCACAGCAGGCGCAGGAAGTGCCACACCTCGGTCGCCGTCGCCACCGTGCTCTTGCGGCCCCCGCGGCTGAGCCGCTGCTCGATCGCCACCGTCGGCGGGATGCCGTAGACCGCGTCCACCTCGGGGCGACCGGCCGGCTGCACGATGCTGCGCGCGTAGGCGTTCAGGCTCTCCAGGTAGCGTCGCTGGCCCTCGTTGAACAGGATGTCGAAGGCCAGCGTGCTCTTGCCTGAGCCGCTGACCCCGGTGACGACGTTGAACTTGCCGCGCGGAATGTCGACCGACAGCCCCTTCAGGTTGTGTTCGTGCGCGTTGACGATGCGGATCGACTCGTCCTGTTGCGCCCGCCGCTGGCGCACCACGGCCTGCAGCGGCAGGCCTTCTTCGACCCGCACGCCGTCCAGCCCCAGCTGGTGCTCGTATTCGCGCAGCGCGCGGCCGGTGTGCGAGCTCGGGTGCGCCTTCACGTCGTCCGGCGTGCCGGTGCAGACGACATGCCCGCCCCCCTCGCCACCTTCCGGGCCGAGGTCGACGATCCAGTCGGACGAGCGGACGACGTCCAGGTTGTGCTCGATGATCAGCAGCGAATGGCCGGCGTCGAGCAGCTTGCGCAAGGCGCGCATCAGCTTGGCGATGTCGTCGAAGTGCAGGCCGGTGGTCGGCTCGTCGAAGAGGAACAGCGTACCCTTCCTGGCCACCCGCTGGGTCGGCGCCGATGCCGCCGCGGCCAGGAAGCCCGCGAGCTTGAGCCGCTGCGCTTCGCCGCCCGACAGCGTCGGCACCGGCTGCCCGAGGCGCACGTAGTCCAGCCCGACGTCGACGATCGGCTGCAGCTTGGCCACCACCTCGCGGTCGGCCTGGAACCAGTGCGCCGCCTCGGCCACGGTCAGGTCCAGCACGTCGGCGACGCTGAGCTGCATCGGCCCGCGCACGAGCTTGACGTCCAGGATCTCGGCCCGGTAGCGGCGTCCGTCGCAGTCCGGGCAGCGCAGGTAGACGTCGCTCAGGAACTGCATCTCCACATGCTCGAAGCCCGACCCGCCACACGTCGGGCAGCGGCCATCGCCGGCGTTGAAGCTGAAGGTGCCGGCGGTGTAGCTGCGCTCGCGCGCCAGCGGCGCGTCGGCGAACAGCTTGCGCAGCTCGTCGAAGGCCCCCACGTAGCTGGCCGGGTTCGAGCGCGCGGTCTTGCCGATCGGGCTCTGGTCGACGAACACCGCCTCGCCCAGCCAGTCGGCACCTAGCAGGCGCTCGTGCGCCCCCGGCGTCTCGGTCGGCTTGCCGAAATGGCGCGCCAGTGCCGGGTACAGCACGTCCTGGATCAGCGTGCTCTTGCCGGAGCCGGAGACGCCGGTGACGCAGACCAGGCGCCGCAGCGGCAGCTCGACCGTCACGTGCTGCAGGTTGTGTTCGCACGCGCCCTCCAGGATCAACTTGGGCGTGGCGGCGTCGACCGGGCGCGGGAAGCCACCGCCGACGCGCTTGCGCGCGCCCAGGTAGGCGCCGGTCAGCGTGTCGGCGCGCTTGGCGTCCTCGGGCCGGCCGTCGAAGACGATCTGGCCGCCGCGCTCGCCGGGGCCGGGGCCCATGTCGATCAGGCGGTCTGCGGCCAGCATCACCGCCGGGTCGTGCTCGACGACCACCAGCGTGTTGCCGGCGTCGCGCAGCCGGTGCATCGCCGTCACGATGCGGTCCATGTCGCGCGGGTGCAGGCCGATGCTGGGCTCGTCGAGCACGAACAGCGTGTTCACGAGCGAGGTGCCGAGCGCGGTCGTCAGGTTGATGCGCTGCACCTCGCCGCCGGACAGCGTGCGGCTCTGCCGGTCCAGCGTCAGGTAGCCCAGGCCGACGTCGCACAGGTACTTCAGCCGCGTGCGGATCTCGTCGAGCAGCAGCTTCAGCGCGTCGTCGAGCAGGCTGCTCGGCAGCGACAGGCTGTCGAAGAAGCGCCGCAGGCGCTCGATCGACAGCTGCATCAGGTCGTGCAGCGCCAGCCCCGGCAGGGCCTCCAGCTGCTCGCGCGACCATGCCGCGCCGACCGGCAGCGCCCGTTGTGCCGGTGGCAGCACGGCGTTCGCGTCGGCCTGGGTGCCTAGGCGCCACAGCAGCGCCTCCAGCTTCAGCCGCGCGCCGCCGCAGGCGCCGCAGGGTGTGTAGCTGCGGTACTTGGACAAGAGCACGCGGATGTGCATCTTGTAGGCCTTGCTCTCCAGGTACTCGAAGAAGCGGCGCACCCCGTACCACTGCTTGTTCCAGTTGCCGGCCCAGTGCGGCGAGCCGTCGAGGACCCAGGCGTGCTGCGCCGGCGTCAGCATGTTCCAGGCCGTGTCGCGCGGGATGCCGGCCTCGCCCGCGTATTTCAGCAGGTCGTCCTGGCAGTCCTTCCAGGCCGGCGTCTGCATCGGCTTGACGGCACCGTTGCGCAGCGTCTTGCGCTCGTCCGGGATCACCAGACCCATGTCGACCCCGATCACGCGGCCGAAGCCGCGGCAGGTCTCGCAGGCGCCGTAGGCGGAGTTGAAGCTGAACAGCGCCGGCTGCGGCTCCGCGTAGCGGATGTCGCTCTCCGGGCAGTGCAGGCCGGTGGAGTACTTCCACACCGTGCGGGCGTCGTCGCCCACGTGCACCGTCAGCCGGCCGCCGCCGCGCTTGAGTGCCAGCTCGACCGCCTCCATCACGCGCACGCGTTCGGCGCTGCCGAACCGGAAGCGGTCGGCGACCACCTGCAGGCACTTGCGGTCGCCCACGACCTGCTCGCTCTGCACGCGCGTGAAACCGCTGGCCGACAGCCACTGCGCCTGCTGCTCGGCGCTGGTGTCCGCCGGCAGTTCGACCGGGAACGTCAACACCAGGCGCGGGTCGCCGGCGGCAGCCGAGCGATGGGCCAGGTCGGCATGGATCGTCTCCGGCGTGTCGTGCCGCACCGGCAGCGCCGTCTGGCGGTCGAACAGCTGCGCGGCGCGCGCAAACAGCAGCTTGAGGTGGTCGTTCAGCTCGGTCATGGTCCCGACCGTGCTGCGGCTGGTGCGCACCGGGTTCGTCTGGTCGATGGCAATGGCCGGCGGCACGCCGTCCACGCGGTCCACTGCCGGTCGATCCATCCGGTCCAGGAACTGGCGGGCGTAGGCGCTGAAGGTCTCGACGTAGCGCCGCTGGCCCTCGGCGTACAGGGTGTCGAACACCAGGCTCGACTTGCCCGAGCCGCTGGGGCCGGTGACGACCGTCATCTCCCCGGTGTGGATGTCCAGGTCCAGGTGCTTCAGGTTGTGCTGGCGAGCACCGCGGATGAGGATCGAGCCGGACATGGACGGGGTACAACGGGCAGGGAGCCGAGCATTCTAGGAGTCCCCCGGGTCGGTGCGTCGGCGGCAGCCGCTAAAGTGCTCGCATGAATCTGGACGACACCACGGCGGCGCCCGATGGCAGCGCGCCGCTGAGCGCGGATGCGAGCGCACTCTTGCGTCGGCTGCGCGCCGACAGCCAGCGCCTGCTGTCGGCGCGCGGCGATGTCGGCGGCCTGCGGCTGGCCCAGGCGCTGGTCGCCCGGCTCGGCGTGGCCGAGCCCGGCGTGCTGAACGGCTACTTCGATTACCTGGCGAACGAACTGAACCCCGACCCGGCGGCCGTGCTGCGACATGCCCAGGCCTACGCCGACCGCGGCGACGCGCCGACCCTGATCGCGCTAGGCGCGGCCGCCGAGCCACCGCGGCAGGAGCTGCTGCGCCGCCTGAACCGCAGCCCAGGCGGCACGGCGGCCATCGTCCGCATGCGCCAGGCCATGCTGACCCAGTTGCGCAGGCGCCCCCAGTGGGCAGCACTCGACGCCGACCTCCAGCACCTGCTGAACTCCTGGTTCAACCCCGGGTTCCTGGAGATGCGGCAGGTGGACTGGGACGCGCCAGCCCGTCTGCTGGAAAAGCTGATCGCGCACGAGGCCGTGCATGCGGTGGACGGCTGGGACGACCTGCGCCGCCGTCTGCAGCCCGACCGCCGCTGCTTCGCCTTCTTTCATCCGCAGCTGCCCGACGAGCCACTGATCTTCGTCGAGGTGGCCTTGCTGCCCGACATGCCGGCCGCCATCGCGCCCCTGCTGGACAAGCGCGCCCAGGCACTGGCGCAGGACCAGTTCCGGGTCGCCGCCTTCTACAGCATCAGCAACTGCCAGCCGGGCCTGCGCGGCGTGTCGCTGGGCAACTTCCTGATCAAGCGGGTTGCACACCAGTTGCAGCTGGACCTGCCCAGGCTGCGCCGCTTCTGCACGCTGTCGCCGATGCCCGGACTGGCCGGCTGGCTGCTGCGCAAACCCGACTTCGCGGCCTTGGCCGGGCTGCGCCGCGGCCGTGCGGCCGCCCTGGCGCAAGGCCTCGACCGACTGCGCGAGCGTGTCGGCGGCGACCTGGCTGCCCTGCAGTCGCGCGCTGCGCATGCCCTGCTTGACGAGCAGGACCGCGCCTTGCTGCAGCGGCTGGGTGCGGTCTATCTGGCCCTGGGCTCGTCGCCAAGCGGCGGCGACCCGGTGGCCCGCTTCCACCTGGACAACGGCGCGCGGCTGGAGCGCATCAACGTGGCCGCCAACCCGTCCGCGCCTGGATACCAGCAGTCCTTCGGCCTGATGGTGAACTACCTCTACGACCTGGACAGCATCGAGCCCAACCACCTGCAGTTCCGGCAAGGCGGGGTCGCCCGGTCACGCGCTGTCGATCGCCTCCTTTGACATCGCCTTGGTCGCGTGCTGCGCGACCGAAGCCAACCCCATGCCCATGTTTCTACCCAGACCCCTCGTCCTCTGGCTGAGTGCCCTGATCCTGTGCCTGGCCTCCTCCGTCCATGCGCAATCGATGGTCAGCGTCGACCGCCCGGACGTCTATCTGCGCGCCGGCCCCGGCACCCAACACGACGCGCAATGGAAGCTGTCACGCGGCTACCCGCTGCAGGTGCTGGCGCGCAAGAGCGGCTGGCTGCAGGTGAGGGACTTCGAGAGCGACACCGGCTGGATCCTGGGTCGCCTGACGGCGCCCAAGCCGCACTTCGTGGTCAAGGTTCCGGTCGCCAACGTGCGCAGCGCGCCCAGTACGCGCCACCGCATCGTCGGCCGCGCCGAATACGGCCAGGTGCTGCGCACGCTGGAGCGCCGCCAGGGCTGGGTCCGGGTTCAGCCGGCCAAGGGGCCTGCCGGCTGGGTCGCGCGGCGCTTGCTCTGGGGCTGGTGAGCCCCCCAAGATCGAGGGGGTTCGCGACGCCTGCACCGCCGTGCGGGTAGTCAGCCCGCGACACCACTGCTACGCTGTTTGCACAGGCCTGTCCAAGCTTGGGATGTCTGTCTTGTCGATAGCGTACTGGAGCCGTCCATGAAGATCACAGCCCTCGTTGCCGCCAGTCTGGTGGCTCTCAGCGCACCCGCCCATTCCGCTCAGTGGGACATCGTGGCCACGATGAGCGGCCTGCAGGAAGTGCCACCCAACTCGTCCACGGCGAGTGGCAGCGTCTCCGGCCTGTACGACGACGTCACGAACACCTTCAGCTGGCTCGTCAACTTCTCCGGGCTGACTGGCGGTGCCGCCACGGGGGGCCACTTCCACCAGGCTCCAGCGGGGGCGAACGGCCCGGTGCAGATCAGCTTCACCGATCAGGTCTCCGGCCTTCTCGGTGGCTCGGCCAATGGCGTCTCGGTCCTGACCGAAGGGCAGGAAGTGTTCTTGCTCAACAACGGCTTCTACGCGAACATCCATACGCTCGAATTCCCGGGCGGCGAGATCCGCGGCCAGCTCGCGGCGTCGCTGGTGCCGGAGCCCGCCGCCTGGGCGACGATGGCCCTGGGCCTTCTGGCCCTGGGCGCCGTGGGTCGCCGGAAGGTCCGCCACTGAGCGGCAGCCGGCGCGCCTGACCTGGAGGGGCGCGCCTCCAGCGCGCTCGTGGCTTGGCCGCGCTGCTTCACGGGGCATCGCGGCGGCTTGGCATCCCGCACTTCAATCGGGCACCAGCAGCGTGTTGCCCTTGAACCGGATCCGGTCGCCGGCGGCCGGTGCGTCGGCGATGGGCGGCACGTTGATCGGCGCCAGCGCGGGCGCGGCGCCGGTGGTGCCGCCACGCGGCAAGGTCCGGACCACCTGGCTCGGCGGCAGCGGCGTGCCCTGGGTCAGGTGCGCCCACATCGCATCCATCGCACGCGTGAAGTACACGTGCAGCGGCACGTACCGGGTGTCGAAGCCCAACAGGGCCCCGAAGGCAATGAAGGTGTCGAAGTGCTGCGCGTTGGTGACCTCGATGTAGCGCGTGTTGCGGCCGGCGCTGCCCAGCGACTGGTTCTTCGCGTAATAGGCCCGCGCAGCGTGGTTGATCGGCACCAGCGCGTCGCTGCGGCCGGCCACGATGAGCGTCGGCTTGCCGCCCAGCCGGCCGTCGAGTTGCACCTCGCGGATGCCGGCGGCAACCCGACGCGCCATGCCCTTCATCTGGCCCTTGAGCGGCCGGCCCGTCTGCGGATCGCGCCCGGTCACCAGCGCCCGCTGGCACAAGGCGCCGTCAAACGCAAAATCGGCCTGCTGGGTGCTCGGCGAGATGCCCAGGAAGTCCAGCCGCGCGCCGCCCACCGAGTCGTCGTAGACGACGTTGACCCCGGTCGTGGGCGGCACACCGTTGCCGCTGGCAAAGATGCCCGCCTGCGCGGCTGGCGACTGCGCAACGACGGCCCCCGTCGCGTCGGTGTTGGCGAGGCTGAAGCCGCACAGCCGGTCGAGCACGCTGAAGCGGCCGGCGGCATTGGTGTACGTGACGGCGATCGCGTTGGTGGCGAACCGGTAGTGCGACTGCTGCAGGAAGTTGCTGTCGGGCAGCCAGCCATAGGCCTGCATGCGGGCCAGCGCATCGTCGGCCTGCTCGGCCAGCGTGCCGCCGTCCACCAGGCCCTTCGCGGCCAGCGCCGCGCAGCGACTCTCGGCCGCCGCGGTGAAGGCGGGCGGCCAGAACAGCGCGCTCAGCGACAGGCCGGCCTGCGTCGACAGCGCGGCGCAGGGCTGGTACAGGTTGGCAAAGGTGAAGTAGTCGGCCAGTGGCCGGCCGATCGTCTGCATGTCGACGTCGCCCTGGCGGATCACCAGGCCCCGGGTGTGCCGGGGCTGCGCGTTGGGCTCGCTGACCGCGACGCCGTCGATCAGGTCCCAGCGGTCCTGCTCGGCCGCCGCCAGCGCCGCCCCGCCCCCGTTGGACACGCTGCTGGCAATGACGATCGTGTTCGAAGGCCGGAACGTCTCGCGGTGGCGGCCCGGGTGCTGCCCGTCCGGCCCGTCGAAACGCTGGTTGAGCACGTAGAACGCAAAGCGGATCGCGT
>Ga0316188_10000619_pt1 | contig 15678 bp, 10 predicted proteins | sample Phiworburrow1_MG_FD_204933 | JGI IMG/M metagenome (GOLD analysis project Ga0316188, IMG submission 204933) | Coastal sediment microbial communities from Maine, United States - Phippsburg worm burrow 1 | ecosystem: Environmental > Aquatic > Marine > Coastal > Sediment | place: USA: Maine...
AAATCTTAACTAAAAGCAATAAAAATACTGCATTATTTTTAATAATTTTTAAAAATAACGAGGTTAAAAAGTTAATTTTCTCTTATTTAACAAGGGTTTAGCTTATTTTTTTAAAGAGTAAAATACTTTAAATTTTATGTAATAAAATTTCTATTTTGGAGATGTTAAAAGCAAAAATCGATTTAAATCTTATAAAATTGGGAATTTTATAGTAAAAATCAACAAAATTAAACTCCTCTCCGTAAAGAGTTTGTATTTATAGGGACGCTCTTATTGATACAAAGATAATTATATTTTTTAAATACGCAATATATTACTCAAAATAAACTGTTTGTTTATTGAAACGAGTATTTTATTTAGTGAATAGTGTATTTTGTGTTTTGCTTACAAATTTGAATAAACTGTAGCTTTTTTTCCACGAGAAAAGCCAATTAGTGTAATGCCGAATTCTTTGGCAAAATCAACTGCTAATGTGGAACAGGCAGAAACTGCTACAACAATTGGTATTTTAGCTATAAAGGCTTTAGAAATAATTTCATACGAAACTCTACCACTGACTAACATATATTTTGCTTTATGCATACAGTTGTCAATAATTAATTGACCTATTACTTTATCAACCGCATTATGGCGACCTATATCTTCTTTTACGGCTAAAATGTGAGTATTTTCATCATATATAGCAGCCGCATGCGAACCACCTGATAAATCAAATGTTTCTTGTCTTGCTTTCATTTCAGAAAACATTCTTTTTAAATTTTTTGTATCAAATGATTTGTTGGCTATTAATTTTTCCCCAGAAACAGCAATATCTTCAATTTTTTGTTTACCACATATCCCGCAAGATGAAACTGAAAGTAGTGTGCGTTTATTCAAATAACCTTTACCAAGAAGTTTTTTTGGAATTTGAATGTTAATTATTGAAAAGCCATTGTCCAGTTTCTCAATAATTTCATAAGAGAAATTTTCACTTTTTTTATAAATATCTTCAGCATATAGCAAACCTCTTATCAATTGGTAATCATCACCAGGAGTTCGCATCACAACAGTATAAGGTTCTTTATTTATGTTTATTTGTAATGCAGCCTCAACTACCAGAGCATCATTTGTTTTTTTACAGTTTTCTTTTGTGATTTGAAAACCTTCGTAAATTAATGTCTGCATATATTATTTTTTTGCTGTAAATATCACTTTTTTCAACCTCAATGTTAACTTCATTTTTAATTATGTTTTCAAAAGTGTTTTATAATTTTTCAATATCAACCGCTACAACTTTATATTCTGGCGTTAAAGTATCTTTATCACCAACACTCCCCGTTATAATATTAATAAATACTTCAGGTTGATGAAAAGTAGTTCTTAAAACGCCTCTCTTAACGTTTTTAGAGTATTTTATTGGAATGTTTACACTTCCTCTGTCTGAAAAAATTCGTACAATTTCATTGTCTTCAATTCCTTTTGATTTTGCATCTCTTGGGTGGATTTCTAATATATCTTTTCCTAAAATAAATTGATTGTCAGTTCTTCGAGTCATAGTTCCAGAATTATAATGTTCCAGTTCTCGGCCTGTTGTTAAAATAAATGGATATTTCTTTCCATGTGAAACTATTTCAGGTGATTCTTCAAAATCAAAATGGTGAAAAGTTCCTATTCCTTTTTTGAAATTTCCTTTAATGTGCAGCATTTTAGTATCTGAACCATCCTCATTTATTGGCCATTGTAATCCGTTCTCACCTAAACGATCCCAAGATAATCCTTTCATGAAAGGAATCACATCTGCAATTTCTTCGATTACTTTAGGTGCTTCGTACGTTAATCCAGTTGGTTGATTATAACCCAATCGACACATTATATCAATAATAATTTGTCCGTCTGGCTTTGTGTTTCCAATTGGTTCAATTACTTTATTTACGCGTTGAACGCGTCTTTCACCATTTGTAAAGGTTCCATTTTTTTCAAAATAGGACGAAGCTGGAAGTACAACATCAGCCATTTCAGAAGTAGCAGTCATAAATAATTCTTGAACAACTATTAATTCTAATTTTTCAAATGCTTTAATGCTATGATTTGTGTTTGGATCGGTCATTATAGTATCTTCACCCATAATATACAAAGCTTTAATTTTTCCGTCAATAGCAGCATTTAACATTTCAGGAATTTTTAATCCGTTGGTTGTTGGCATTTTTTCAATTCCATACTTGCTAGCATAATATTGTTGAATTTCAGGTTTACTAACGTCCATATATCCAGCTCCTTGATGCGGTTGTACGCCCATATCAGCAGATCCTTGTACATTATTTTGACCACGTAATGGATTTAAACCTACGCCGTTTTTACCAATATTTCCTGTCATCATAGCTAAATTTGAAAGCAACATCACAGTTTTACTCCCTTGAAAATGCTCAGTAACACCTAAACCATGAAATTCCATTGCCCTTTCTGCTTTTGCATAAGCAATGGCAGCATATTTAACTAAATCTTTTGAGACACCTGTAAGTGTTTCTAAATCATCCATATTTAGGTTTTCAACATGATTTTTAAATTCTTCATATTTTTCAGTATAAGAATTAATAAAATGCTGATTTACTAAATTTTCTTTCACAATATAATGTGCCATCATATTTAAAATTGCCACATTCGTTCCTGGTCTAATTTGTAAAAAATGAGTTGCCAAATCTGACAAGGTTGTTCTTATTGGATCAACAACAATAGAAGTTATCCCTTTCATAAAAGCCTGCTTAATTTTAGCACCAGTAACAGGATGCCCTTTTAACGGATTGGCACCAAATAATAATATAGCATCCGTTTGTTTTAGATCGTCTATTGAATTTGTGGCAGCACCAGTTCCAAAAGATTTTTGCATTCCAAAAGCAGTAGGGGCGTGACAAACTCGAGCGCAGCCATCAATATTATTGGTTCCAACGGCAACACGAATCATTTTTTGCATAAGATAATTCTCCTCATTTGTAGCTCTTGAGGAAGAAATTCCACCGATGGCATCAGATCCGTATTTTATTTTTATTTCAATAAGTTTTGTAGTAATAAAATTGTAAGCTTCATCCCAGGTAACAACTTCAAATTTACCATTCTTTTTAATCATTGGTTCTTTCAACCTGTCTGGATGATCATAAAACTGAAACGCAAATCTTCCTTTTAAACAAGTGTGTCCTTGATTTACTTCAGCAGTTTCAGGTGCTTGAATTCCTCTAATTTTTCCGTCGATAACTGAAACATCTAATTGGCAACCAACACCACAATATGTACAAGTTGTTCTCACTGTTTTGTCAGCAATCAAAGATTTAGTTTCAAATTTATCGGTCAAAGCTTCGGTTGGACAGGTTTGCACACAAGCGCCACATGAAACACAGGCAGATTCATCAAAAGTAGTATCAAAACCTTTTATTATGTTGGTTGCAAACCCACGACCCGACATTCCTAAAATCATGTCACCCTGAATTTCTTCACATGCTCGAATACATCTAAAGCAGTTGATACATTGTGATAAATCTGATTTTATATACGGATGTGATCTATCAGGTTTAATTTCTAAATGATTTTCCCCTTTTGGATATCTAACATTTGGAATGCCAATTTGTGCTATAGTTTCTTGAAAAGATGTAGCTTTTTTATCTTTTGAAGGAAATATTTTATCAATGGGATAATCTGTTAAAATCAATTCAACAATATTTTTTCGAAGGCGTTGCATTTTATCAGTATTGTGGTAAATGTACAATCCTTCAGAAATTGGCGTATGGCAAGAAGCCATTGTTTTAGCTGGCCCATCTTTTTCACGGGCAACTTCAACAGAGCATATTCTGCAAGACCCAAAATTTTCCAATCGGTCATCCTGACACATTGTTGGAATTGCATCTTTGTTTTGTTCAATTCTCCGAACAAATTCCAAGATGGTTTCACCTTGTATAAAATCGAATGCTATGTTGTTAATAAAAGCTTTCATAGTTAATTTATTTGGAAGTGAAATACTCTTTTAACTCATCTTCAAAATACAGTAAAGCATTTTTTACAGGGAGTGGAACTCCACCGCCCAATGCACAAAGTGAACCAATTTCTAACGTTTCTAATAAGTCATCGAAAAGCTGACGGTTTATTTTATAATTTTCTTTTTGTGCTTTTTGAAGCATTTCCATACCTCTAAAAGAGCCAATTCTGCAAGGATAGCATTTGCCGCAAGATTCATCGGATGTAAATTCCATTAAATGTTCTAAAAATTCTATCATTGGAAATTTGGCTGGAATTGACACTACACTTGCGTGACCTAACAAAAATCCGTTAGTGTTTATAGATTCAAAATCCAATGTTAAATCTGCAATTTTATGCATTGGAACTATTCCGCCTAAAGGACCTCCAATTTGAAAACCTTTTAAATCAGTTTTAAAACCCTGCCCATATTCATAAAAAATAGCGTATAAATCAGTTCCCATTTCAATTTCATAGATGCCAGGTTTTTTGAAAAAACTATCTAATGAAACCAATTTTGTTCCTGTTGATTGTTTTGTGCCAAGTTTGGCATATGTATCTCCACCATTTTCAAGAATCCAATGAATATTTGCAAAAGTTTCTACATTGCTTAAAACCGTTGGTTTTCCATACAAACCATTTTGAGTAGGATATGGTGGACGTACCCTAACTTCTGGGCGTAAGCCTTCAATAGAGTTTAAAAGAGCTGTTTCTTCACCACAAACATATGAACCTTGCCCACGAATTATTTTGAATTTAAAATCTGTAATTAAGCTTTTACTTTTTAATTCTTCAATGGCATTTTGAACAATTCCAATGGAATCTGGATATTCGCCACGAATGTATAAAACGCCTGTATTTGCACCAACGGTTAAGCCGGCCATATACATTCCAAATAAAACTTTATGTGGTTGGTGTTCCATTAAATACATATCTGAATAGGCTCCAGGATCACCTTCATCGGCATTACAAACAATATATTTTTGTGAATTAGTTTCTTTAATTACTGCATCTAATTTAAACCAAAAAGGAAATCCTGCACCTCCACGTCCTCTTAAATTCGATTTTTTCACTTCTTGAATTACAAGTTGAGAGTTTTCTTTAAATTTTTCTGATAAACTGTAAAACTCATTAATATTTTCAATTTTCGAGGTCAATATTGGAGTGGTATTACAACCAACATTGTATTTATTTTCTTGTCTTTTCAATTGTGCCTGAATCGACAAGATTTGTTCTATTTCTTCAGTTGTATTTGCTGAAAAAGTTTTACTGTCATACATAAATGCATTGTTAGTATGGCAACGACCAACACAGGCTGTATGACCAATTTCATCTTTTTTGAAATGTTTTTCTAAGTTCTTATGAAGATTTGATTGTGTTTTTGCAACCATACAAGCAGTTCCGTTACAAACATGAATTTTTTTATTTCGATTTTCCTCACGTGTAAAATCGTAAAATGAAGCAGTACCTACAACAACAGAATCATCAATCATAAAGCGTTTTGCTAATTTTTGAAATGCTGATTTGGGAGCATTTTTATGTGATAAATCTGCAATGTTTTCAAATAAATTATCCTCTAATTCTTTTCGAGAAGACAAGCTGCGTATATTTTTATTTGCCATTTTAAAACGAGTATGATTCTGTTAAAATTACTAAAAATATTTGTGATGAATACAAACCTTAAATTTTATCGCAAATCAAAACAATATGTTTGTTGTTTATATCGGTTGTGAAAAATAAATACTGATTTCCGCCATCTTTTAAGCCTGTTTTTTTTCTAATTTGTTCAACATTTTCAGGGAAATTTCGAGTAGTAATATTCGCTTTTTTTGAAGGAATTAACTTTTTAAGTTGTTTCTTATCGTATGAAATACAATTTTTAATTTCAAAACATCTGCCAGGAAATTCAATTAAATTTTCAGAAGTATATAAATGTGAATGTTGGTGTAATTTGGCAATTTTTAAATGATTCGATACTTGTTGAAATGCACCAGCTTTTAATATAGCTGCATTTGGTTCGTAAATATATTTTTTTGGTTCAGAATAAGTTGCAGAAACTTGTTCCTTTAAATCTAATTTAAAAACTTGGTTATTTGTTTTATTGAAATTAATTGTTTGAATGCTAATGGATTGATTCAAGTTTTTTTCAAGAATAAACAATAATTCTTTTACTTCATTTTCAATTGCCACAACATGAATTTCTTTTACAAACTTTAATTCATTAATTGCACTCGTAATGTCTAGAATTGGGGAAATTTTAATTAAGATATTGTTGGTTTTTTCAAACAATAAATCTAAATTTTTAGGAATGTTAGGTAAACAATCTTCCAATAAAAAAACTTTTCCTTTTGCATCATTTCTTCGTGATGGATCTGAATAAATCCAATCAAATTTTTCAATATAATTTTTTAAAAATTCAATACCATCCCCAACATTTGTATTGATATTTTGGGCATTTAATTGTTGCAAGTTATGATTTGCAATCTTTGATAATTCTTCATTAATTTCACAATGTGTAATGTTTTTAACTTTTTGTGAAAAATAATAGGCATCAACTCCAAATCCGCCGGCAATATCAATTAATGAATTTCCAAAAACTAAATTTGATTTGTATTGTGCAGTAATTTCTGATGAAGTTTGTTCAATATTTAATTTGTTAGGGTAATAAATATTTTCAGTTCTAAACCAAGTTGGTAATTTGTTTTGGCACTTGTTTTTAGCTACAATTTGTGCTGCAATTTCTTGAATAGAAATTTCTTTAAATGGACATCCTTTTAAAATCAGTTTTGTGAGATCTGTTTTTAAATTAGCATTTATAAAATCCTGAATTTCTTTATTTAAAATAGTAGTATTCAATTATTGATTGCTTAATTCAACAAGTTTGGTAATAGTTCTCCAGTTTCTTGATGTTGCTGTAGTTTTTAATTTTTTTTCGAATATATTAATCGTTAATTTAGAATTTCCTGCACTATTTGGGTAATGAATATATGCGCAATTAGCTATTATTTTAAATTCTTCATTATTTGTTAAATAAGGTTCAAGGTCTTTAATTCCTTCAGCAAAATAATTATTTTTTAAGAGTATTACATACAATGCTTTGGGATTTATTGTTTCAACTTTCAAAAAAGGGTTTGATGTAAAAACTTTGTTCAAGTAATCTTTTGTTACAACCAATATTTTAATGGAGTGTCCAAATTGTTTTTTAATAAGATCGGTAATTGTTTGTTCAATTTTAGTTATTGAGGTTTCATTTGAACTAAAAAGAACATTTCCACTTTGTATATATGTGGTTACATTGTTAAAACCTTTATTTATAAATAATTGTTTTAGTTCAACCATTTTTATGATGTTTTTTCCTGATACATTAATGCCTCTTAAAAGTGCAATGTAGGTTGTCATAATTTTTATTATTTTAAAAATAATTTAGCTAAAATCCAATTGCTTTGTCATCACCTCTGTAGTCTGCACCACCTTCTAATTTTCCATTTGAAAGTACTAATATCGCATCAACCTTTCCCAAAATTACTGAGTTTTCTTGTTTTATATTGTAGCCGTTTTTCTTTAAATCTTCAAATAGCAAAGCATCAAATCCTGTTGGTTCAAAAGCAATAACATCGGGTAACCATTGGTGATGAAAGCGTGGGGCATTTACAGCTTCTTGCATTCCCAAATCGAATTCGTATACGTTTAAAATGGTTTGCATTACACAGGTTATTATTGTGCTGCCACCGGGTGAACCTAAAGATATAAATAGTTTATTATCTTTTTCAACAATTGTTGGTGTCATAGAGCTTAACATTCTTTTTTCAGGAGCAATTGAATTTGCTTCAGCACCAACCAAACCATACGAATTTGGTTCGCCGGGTTTTGAGCTAAAATCATCCATTTCATTGTTTAAAAAGAATCCACCATCTGAAACATAAACTTTTGAACCATATGCACCATTTAGTGTTGTTGTGGCTGAAATTGCATTTCCAAATTGATCTACAATAGAGTAATGAGTAGTTTCATTGCTTTCATAACCACTTATTATTCCCTGTTTTATAGTTGAAGAAAGTGTTGCTTTTTCCCAAGAAAAATCATTCATCCTTTTTAAATTATAATTTGATGAAATTAAAGTATCAATCGGAATTTTAACAAAGTCAGGATCACCTAAATAATAAGATCGATCAGCATAAGCTCTTCTTTCAGCTTCCGTTATTAGTTGAATGGTTTTTAGCGAATTATGTTCAAATGAAGCGATATCATATGGTTCAATTGATTTAAAAATTTGAGCCATACAAATACCACCGCTTGAAGGAGGCGACATAGAAATAATTTTTAAATTTTTATAAGTAAATTCAATAGGTTTTCTCCATGTTGCTTCGTAAATTTCTAAATCTTTTTTTGTGATAATTCCTCCTAATTTTTGAACGTAATTGACAAGTATTTCAGCTGTTTCACCTTTGTAAAAACCTTCTCTACCATTATCACGAATTCTTTCTAAAGTTTTAGCTAATTCAGGGTATTTTATGGAGTCATTTTCTTTCCATTTAGTGTCTAAAAATATAATTGTGTCATTGGCTTCAGCAAAATATACTCTGTACTTATTCAACCTCTCAGCTTGTTTTTTGGTGACAATTACACCTTTTTTTGCCAAATCAATTGCGGGTTGAATTAGTTCTGAAAAAGGCAATGTTCCAAATTTTTCATAAACTTTGAATAAGCCATCAACAGTTCCTGGAATGCCAATGGCCAGAGCGCCAATTGTACTTTTGCCTTCAATAATTGCTCCGTTTTCATCTAAATACATGTTTTTTGAAGCTGCCAAAGGAGCTTTTTCACGATAATCCAATGCGCCAGTTTTTCCATCATAGGTGCGATATACCATGAATCCGCCACCACCAATATTTCCAGCAAACGGATAGGCAACTGCTAAAGCAAGTTCAGTTGCAATCATAGCATCAAAAGCATTCCCCCCTTTTTTTAAAATTGAAATACCAATTAAAGAAGCCTCTTCTCTAGCAGAAACCACCATGGCGCTATCAGCTATTATGCCTGTAAATTTATTTTTTGAAAGTTGAGTAGATGGATTTTCTTTACATTGAATAAATAACAATGAAGCAATAATTAGTAATGTTATTTTTTTCATTTCGATAAAAGGTATGTTGTTTTTTCTTCAGTAAACTTTTCTAAATCTTCAAAGAAAATTGTAAAATCTTCTTCAAGTTCTGTATAATATAGTTTTAAGTCCTCAACGGCTAAGTCCATTTGTGAAATCCCCTTTGTCCGCTTATTCATACCTTGTAAAACCTTATGAATTCCTTCAATGGAAGCGTAACTCACCAGCCAATTGTATTCAATCATATAAGGTAAAATATTTTGCGCTCTTTGCGGAAATTTTTCAATATTTTCCTGTAAAAAGGCATAAACATTTTCAGCGTATTTATCTAATGGAATTTTAGAATATGTAAGCCAGTTTTTGGCTAAAAAGTGATCGTATAAAATATCGATAATTACACCATCATAATGTCTGTAACGAGGATTTAAACGATGCATGCTTTTTCTTACAATTGGGTGATTATCAGTATAAGTGTCTATTTCACGATGTAATAAAATACCAATTTGAATTTCTTTTGGGTAATTGTTGTGTTTGTTTCCTTTAACTGCATCGGCAATAAAATTTCCTATTAAAATATTTTTATTACTTTTTGAAAGGTATAAATGGGCTAAAAAATTCATAGAGGAGATTTAAAACAATGATACAAAAAAATCCGCATTTAGCGGATTTTGTATTAAGTATTTTGAATAAATCTTAATGATTTAGCATCACAGGCATCACCAACATGGTAATAAATTCACCTTCTACGACTCCGTCAATTGGCGTTAAAATTCCAGCTCTGTTAGGTAAACTCATTTCAATCAACACTTCATTTGAACTTAAATTGTTTAACATTTCTGTTAAAAAACGAGAGTTAAATCCAATTTGCATATCGTCACCTTGATATTCACAAACCAAACGCTCTTCAGCCTTGTTTGAGTAATCAAGATCTTCAGCAGAAATATTTAATTCTGTTCCTGCCATTTTAAGTCTAATTTGATGCGTAGTTTTACTTGAGAAAATTGAAACACGTCTTACAGAGTTTAAAAATATCCCTCTTTCAACAGTTAATTTATTTGGATTTTCTTTTGGGATAACAGCCTCATAATTAGGGTATTTACCATCAATTAAACGGCAAACCAACACAACGTTATCAAAAGTGAATTTTGCGTTTGAATTGTTATATTCAATAGTTACATCGCTTTCATTTCCAGCTAAAATTCCTTTTAATAAATTCAAAGGTTTTTTTGGCATAATAAATTCTGCAGCATCATTGGCAACTACATCTGTTCTTGAATATTTTACTAATTTGTGGGCGTCTGTAGCTACAAAAGTCAATCCATCTGTGGTAAATTGAAAAAACACACCACTCATTACAGGTCTTAAATCATCATTTCCTGCAGCAAAAATAGTTTTTGAAATTGCAGTTGCTAATACCTCCCCAGGGATAACTGTGCTGCTTGGTGATTCAATTGAAACAGCTTTTGGAAATTCGTTTCCGTCAAAATAGGCCATATCGTATTTACCGTGACTGGAGCTAATTTCAATAGTGCTATTTCCTTCTGTTTTAAAGGTTAAAGGTTGATTTGGAAACGTTTTTAAAGTATCTAGTAAAATACGTGAAGAAATAGCTGCAGAACCCTCTGATTCTGATTCTACTTCAATGCTTGTACTCATAGTTGTTTCTAAATCAGAAGCTGATATTTTTAATTCATTTTGATTTAATTCGAACAAAAAATTATCTAAAATAGGCAACGTATTGCTGCTGTTTATAACACCTGATAAAACTTGAAGTTGTTTTAATAATTGACTACTTGATACTATAAATTTCATGTGTATGTTTTTTATTTTTTTAAAGGTCACTTGCTTTTAGCTTCAAATCATTCGCTTTGGAAAGAAAAATTTTCACATGCTTTTTTCATTTAAGCTTATTTTAATAGAATAATTCACAAAGATATTCTAAATATATTGTATTAAAAAAGATATTTATTAACAGTTTGTTTGCTGTGAAATTAGTGTAAATTATGCAATAATAGCAAGTTAAGAAAGCATATTTTAAAAAGTTATAATTATGTTAATATAGTTCTGTTAAAAGTTGAACCTATCATATAAATTTTATATTTGTTTATCTAGATTAAATAAACCAAACATTTATATGAAGAAATTTTTTACATTTCTATCTCTTGCTTTTTTTTCAATTTCTATAATTTTTGCACAAGCACCTAAAAAACCTTCTTCTGGGGATATTTATGAGTCTATTCAAAAGTTGAATTTCTTAGGGACAGTACTATATATAGCGGCACATCCCGATGATGAAAACACAAGATTGATCTCTTATTTTGCAAATGATGTTAAAGCTCGTACTGCATATTTGAGTATAACAAGAGGTGATGGCGGACAAAATTTAGTTGGACCAGAAATTAGTGAATTATTGGGCGTAATTAGAACTCAGGAATTATTAGCTGCAAGGCGAATTGATGGTGGAGAACAATTTTTTACACGTGCCAACGATTTTGGCTATTCAAAACATCCAGATGAAACCTTAGAAATATGGAATAAAGATGAAGTTTTAAAAGATGTTGTTGCTGTAATTAGAAAGTTTAAACCCGATGTGATTGTTAATAGATTTAACCATAGAACACCAGGAACTACTCATGGACATCATACATCTTCGGCGGTTTTAAGCATGGAAGCTTATGATTTGGCCTCAGATAAAAATTATAAAACATACCTAAAAAATGATGAAATTTGGAGTCCAACTCGATTGTTTTTCAACACATCATGGTGGTTTTATGGAAGTGAAGAAAATTTTGAAAAAGCCGATAAAACAAATTTATTAACTTTAGATATTGGAACTTATTATATCAATAAAGGGTTGTCTAACAGTGAAATAGCTTCATTAAGCAGAAGCCAGCACCAATCTCAAGGTTTTGGCAGTACCGGAACTAGAGGAAGTCAAATTGAATATTTGGAATTTTTAGAAGGTGATTTCCCGAAAAATAAAAATGTTTTTGATGGAATCAACACAACTTGGAGTAGGGTTGAAGGTGGGGTTGAAATAGGAAAAATATTGGTAAATGTTCAAAAGAATTTTGATTTTAAAAACCCTTCAGCAAGTATTTCGGAACTTGTAAATGCGTATCAATTAATTAAAAAATTAGATGATAAACATTGGAAAGCAATAAAATTGGATGAAATTAAAAACATTATTGAAGCTTGTTCGGGATTGTATTTAGAGGCAGTTGCAAATAATTCATCAACGACACCTGGTTCAAAAAATACAATTAGGATTGAAGCTATTAGCAGAAGTAATTTTAATATTGAATTGAAATCGGTAGCTATAAATCCTATAAATTTAATTGAAAATAAAAATGTGAAATTGATAAACAATGAAGCTCAATTGTTTTCTTTGAATATTGAAATTCCTACAGAAATAAATCAAACATTTCCATATTGGTTAAATGAAAAAGGGAGTTTGGGAATGTATAAAGTAACTAACACGGACTTAGTTAGTCTGCCAGAAACACCAAGAGCAATTTTTGCAGAATTTACCTTAAATTTTAATGGAGTTTCCATTCCTTTTTCAAAAGAAATTGTTTATAAATATAACGATCCTGTGAAAGGAGAAGTCTATCAGCCTTTTGAAATATTGCCCGAAATTTCTGCTTCTTTCAAAGAAAAAGTTTACATTTTTTCAGATAATAATGCACAAAAAATTAGTGTAAAAGTGAAAGCTGTAAAAGACAACTTCAAAGGAAATCTAACATTGTGTTATCCTGAAAACTGGACTGTTTCTCCTATAAATTTTGAATTTAATTTGATTCAAAAAGGAGAAGAAAAAAGCTTTGATTTTGAAGTATTTCCACCTGTAAATCAATCGGAAGGATTTATTTCGCCAATTATTGCAGTTGGTGATAAAATCTATACGAATGAATTGATTGAAATTGATTATGGTTATATACCTTTTCAATCTGTAATAATCCCTTCAGAGGCAAAAGTAGTTCGATTGAATATTGAGAAAAAAGGAAAATTAATTGGTTATATTCAAGGAGCTGGAGATGTTATTCCAACAAGTTTAAGACAAATAGGTTATACTGTAGTTGAATTAAAAGATGATGATATTACACCCGAGAAATTGGCAAATTTTGATGCTGTGATATTAGGAATAAGATCTTATAACACTAATGATCGTGCTAAATTTTATCAAAAATATTTACATAATTATGTTGAGAATGGCGGAACTTTAATAGTACAGTATAATACAAGTTCTAGACTGAAAGTTGATGAAGTGGCACCTTATCCAATGAAGTTGTCCCATGATAGAGTTACTGATGAAAATTCAGAAGTAAGATTTATCAATCCAACACATGAGTTGTTAAATTACCCAAATAAAATTGTTGAAAGTGATTTTGATGGTTGGGTTCAGGAACGTGGTTTGTATTTTCCAAGCGAGTGGGATTCAAATTTTGAAACTATTATAAGTATTAATGACAAAGGTGAAACACCTAAAGATGGTAGTTTATTGGTTGCAAAATATGGTAAAGGAAATTTTATTTATACAGGTTTGAGCTTTTTTAGAGAATTGCCAGCAGGTGTTCCAGGAGCTTATAAATTGTTTGCAAATATCATTTCTATTGGGAAAAATAATATAGAAAAGCCAATAAAAAACTAATATGGAAAACCCAAAATATATTTGGAAAAAGGAATATACCGTTGTTCTAATAGTGAATGCAGTTTATATTGTGTTGTTTTACCTACTAACGAATTTATTCTCATAAAATGCAGCAAATAGATTGGATTGTACTTATTGGAACACTTTTATTTATTGTTTCGTTTGGTGCATATAAAACAAAAGGAAGTAAAAATGTAGATGATTATATCAAAGGTGGAAGTGAAGCCAAATGGTGGACCATAGGTTTATCTGTTATGGCAACTCAAGCCAGTGCAATTACATTTTTATCTACTCCCGGACAAGCATTTCACAGTGGAATGGGTTTTGTACAATTTTACTTCGGATTACCAATTGCAATGGTTGTAATCTGTTTGGTTTTTATTCCCATTTACCACAGATTAAAAGTTTTTACTGCTTATGAATATTTGGAAACCCGTTTCGATTTAAAAACCAGAAGTTTAGCCGCTATTTTGTTTTTAATTCAGCGAGGTTTGGCTGCTGGAATAACCATTTTTGCACCTGCCATAATTTTGTCGGCAGTATTGGGCTGGGATCTAACTACATTAAATATTGTTATTGGTGTTTTAGTAATTATATATACAGTAGCTGGAGGTACAAAAGCAGTTAACGTAACCCAAAAACAACAAATGGCCGTGATTTTTGCTGGTATGTTTGTTGCATTTTATTTAATTGTAAGTTATTTACCTGCTGATATTTCATTTTCAAAAGCACTTAAAATTGCTGGCGCAAGTGGCAAAATGGAAATCTTAGATTTCTCTTTTAATTTAGATAATCGATATACTTTTTGGAGTGGAATTATAGGTGGAAGTTTTTTAGCCCTTTCTTATTTTGGTACAGACCAAAGTCAGGTTCAACGTTATTTATCTGGAAAATCGGTAAAAGAAATGCAACTCGGACTTATTTTTAACGGCTTGTTAAAAGTGCCAATGCAGTTTTTTATTTTGTTGGTTGGAGTAATGGTTTTTGTATTTTATCAATTCAATGCATCACCTTTAAATTTCAATCCTGCCGCAACTAAAATTGTTCAAAATTCTGAATATGCTGAAGCATATAAAGTTTTAGAAAACAAGCATAAAGAAATAGAAGTATTAAAATCTGATGCCAATTTAAAGTATGGAAATAATTTGAATGATAAGGCTTTAGTAAGTGAAATTCAACATATAAATTCATTAGAGATTGAAAACAGAGAACAAGCAAAAGAATTGATAAATAAGGCAGATGCTGATGCAGAAACAAATGATAAAGATTATGTATTTATACATTTTATTTTAAATAATTTACCAAGAGGATTGATAGGTTTGTTGTTAGCTGTAATTTTGTCGGCTGCTATGTCGAGCACGGCTTCAGAGTTAAATGCATTGGCAGGCACAACTGCAATTGATTTGTATAAGCGAAATGTTAAAGGTAAAAAAACGGATGCTCATTATGTGAAAGCTTCAAAGTGGTTTACTTTGGCTTGGGGAATTATTGCAATTTCAGTAGCTTCAATAGCTAATTTATTCGATAATTTAATTCAGTTGGTGAATATTATTGGTTCTATTTTTTATGGAAATGTTTTAGGGATTTTCTTACTTGCATTTTTTATTAAATATGTGAAAAGCAATGCTGTTTTTGTTGCCGCTCTTATTACCCAAGTAATTGTAATTATTGGCTTTAAGTTAGATTGGATGCCATATTTATGGCTTAATTTATTTGGTTGTGCATTGGTTATGGGTATTGCAATTTTAATTCAATCGTTCACTAAAAAAGATTTGATAACTTCATAAAACAAAAAAGAGACTGCCTTTTTTAGGCAGTCTCTTTTCAAAATACAATATAAGTTATTATTTTATAGGAATTTCTATCCTTGCGGTTTCCCAAGCAAAATTTATTCCGGCTTCATCAACTGAATAGGTTAAAACCTCTTGGTTTGTTTCTTCAAATTTTG